>SXGS01687035.1_pt1 | contig 11488 bp, 9 predicted proteins | sample 3174681 | NCBI WGS metagenome assembly SXGS01 (sample SAMN11356861, study PRJNA531348) | freshwater metagenome | isolation source: freshwater sample F1-80 | place: China: Fuxian Lake, Yuxi | collected 2017-12-25 | reverse complement strand
TCTCGCGGAGGCCGCCTTGAAACGCGCCGATGGTGACGACCGCCGGAGCCGTCGTGAGGTTGATCTGGCGGCTGACGATTGTCTGCAGTCCGAGTACGATCTGCGAACCGATCACGATCGGGTCCACACCATTGGACGGGAATGCGCCGTGGGTCTGCCGGCCACGCACGACGATTCGCAATCCATCGGCGGCGGCAGAGGTCGGGCCCGGGCGTACCGAGACCGTACCGAACTCGCCGCTGCCGACGTGGAGCCCGAAAACCGCATCGACTTTTGGATTGTCCATCGCCCCTGCGGCGATCATCGGCCCCGCGCCGCCGGTCGGCGGAGCCTCCTCTGCGGGCTGGAACAGAAAGACGACGGTTCCCGTGAGTTGCGACTTGAGTCCGGCGAGCACCTCGGCCGTTCCCATCAACATGGCCGTGTGCATGTCGTGGCCGCAGGCGTGCATGACGCCGGTTTCCACACCGTTGTACGTGGTGCGAACCGACGACTTATATGGCACATCGGCAAGTTCCATGATTGGCAAGGCGTCCATGTCGGCGCGGAGGGCGACCACCCGGCCCGGCTTGTCGCCCTTCAAGACGCCGACGACGCCATTGCCGCCGACGCCGGTGCGCACCTGCATACCGAGGGCACGCAGGTGGTCAGCGACCAGCTTGGCCGTCCGCACTTCCTGATTCGAGAGTTCAGGATGCTGATGGATGTCGTGGCGCCACGCCGTCACCTTGGCGGCGATGGCTATTGCGCGCCGGTCAATCTCGGCGGCCAGCGCGTCTTGGCCGCCTGATACCGGACCCTGTGCGATCGCGGCACGGGGTGCGATGCACAGGGAAGCGGCGATGCAGGCGGACAACAGTGAGCGGCTCGGCACAGGTGCTCCACGTCGGATGAAATGGTGGACTGCGGTGCTGCTGAACGGTACGTGGTTGAATTCGCTGGCGCCACCGGCCGCGCAGGGTCGATATTCAGTCACGTAGGTCATCCACTCCCGAACCAAACGCCATGCGCGTCACGATCGAATACTGCGCCGCTTGAAACTACGAACCCCGTGCCGTCGGTCTGGCGGCAGCCGTTCGTGACACGTATCCCGATGCCGAAATCGAGATGATGTCGTCCGGTGGCGGACGATTCGAGGTGTCCGTCGACGGTATGCCAGTATTTCAGAAATCCAATTTGGGGCGGCACGCGAGGCCCGGTGAATTGCTCGCCCTGATTACCGCGGTCGCGCCGCGCAACTAGCGCGCCGCCAAGTTGGTTCGCGAATCAGAGGCCGCCGCGCATGCGCATGGCGAGTTCGACTGGACCGGGATCCGTTTTGGCGACTACGGGGTAATAGCCGGGTAAGGTTGCATGCGGTAGCATTGTGTCTGTTCCTCGCCGTCGCTCGTCAAATTGTTGATCGGCACGGAAGCGTCTGGAGGTGGAGGTGGCGGTGGTCGCGTGGGATCGGTGGAGCGTCGGGGCGGCATTGACCGCCATGAGCCTTGCGGTGCCGGCGGATAATTCTCTCGCGGCACAGGTTGGGGCAAAGGACACAAAGCCCGCACTGGTGCCTGCGTCAGCGATGCCGCCGGCCGGTATGTGTCGTGTCTGGCTTCGTGGCGTCCCCGAGCACCGGCAACCGGCTCCAACCGACTGCACCACGGCCATCAAGACCATGCCGCGCGACGCGCTGGTGCTCTTTGGCGACCTGCAGCGGGCTGCGACCGTTGCCGCTCCCGGCACTGTGTCGGCCTTTCGCGGCAGCGGCGGTAACAACAGAGAGGTGCGGTCAGCGGCGCAGGCCGCCGCTGCGGCGCGCGCCGTCGGTGGCCGGCAGGGAATCGTCGGCGGCCGGCAGGGGATCGTCGGCGTTTCAGCGAGCGCGCCCGTCGCGGCAAAAGCACCCGAAGCCAAGGCTGTGATCAAGCCGGAGAAGCCGCAGTAACGCAGCACTCTGCTTCCCCCAATCCGCTGCTTCGCAGCGTCCGCGATCCCTACCTCCCGCCGGACCACAACGCGTTTGTCGCGTCTGGTGCGACGCGCCGGGTCATCGTAATCGCGCCCACACGCGCAGCGTGTGAGACGATCGAACTCGCCTTCTCGCTCGACATCGACACGCTGCTCTGGCGCGAGCATGGGCCGGAGCTCGCGGCGCTCGCAGAGAAGTTCCGTGCCGAGGACCTCTCGACCGCGCCGGGGGGCGCGCGTCGCGGTTTCGGGATCGTCGCAGGCACGGGCACCGGCAAGACCCTCTCGATCCGGCCAATCGCGCAGACGCTGCTGGGGGTCGATGGGGTGAGCGGTCTCCGCGTGGGCGTGATCAACCGAGAGCGCGAAGCGACACCCGACTCGCCGATGTGGAACGTCGTGATCGTGACGACCGGCATCGCGCGGCGGTGGTTCCAGGCCGGCGAGATCCGCGTGCAGGACACGATCGTCGTCGATGAAATCCACCAGACGAGCGCCGAGCTCGAACTCTGCCTCGCGCTTGGCAAGCGCGTCGGGTGCCGGTTCATCTGGCTCTCGGCGACGGTGGATCCGCGATTCTATGCGCGGTATCTCGATTCCGACGCCGTGGTGGAAAGCACGGCGTTCGACCCGACGAAGGCCGCGGATGTGCAGGTGATTCATGTGTCGCCGCTCCATTTTCTCAACGACCGTTTTTTGCAGAGAGTGCACAAGGAGGCGCGCGGCGTTGGCGTGTTTCTGCCCACTCGCGCCGCGGTTGAAGCCGCGGCGGCCGGAGTGAGTGCGCCCTTCCCACGAATCACGGCGCAGTTCTACCACGGCGGCGAACCGATCCGCGTGATCCGGCCCTTCCTCGACGGCACCATCCAGAAGCCGTATCTGCTCGCGATGACGGCGGCCGGGCAGAGCGCGCTGAACGTGCAGGGCCTCGACACGGTGGTGATCGACGACACGCGTTTCGCAAACCTGGTGGAGAACGGCCGCAACGTGCTCACCAAAGTGCACCTCGGCTCGAACGAGATTCTGCAGATGGCGGGGCGGGTGCATGGCCGCGTGGCCGGCGGGCGGGTGTTCATTCTCTCGGACCGCGACATTGCGTTCGGGATGCTACGGCCCACCGAACCCGAGTTTCAGCTCGCAGGCGACAGTCAGCGCGTTGCACTCACCTGCGCCGCACTCGGCGTGCGCGCGGATGCCCTCGAACTCCCTGTGCCGCTCGACCGGCCGAGTTACCAGAAGGCGCTGGACAAACTGGAGTCGCGCGGGATTGTTGAGCACGGCAAGCTCACACGGTACGGCAGGTCGGTCGAGGCCATGCCAGTGGACCGGCCGTGGGCTGAGCTTTTGGTGCACTGCGACGATGCGTTGCTGCCGTACGTGGCGGTGATGGCGGGCATCGAGTCGCTGCACCGGATGACGCGTGAGGACCGTGACCTCGCCGGGCTGCTCGTGCGCGGGAGCGACAATCTCACTGCGTACAACGTGTATGCCGACGCGTTCTCGCACTGCGGATATGCGGGCGAGGTGTACGGGTTGCCGCGGCACCTCTTCGACGACAGCGTCGAACGGTGGGCCGAGCGGCGGGGCGTGCTGGTGAAGTCCATGGAAGATGCGGCGCTCGCGATGGCGAGCATCTACCGCGCCGTCGGGATCGCGCTCCCGTCGGCGATGCCGCGGGTGTCGGAAGCCATCGAGCGAAAATTCATTGACCTCCTTGCCAAGGTGAATCCGTTCGACCTCGTGATCGACGAACGCACGGCGGACGGCCACGATGCGCGCGTCTCGAAGACGAGCGTCGCTGGCAGCTGGGGGCCGATCTGCGGCACGTTGCGCTACTTCGCCGACAAGTTCGGGGTTCCGCGCGCAGCGATCGAAGGGACGAATATTCCGATCGCCCTCGTGAAGCGATTCGCGACCGCGAGCGCGCCGACGCTGGTGTTCGACGCGCGGCACAAACAGTCGCCGCTCGCGCTCGAGCGGCGGGTGACCTACTTCGGGTTCGAGCTGGAGCGTGAGCGCGAGGCGGTGCACGAATTTCCGCCTGGGCTCGAGCAGCAGGCCCGTGCGGTTCTCGCGGGCGCGCTCGCACGAGGTGAGGCTAAGCACGCGGCCGTGCCGCGTAATCAGCAGGCGATTGAGCAGGTGCGCGAGGCGTGGCGACGGTCGGGTGGGCGGACGACGAAGCTCGGGCTACATGAACTCACGCTCTGGTACGAGCAGCAGCTCGCGGGCATTCGGTCGCTCCACGATTATCGTGCCCTGCCGCTCCGAATTAGCACCGACGATTTTGTCTCGCGCGAGGAGCGGGAAGAGCTGGCGCAGTTGCCGGGCGCAGTGGAAATCCGCGGACGGAACTGCGCGATTCACTATGAAGTCGAAGACGATTCGCCGAGTGGCAGTTGCGGCGTGCTCCGCATCGTGATGCACGAGAAGGTGGCGCGGGGGCTCGCGGCTGAGGAATTGCCGCCGCTCGACCGGCCGCTGCGATTCACTGTGACGCGCGGTGCGCGGGGGTCGGTCAAGGCGAACTCAGTGGCCGAATTGGACGAGGCGCTCAACCGGCCGTTCACCGATGACGAGCTCGTGCGGGACTCTGGTCGCGACCAACGGCGCGGCGCTAGCGCCGGCACTGGCGACCGTGGCCGTGGGGGCCGTGATGCGCGTGGCGGGGGTCGCGGTGGTCGCGGTGGTCGCGGCGATCGTGGTGGGGCCGGTGGGTTCAGTGGCGATCGGCGCGGCGGAAAGGGTCCGCACAAGCCTGGTTCGCCGTCCGGGCGAGGGAAGCGGCGAGGCAGCGACCGGTAGTTCAGCCGGTTGTGGAGAGGAGCATCACCGCGTCAGGCGAATCTGAACACGACTGGGAAGACGATCGCGACGATCGCCGCCCAGCCGGAATAGACTGGTAGGTACGTCGTTTGCCAGCGTTCGAGGCTGCTGATGGATCCGCGCCCTCGCAAAAAGCGAATGTAGACGACGGCGGACCACGAAAGGTTGACCAACAGAATGATGTTCATGCCCAGTACGGCCACGCGGTTCGGGCTGAAGCCGAACTCGGTGATGCGCGTGCCGATGGCCCAGAGTGCCACCACGTCGGCTACCAGCGCGCTGACCAACAGCACGACCTGAACCAGGTCGAACGGACCGGCGGGGGCTCGCGGGTCCCGCGCGGAAATCGAGTAGAGCAGGAGGGCGAGGACGAGCACCAGCAGTAGGTCAAAGGCGAGGAGTATGTTCCGATCGCTGCCGATGGCTCGTCCCGTGAACAACATCGTGGCGAGAAACGCGACCAGCAACGCAGCGAACAGCGGCGTGAAGAGGCGCGTCAACATCGGCGCCATGTTCTCGATCACGCTTTGCTTGGCCTCCACCAGCCAGGAGGCAACCACGACGGCTCCGGCCGCACCGCAGGGAATCAGCCAGAGCTGAGCGAACGATTCGGCGTTGATGCCGATGGCCTCAAAGAGCGCGATCAGGATTCCCGTAAAGACGCCGCCACCGAGCGCGATCAACGCATAATAGATGAACAGCTCGCCAGAGAATCGGATGAAGTCCATGCGGCCCGCGACCTGCGTGCTCTCCCAGCGGTCTGCGGCGTATGCGACGCCGACCGCCAGCCAGAGCGCGATGGGCAAGTGCAGCGTACTGAGCGCCATCGTGGATCCGTTCTCCACGAACGGATAGACATTGATGAACACACCCGCCGCGACGAACGCGGCGACCAGCCAGCCCAGAGTGCTCGTTGCGAGTTTCCGTTTCCACGCGAAATAGCCGGTCAGTAGCGGTAACACGAAGAGACTCGCGTTGCGGATGTAAAAACTCTCGTTGGCGTCCACCATCTGCAGTCCGAAAACCGCCGGAGCCTTGATGGCCAGGCCAGCCGCGGCCGCAAAGGAGAAGGCGATAACGGCATCGGTTCGTGCGCGTAGCGGTGTGGGGTCACTGGAATCCAAAGGCACCACGACGAGCTGCTTCCAGAGGCGGTCCGAGTGCTCGCGCGCGAACTCGCGTGAGAGGGAGTCGATGTCGCCTAGGCGTTTTACCGCCACGAGGAATGCTTCGTCGGTGGCGAGCCCTGCGTTGACCAGGATGGCGACCTGCTCGCGCAGGTGATCTTCCAGTTCCGCTACATCGACGGACTGGATCGCCTGCCGGCGGCGGAGGTAGTTCCGCCATTGGTCGATCTGCTCCTCGAGCGAATATGCCTGCGCTGGAGTGGGCATCGTCATGCTCCCTGTGGAAGTGGCGTGGCCGATGCCGCGTAGCTGGCCGGAATGGAAATGGACAGCGAGGACCAGATGACCCGCAGCGTCGCGTTCACCGCCTGCCACTGCCGCTGCTCCTCGGCGAGTTGCGCACGGCCCTCGGCCGAGATCCGATAGTACTTGCGACGGCGGCCGTTCTCAGCGCTTTCCCACCGCGCTGTGACGTAGCCCAGCCGCTCGAGCCGATGCAGCACCGGGTAGATCATCCCGTCCGTCCACTCCATGCGCCCTCCGGACAACTCCCGAACTCGGAGCAGGATCGCGTAGCCGTAGCTGTCCGCTTCGGCCAGGATGGCGAGGACGATCGGCGTCGAGGAGGCGGCGACAAGGTCCTTGTTGATTTCCATGGTGTCAGGCATCGCGCGGCGCTAACCGCGCTGAGTCGGTGTATACATAACAGTATTATACATAGGTGTGCTATGTATGACTAGGGCGGCGGGTTCCGGCGTGTGGTGGGCGCGGAGTCTGTCGCCGGACGGAGAGTTTGTACGTGAGGGGCGCCGTGTCCGGCGCGGAGGCATCGCGGGCTAGATCACCGCAGGGGTCCGGATTTTCTGGCGGTGCCGCGCCGCCTTGGCGCGATTGCCGCAGGTCGCCATGTCGCACCAACGGCGCTTGCCGTTGCGGCTCGCGTCAAAAAACACGCGATTGCAATGCGGGTTGGCGCAGCGGTGGATGCGCGGCAGGTCGCCCTGGACGAGCGCGTCGGCCGCCGACTCAATGACCGGCACGAGCAGGCCGGCGAAGACGTCACCCACGGTCACGAAGCTGCGAACGAATCCACCGTCGGAACCGCTTTCCACCCGACGACTGCCGGCGCTGCGGCCGAGGATCCGGTTGATCTCCGAGATGGCGGTCTCTTCGGCGCGGCCGTGCGGAATGCCGCTCTGCTCGGCGAGCGAGCGGAGTACGTTGCGCAGCCGGCGCGCCTCGTGCAGGGCCGCGCTTGCCGCCGTGGGCTGCTGCTGCGCACGGCGCAGCATCGCCTCGGCACGCTCCGCGTCGAGCACGCGGGCGGCGCTCAGCCAGCTCACGTACGAATCGAAGGCGTTCATGGCATCGCCAAGCTGCCCGCGGTCGCGAACGGAACGGTCGCTGTTCACGAAGTCGAGCCAAGGCCGCTCGCCGATGAAGCGGGTGAAGTCGAAGGACGTCGTGCATTCGTCGAAATCAGGCAAGAGTGCGGTCGGCATTGGAGAGGTCGTCTATAAAGTAGGAAGAATGAGCGAGCCGATGGGTAACTGGACGCCTGGCTGATGGATGACGGTATGCCGCCGGGCTCAAGCGCAGGCGCGCGCACGGTGGTGGTGGTGCGGGCAGGGCTTAGCTTTCGGCAGAGCCATGAAGACACCGTGACCGAAGATTCGGGCAACTACTTTCGTAAGGGCTTCGGCCTCGGGCCTGAAGTACAGGAGACGCTCGCCACCGACTACGACGGGCGGCTGGTCGACCTGCTCCGTCAGCGCGATTACACGCTTGAGGCCGGCGGCATTACGGTGCGGCTCGCGCGCGAATTCGGATTCTGCTACGGCGTCGAACGGGCGGTGGACTACGCCTACCAGACCCGCAAGCGGTACCCAGACCGGACGCTCTTCCTCGCCGGCGAAATCATCCACACTCCGCACGTCAACGCGAAGCTGCGGGACATGGGGATCGTCTTCCTCGAGTCGGGCGACACGGGGTTCGACTACTCCCGGGTACGTCCAGAGGATGTGGTCATCCTCCCGGCGTTCGGCGTAACGATCGACGACATGAAGACATTGCGGGGCATCGGTTGCATCGTGGTCGATACGACCTGCGGATCGGTGCTGAATGTCTGGAAGCGAGTCGAGAAGTACGCCAAGGACGGCTTGACCTGCCTGATTCACGGCAAGTACTACCATGAGGAGACGCGCGCGACGGCCTCGCAGGCGCAGAAGTATCCCGGCGGCACCTATCTCGTAGTACGTAACATGGAGCAGGGTCACGAGGTCTGCGATTACATTGAGGGCAAGGGGCTTTCGCGCGACGCGTTCCTCGAGAAGTACCGCGAGCAGGCGAGTCCGCACTTCGATCCCGACTTGCACCTGCTGCGCGTCGGCGTGGCGAACCAGACCACGATGCTGGCGCGGGAATCACTGGCGATCGGTGCCGAAGTGGGCTTCGCGATGGAACGCCGCCACGGCGCGAGTCACCGGGACGAGCACTTCCGCACCTTCGACACGATCTGCAGTGCGACGCAGGACCGGCAAGATGCCGTGAATGCGTTACTCGAAGAGCCACTCGACGTGATGCTGGTCATCGGCGGCTACAACTCGAGCAACACGATGTCGCTCGCGGCGCTCTGCGCCGACACGGTACGGACCTACCACATCGCCGACGCCTCGTGCATCGACACGGCACGTGGCACGATCCGGCACCTCCCGGTCGGTGCGCACGATGAGGTGGAGGCGCCGATCTGGCTGCCGGCGGACCGGCCGTTGCGTGTCGGACTGACGGCCGGAGCGAGCACGCCGAACAACAAGATTGGCGAGGCCGTGGCGCGGATTTTCCTCACGCGCGGCGTCGAACCCTCCGTGATCGGCTGAGTTGGAAACCGGCACGTGACCAACGCGTGAACGCCTCCATCGGCACCACCACCGTGCCACGGTCACCTTCATCGCCATCGGGTCCGGGCTTCGCGACGCTCACGTCGGGCGCGACGAGCCTCACGCTCCTCCCGTCGCTCGGGGGCCGCGTGCGCGACGTCACCATTGGCGGCCGGCAATGGCTCTGGCATCACCCGGATGCCGCGTTCACCGTGGAGAGCGAAGATGCATCCCTCGGCGAAGCGGTGGGCTCGGGGGGATTAGACGAATGCTTCCCGACGGTCGCGGCGTGCTGGATCCCAACTTGGGTCGAAGGTGCTGCTGGTGCCAGGATAGCCGAACGCGGCGCGCTCTGGCAGCAGGAGTGTGACACCGAAGTCGGCACGGGAGAGTTTGGCAATTTTGCAAACTGCACGTGGACGATTCAGCCGCTAACATTCGAGTTTTCGCGGTGCGTCACGGTCAGACCAGGCGGGCTGATCGAGTTTGCGTACACCGCGAAGAACACCGGAACGCGCCGCGCGCCATTCCTCTGGGCTGCGCACCCGGTGTTTCCGCTCACCGACGCGACGCAGATCATCCTGCCGCAGGGATCGAAGGCGCGTGTCTGGAAGGCTGACGGAGTGGCATTGGCTGGCGGAGACACGTTGCACGCCTGGCCCAAGGTTCGGTCCGGTGGCACACTCGTGGATCTTTCGCGGCCGGCGGCGCTCGGCGAGCAGTTTGCCTGCACGCTGTCGGTCGAACTGCCGAAGACTGCGACGGAGATCGTGCTGCAGGAGGGGAGCGTGCGGCTCGAGATGCGCGTGCATGGCGGCGAGATGGCACACGCGGCCATTCGGATCAATCGTGGCGTCCTTGCGCCGACCGATCGCAACCGATCGCTCATGCCGTGGCGTCGTCCGCGAACGTACTCGACCTTGACGGTCGGTCCGTGCGTCGGTGCGCCCGAGTCGTTGGCCGACGCGCTCGGCGCGCGGGATTCGGTGCGATGGGTTGAACCGGGCGCCACAGCGGGCTGGGGAATGAAGTGGCAGGCGGGCGAGGTCGAAGCGTGAGTCCGAATGCCGCGGTGCGCACGCTGATGTCAGGTGCGATCGACTATGCCGGACTGTTCCCGCCAGCTGGACTCGCCATGTCAGACGCCGTCGCGCGGTACGCCTCGTATCGCGGCGGGCGGCATGCGTGGATGCTCGGGCGATTCATCGTGCCCGCGGCTCGGCTCGAAGAGTGTATCACGGCGTTTTCGGCGCTTCTTTCTGCCGCCGAGGGGAAGACAGCTGATACATCGCCTTGGCGGCTTGCGGTCATCGCGAAACCGGCCGATGCTGGAACACTCGCCGCATTCAACGCACGGTACGCGAGTCGCCTGGTGATCGATACGGTCGAGACGCCGGTCGTGCGGTCGGACGATCCCGAGGCGCTCGCTGGGCTCGGCGTGCTTGCGCAGACGTATACGGTGTTTGCCGAAGTCGGTTGGGCGACTGATCCCGCGGCGACAATCTCCGCTCTTGCCGCAGTTCGGGTGCGCGCCAAGATCCGTACCGGCGGCGTGACCGCCGCTGAGATTCCCGACGCGGCAGCAGTGGCGCGATTCATTCTCGCGTGCAGCCATACGCGCGTACCGTTCAAGGCGACGGCCGGACTGCATCACGCGTGGCGCGCGGAGTATCCGCTGACGTACGTACCAGACTCCCCGCGCGCGACGATGTACGGTTTTCTCAACCTGCTGCTCGCGAGCGCTGCCGCGGTGTCTGGCGCGGACGCCGCCGAGGTCGAGCAGACGTTGAGGGCCGGACTCGGCACGGCGTTCGAGGATCGCGGCTGCGTGCTCCCGTCGGGCCGCGCACTGCCGACAGAACTGCTGGCTGCCGCGCGCACCGCTGCGGTGACGTCCTTCGGATCGTGTTCGTTCGAGGAACCGGTGGCTGAGCTCACCGAACGAGGTCTGTTGTGGTCGACCTGACGCGTCCGGACGACACACACGATTCAGCGCTGCGCTCCTGGGTGGAGTCGGCGCACGACGCGGCGACGGATTTTCCGCTGCAGAATCTTCCGTTCGGGACCTTTCGGCACGAAGGCGAGGCACAGCCCCGTGTCGGGATCGCGATCGGCAACCAGGTATTCGACTGCCTCTTCGCGGCGAGAGAAGGGTTGCTCGATGGCGTCGACCCGTCGGTCCGTGACGCGCTGCAGGGCCGGTCCCTCAATGGCCTGATGGCGCTCGGTCGCGCTGATGCGCGCGCGGTGCGGGCGTTGGTGAGTCGCATGCTTCGCGCCGACACCGTTGAAGGCGCCGCGGCACGCACGTATCGCGACCGGCTCCTCGTGCCGATGACGAGCGTCTCGCTGCTCGTGCCGGCGGAGGTTGGCGACTACACCGATTTCTATGCGTCGATCTATCACGCGCGGCGTGTGGGCGCGCTGTTCCGGCCCGACAATCCGCTGCTGCCCAATTACCAGTGGATTCCGATCGGGTACCACGGGCGCGCTTCGTCGATCGTGGCGAGTGGCGGCGCAGTCAGGCGGCCGATGGGACAGACGCGAACAGGCAACGATGCGGGGCCGTCGTTCGGCCCCTGCGCCAACCTCGATTACGAAGTCGAGCTCGCGCTCTGGGTCTGCGGTGAAAATGCGATCGGCGAAGCGGTACCGATCGCGCGCGCCGAGGAGCGCCTGTTTGGGCTTGGTCTGCTCAATGACTGG
>SXGS01647520.1_pt1 | contig 11489 bp, 10 predicted proteins | sample 3174681 | NCBI WGS metagenome assembly SXGS01 (sample SAMN11356861, study PRJNA531348) | freshwater metagenome | isolation source: freshwater sample F1-80 | place: China: Fuxian Lake, Yuxi | collected 2017-12-25 | reverse complement strand
TCATGCCAACCGGCAACCCATTGCCCCAATCCTCCCCTGCTACCACCAATCAACCCACTCTTATCCCCCCACTCACCCCAACTTTGAACGCCTTAGCAGTCTCTCCTTACTCTGCCTTTGCAAAAATCTGAGATGCGCACTGCCTTCGCGGGGCGGCAAGAAACTTGTTGCGAGGAATGCCTTCTTTGTTACATTGCCCCCTCTTTTCGCCAGGCGGAACGAGATCAACGGCTGTAAAAGGCTTCCAAAGCGAAGCCTTAACAAGGTTTTGATAACTTTGGTTGGCCACAACAACATCGAACATAATCCCGTATTTTGCGGGATGGCCCCGGGCAATGTTCCCCAAGGGCTTTAACCATGGGAAAATCGTGATCAGTATAGGAATTAAAGACCTTTTGGACGCGGGCGTCCATTTCGGCCATCAAACGAAGCGGTGGAACCCGAAGATGAAGCCATTCATTTTCGATGAGCGCAATGGAATCTACATCATTGACCTAAGCAAGACCCTCTCCCAGCTCAGCGCCGCGTGTTCCTACCTGGCGCAAGTGGTTGGAAAAGGCGGTAAGATACTTTTTGTAGGAACAAAGAAGCAGGCACAGCAGGCCGTCTTGGAGTCAGCGAAAGCGTGCGGCCAGCACTATGTCACTGAAAGGTGGCTGGGCGGAACTCTCACGAATCTTAAGACGATTAAAAAGTCTTTGGGACGCCTCAAGCACATCGAAAAAATGGAGGCCGACGGGACCATCAACAACTACGTGAAGCAAGAACAGTCGATGCTCCGTCGCGAAGCGGCCAGGATGCACAAGAATTTGGATGGCATTCGCGAAATGGAATCTTTTCCGGATGCCATTTTCCTGATCGACGTGAAGCGGGAGCACAACGCAGTTGCGGAAGCCCGGCGCTTGCGCATTCCAATCGTGGCAATCGTGGACACCAATTGCGACCCTACCCTTGTGGATCACCCAATTCCTGGCAACGACGATGCCATTCGGTCCCTGCGCTTGCTGCTCAGTGTGATCACGCAGTCGATCACTCAAGCGCGGGCCGAATACGAGTCTCGCACGGCCCGTCGCCGCGAGGACCCCGCCACCGAGGCGGCCTCGGGGCAACCCGCCGCTTCGATTGGCGTGGAATCTGGTACGGTCTCGGTCGCTCCAGCGGATGCGGCCGCATCGGAAGTTTTAAGCTGACCCCGAGGCGGATTCCGTCGCGGCGGTGGCCTCTTATTGCGGGTCTTCGAGCATCACCTCGGAAATATTGAAATCGACGCGCCTGAGTTAGGCGCAATTGGATTATTCTTTTGGAGAATTATTGAAGTTTTATGGCAGATATCACGGCGGCAATGGTGGGAAAGCTTCGCGAAATGACTAACGCGGGGTTGATGGAATGCAAGAAAGCGTTGACGGAAACTGGCGGCGATTTGGAAGCTGCAGTCGATGTGCTCCGGAAGAAAGGAGTGGCGGCCGCCGCGAAAAAAGCCGGCCGCGACGCCAAGGAAGGGGTGATCGCTCAATGCATTCAACCAGGAGCGAAGGTGGGGGTGATAGTCGAGGTCAATTGCGAAACCGATTTCGTGGCCAAGAACGAGTCTTTTAGGGCCTTTTGCGACGGAATCGCCGCTTCGCTGTGCTCGAATCCATCATGGGATCCCGAACCGTCGAGGGCCGCTCAAGTCGCGAAAATTGGAGAGAACATTCTCATCTCACGGCACCAACGGTTCGAGGTGTCGAGCAGCGCAGCCGTGGCTTCCTACATCCATACTGGTTCCAAAGTCGGTGTCTTGGTGGAGGTAGGCGCCGGCAAGGAATCCACCGTGAGTCAGGAAGATTTCAAGCAATTGGTCCGGGATATCACTCTTCAAATCGCAGCTGCCAGTCCGACCGTCGTTTCACGGGATCAGATCCCCGCCGCGCTGATTGAAAAGGAAAGGGAAATCGCCGCTGAGCAGGTTAAGAACAAGCCCCCTCAGGCGGTGGCGAAAATCGTTGAGGGAAAGCTGGAGAAATTTTATCAAAACACGTGCTTGCTCGATCAAGGGTTCGTGAAGCGAAATGCCGAAGTGACGGTTCGGGAGCACGTGGGCGAGGTTGCCAAGAAAGTGGGTGATGACATCGTGATCCGGCGTTTCACTCGCTTTCAAGTGGGCGAAGCCAGCGCCTGAATTTCACGGGCTCTCCATTTCATTTGTCCACACGAAGGGCGCGCCGGCATGCGTGCCCTTTTTTCTTGTGGAGACGGCGTTCCGCTCGGGCGTTGGGAACACCCCGGCCGTTTGTTTCCTTCGAACGCCACCGCCCTTTCGTTTGACGAGGACCAAGACCGTTGCTAAGAACGAGAGGCATCGTTCCGTGACATGAAATCAACACCAAAACCCAAATATCGGCGCATCCTGCTCAAATTAAGCGGAGAGGCGCTTGGCGGCGAGACCGGCCTCGGGATCTGCCCAGAAGTGGTCCATGACATGGCAAGCCAGGTTCGGGAAGTTCGGGCGTTGGGAGTGGAAGTAGTGGTTGTTGTCGGGGGGGGTAATATTTTTCGAGGACTCCAAGGCAGCACCCGAGGGATCGAACGAGCGACCGGCGATTACATGGGCATGTTGGCGACCGTGATCAACGCGCTAGCGCTTCAGGATGCCTTGGAGAAGGCCGGGGTGGCTACTCGGGTGCAGAGCGCCATCACGATGTCACAAGTCGCTGAACCGTTTATTCGGCGACGCGCGGTCCGCCATCTCGAAAAAGGAAGAGTCGTGATTTTTGGGGGCGGAACAGGCAACCCTTATTTTTCGACGGACACCGCCGCCGCGCTCCGAGCGAACGAGATCGGCGCGGAAGTGATCTTGAAAGCAACCAAGGTGGATGGCATTTATGACAGCGATCCCGTGAAAAATGTTAACGCGAAACGGTTCAGCAAGATCACTTACTTGGATGCGTTGCAAAGGCGCTTGAAGGTGATGGACTCAACCGCTTTTTCATTGTGCATGGACAACAAGATGCCAATTATCGTGTTCAATCTGTTTAAGGCCCACAACATCAAACGAGTGGTGCTTGGGGAGAACGTGGGAACGTTCGTCGCCGGTTAGGATTCTCGGTTAACAATTTGACGCAGCGCGCAAACTTATGGCTCTGGATGATATTTTGCTGGAAGCTGAGGAGAAGATGCAAAAGTCCGAGGACGTCGTGGTCCATGAGTTCTCTGGGATCAGGACGGGAAAGGCATCCGCAGGCCTCGTGGAAAACATTCAGGTGGATGTGTACGGTTCCCACATGCGCATCCGCGAGTTGGCGGGCATCACGACACCCGATCCGCGCATGATCTTGATCCAGCCATGGGACGCGGCGACGGTGCATCCAATTGAAAAAGCTATTCAGAAAAGCAACCTCGGACTCAACCCCGCCGTCGATAAGAAATGCATCCGAATCGTGCTTCCTGAATTGAGCACGGAGCGCAGGCTCGAGTTCATGCGAATTGTCAAAAAAATGGCCGAAGATGGCCGCGTGGCCATCCGGCATGTGCGTCGCGACGCGATCGAAGCCATGAAGAAGGAAGCCAAGAATGGCGGTGTCACCGAGGACGAAATTGAAAGTTCCGAAAAAGAGATCCAAAAGCTAACGGATCAGTTCGTCGCTAGAATTGATTCCCATTTGGCGCACAAGGAAAAAGAGATTATGACGGTTTGAAGCCACGCTTCTCGATATCTCTGAAGCGATCGCTCGCGTTTTCCTCGGCGCGGACCATTGCCAGACGGGGAGCTCAAGCTTGATGCTGATCCCCTTGGTGTCCTGAACGATCTCGATGGCGGCCTGGTGATCCGGGTTTGGTTGAGCGGGAAGGGAAATCACGAGACCGGACGCGCTGGCTCGAGCTCCAATTTAATCTCTTCCACCATTTTCACGAGGCGCTTCCCATATTCGATGTAACTGGAATACATTAGTTCGTCCGAGGTCTTGACATGGGCGTCGTGGAAAACGACGGCGACATGGGGCTCTATTGAAATGGCCGCGTCGTAACCATCAGCCAGGGCGTCCTGAACAATTCGCCGCACGGCTCCATCCCCTTCGCCTGGGAAAGTATAGTCCGCGTCTTTCTTTGCCGAATTCCAGACGGCATCTTTGACATGAATGTGCGCCACGTGTTCTTTCACATGAGTCCAAAACTCCCAGGGATCTTGCTGTGGCCAGGGTTTTGGTTTCGAACGATCCGCGTTAAAAACCGGATTGGCGGTGTCGAAAACCAGCTTCAATCCCGGGACGTTTTCCAGCAACTCCAGGGTGAACGGCCATCCCATCCCGCCGTAGTTCATGCAGTTTTCATGCAGCGGCTGCAACCCCGCGTCTAAAAATCGCTTCGAAATTTCCCGGAGTCGGCGAAATCGTTCGCCCGCCATTTGATCCTCTGCATCTCGCACCGCGTAACTCATGATGCGCACGAATCGAGTCCCCACGCGCGACATGCGCCGCACGGCTCGATCCACATCCGCCATATCGAAGGGTTGATCGATCTTTTTCCCCCAGTTCGCGATCGTTGATCCAAAGCAGTAAATCTCCACCCCTGCAGCCGCTAGTTTCTCCGCGACGATCTCAAAGGCGGGATCGGGAATATCATGAAGATTCGCCTTTGGAAACCCGGGCACTTCGACGTTGCGCGCCTCTATGTGACGCCATCCAAGCTCGCGCGTCGCTCTGATCTGGGTGTCGATGGTGTTCCCGGCCTCGTCGCCGATTCCAGTGAAAATCATCATCTCAGAATGCCCAAAAAGGCCCCGATGGGAAACACCTTTTTTTTTGCGAAGACGCGGGAGCCGCGCCGGTCATCGATGGAACGACTTCGTGAAGTCGTCAGCCTCGAGAGGCACGACTTTTTTCTCTATGCGTGAGTCTCGGATCAACTGGTTGAGCCGGGTCTCGTAGGCTCCGCCGTCCAAAGGGAGATCCAACGAAGCCCCAAGCAAGGAGGAGTAAAGAATCGCGTTGGCGAGTTCGACAGAGCACAAGCCCTCGGCACCGGGTGCGATTAAGGGGGTGCCGTCCAGAATCGCGTCCACAAAGTTCTGCATCAGCGTGGCGTGAGGGGTCGCCGCGTTCTCAAAAGGGATCTCCACGTGCCAGACATCCGGTTTCGAGAACCCAACCGTTGCTTCCCGGCTGAACTGCGTCATGCATTGTTCATTCCGCGTGTAAAGGAGTCGATTGGACTCGAGAACGACACGGCCGCGGGTGCCGGCGATTTCCAGACGATTAGTGCCCGGCGCTTCGCCTGTCGAGGTCACGAACACCCCGGTGGCCCCATTCGAATAATCAAAATAGGCCGTGACGTCGTCCTCGACCTCAATGGAGTGATAACGCCCAAGCTGGCAGAATCCTCGAACCTTCACAGGCATGCCGAGCAGCCAGGCCAGGGTGTCGAGGTTGTGCAGGCACTGGTTCAACAACACCCCTCCCCCTTCGCCTTTCCAAGTCGCCCGCCATCCGCCGCTCGCGTAGTACGCCTCGGTGCGGTACCAGTCGGTGATGATCCAGTTCATTCTGACAATTTCACCCAAGTCCCGATCGCGAATCAGTTTTTGAATCTTCAGGTACCTCGGCTCGGTGCGGAGCTGGAACATCGCGCCAAACACTTGGTTTGGCCGCGACCGATGGGCCTCAATCAACCGCACCGCGTCGGCTTTGTGTGCTGAAATGGGTTTTTCCACCATCACATGCAAGCCTCGCTCCAGGGCGAGTATCCCCAGCGTGGTATGCTGATAGTGCGGGGTCGCCAAGATGACTGCATCGACCTCCCCAGATTCCAAAAGTGCGGCGGGATCTCCAAAGATTTTAATGGGTTTGTAGCTATCCAGTTTCCATGGGGAAGGACTGCAGACCGAAGTCAGTTCGCACCGGGCCACGCCGCCCGCCCTGAGGTAGGCGGCATGGTGCTTGCCGATATTGCCCATTCCGATGATGCCCACCCGCACCGTTTTTTTCATGCTGCGCTAGTGAAATTCAGTGTGATTGTTTCGCGAGATCCTGCACAACGGTCAAAGCGGGGAGGCGCCGCCGAGCAACTCCTTCACCAATTCGCCCGCGTCATAAACCTGGCGAAGCGATTCGATGATGGCGCCAGCATGGACCGACACCGCGCGGGCCAAGGCCTCCGTGTAAACGAAATCCAAGACCAACGAATGAATATTGCCGTCAAAAATGATGCCCACCAACTCGCCTCGACGATTGACCACGGGGCTGCCGGAATTCCCCCCAATAATGTCTGCCGTGCTGATGAAGTTGAAAGGGACACCCAAGTTCAATCGGTTCCGGCGATCCATCCACCGTTTCGGGAGGTGGAAAGGTGGGGCGAATTCCTGGCTTGAAGCCCTATCGTACAGCCCCGCGAGCGTCGTGTGGCTGGGCACCTGCTTCCCATTTTCCATGTAACCCTTGACAGCGCCGAAAGACAGGCGAAGCGTGAAGGTCGCGTCCGGGTAGCCTCCGATGCCTTCCACGGCAAGCCGAGCTTTTGCGATCAAACCGTGGGCTTGCTTCTTTACTTCGTCCTGCTGCTCGACGATGTCCCGGAGTCGTCTTCCTTCGCCATCGATCATCCTGGCAAGCTCCAGCATCGGATCAGGCGATTTTTCAATAGCCGGCTTTCCCCCTTCATAAAGGCTCTTGCGGAAGTCGACGTCCTTGAAACGGGTGCCCGCCACCAGCTCTTCGGCTCTCGAGCGCGGAGATTTATTCCCAAGAACTTTCCTTACGAACGGGTCGTGGTTTCCGAGCTGCTCCGCCATATAGATCAGGGAGTCCGCCAGCTTGAGCTGTTCAAAATCGTCGTATAACGGTTCGGACGAAAACAATTGGAGTTCCAAGGATGCGAGGTTGGATTCCCGGAATTCTCGCAACCGTTCGCCATTTGGCTTGGGCCGTTCCTCGCCTGAACGGAGCGTTGTGCGGGCGATCGAGAAAAGCGTGCTGTTGAAGCCCAGCCCTGCTTCCAAAAGATTGTATCTCAGGGCGTGCTCCTTGATGATCTTCTGGGCACGGTCGATCGTTTCCCAAGCCTCCGCGGCGCTCGCCAGATCTGACCTTCCAGCCACTGCGGCTTTTAGCCGCTTTTCTTCGGCGGTTTTTCGCTCAAACAATTCCGGGTCCATCAATCCAGCCAGGCCGCCATCCCTTGCCTTGCGGGAGTTTTGGACCCCGAACAGCATGTCTTTGGCTCGTCTCGCGTTCTCCCGGCTTCGGGCACTGTAAGCAGTCAGGAGAACCTCGAGCCGGTTCAGCCGTTGGAGGATCCTCGGGTATTGCACTTCCCGCAAATACTCGAGTTCCGCGACCGTGAGGAGGCGGCTGGTTCGGCCCGGGTGGCCTGACACGAATACCAATTCCCCCTCGGCGAGTGACGCCGTGTTCCATTTGAGAAAGTGCGTCACTTTCGCTGGTTTGCCGTCCTCATAGGCTCGGAAAAAGCAGACGTCCAAATCAAATCGGGGATACTCGAAGTTATCGGGATCGCCTCCGAAAAAGGCGATTTGTTGCTCGGGGGCAAAGACCAGGCGAACGTCCGTGTACTTCTTGAATCTGTACAAGTGATACTTGCCCCCTTGGAAGAGTGTGACGACGTCGCTGCGCAGCCCCGTCTTGTCCATCGACTCTTTCTCGATGGCCGCCATCACAGCTCGGCGGGCCGCGACGGCCGCGTCGGGCTTCATCTCAGGCTTCACGGCAGTATTCACCCGGTCCGTTACGTCCTCTATGCTCATCAGCACGTTGAGTTCCAGATCAAGGCATTTTTTTTCCTCGGCCTGGTTGCGCGCATGAAACCCGTCTTTGAGATAATCGTGATCGGCGTCCCCAAACTTGGCGAGCGCATCCGCTCCAACGTGATGATTGGACATCACCAATCCATCTTCGGACACGAACGACCCGGAGCCGCCGCTGTTGAACCTCACCGAAGCTTTCTGAAGCTGCTCGAGCCATGGATCCGAGAGATCCATACCATAGCGTTGTTTCACCAGATCGCGAGGCGGGGCATTGAACAACCACATGCCCTCGTCCGCGTGGGCGCCCGTCAACATGATGATCTGGATCGCTACTGCCGCTGTCATCTGTAGGATGCTGAATGCTCGCTGCCGTGATTTCGATCTGTCGGATTTCATGCGTGCATGAAACGCGATTGGAATGGGCATTTCAACCTCCAACATGCGCCCGGGCAGCCTTAAGATCTCGAGGAATGAGGCCCCTTGATCGACTCACAGCCCTTCGGGATCGTGGAGCCGGCAGCTCCCTTCGAAAATATACTGGATCCGCGTGGGGATTCGATGCGGGATGGAATTGGCTGCGGGAACTTCAGGGCTGAGGTTGCTGAGGGGCCTCGAATCTGATCACCGTTTCATTGCTTCTCGCGTAGCTCATCTTCTCTCGCGCGAGACGTTCCACAGTTTTCGGATCCGTCCGAATCGCCTCGATTTCAGCCTTCAGCTTTCTAGCTTTCTCTTCGCTCTCCCTGTTCTGCGTCTCCAGCCGAATGACTTCGCGGCGCATCCCCTCGTTTTGTCTGATCAGAGGCATGTAGAGCACGACCACCGTTATCATGGCAGCGATGAACAACAGCACCACGACAATCCTCGTTAATTTCTGCCAGATGCCCACATCGACGTTCATAACAAAATCTCTTTTTTCACAAGAGTCGCTGGCGATCGACCTCAAATCATCGATCGCCCTGAGCGGCGAGGACGTTCCCGAACGATGCTCGTAGGGATCGTGTCGGCACGGCGCCTCGATGTCCTTGCTTCCAGGCCACGAGCTTCACACTACGCGCCGGGCGCGTGGAATCAATCCGGAATAGCGTGACTTGGTGCTTGCCTGAAATCAGGGTCCGGGGTTGGATCACGCCCGCACGCTCTGAACCAACAGTTCCATGCAGCATTATCCCAAGCATTACTGCGGAGTCTTCGGCATTTTCGGTCACCCTAACGCTGCCGAGCTGACCTATTATGGACTTTATGCGCTTCAGCACCGCGGGCAGGAGAGCGCGGGAATCGTTTCATGCGACGGACGGCAGTTTTTGACGCACAAGGGCATGGGGTTGGTTCCGCAGGTCTTTTCAGGAAACGCGTTGGAAACGCTCGTCGGCAACATGGCTGTCGGCCACACGCGGTATTCCACCACCGGTTCGTCCCACCCTCGAAATGCGCAGCCGCTGACGGTGGATTGTGGCCGCGGCCAGATCGCCATCGCGCACAACGGGAATCTGACCAACGCCGCGTTCCTGCGGGAAGAATTAGAAAATAAGGGTTCTATTTTTCAAACGACGGTCGACAGTGAGATTATCCTCCATCTCCTGGCTCAGCCGACCATGGATGGGAGGGACAACAGTTTGGTTCAAAGCATCAGGCGGATCGAGGGGGCGTATTCCTTGGTCATCATGACGGAGCATGAATTGATCGGAGTTCGCGACCCTCACGGCTTTCGTCCTCTTTGCATTGGAAAAGTGGGGGACTCTTGGGTGCTTGCCAGCGAAACTTGCGCCCTGGATTTGATCCATGCCCGATTCGTGCGCGACGTGGCACCCGGAGAAATTGTTATTCTAAACAAGGACGGGCTCAGGAGCGTGCAGGCCTTTCCCGAGCATTCACGCCGAGCTTTTTGCATCTTCGAATTTGTCTATTTTGCCCGTCCAGACAGCACCATTGCTGATAAGAATGTCTATCGCGTGCGGGTGGAAATGGGACGCCAACTCGCCCGTGAATTCCCAATCGACGCAGACATTGTCGTGCCTGTTCCGGACAGTGGAAACTGTGCCGCGCTGGGATACTCTCTTGCTTCTGGTTTGCCGTTTGAGATGGCGTTTGTTCGAAACCACTACGTAGGACGCAGCTTTCTGCAGCCATCCCAACTCATCCGCGATTTTGACGTGCGGGTGAAGCTCAACTTGATCGGAGCACTTGTGCGCGGGAAGCGGGTCGTGATTGTGGACGATTCCATTGTTCGTGGGACCACGTGCCGGACCCGCGTCAACAGCCTCAAGGAGGCGGGCGCCAAGGAAGTCCATGTTCTCGTCAGCTGCCCGCCGCATATGAACCCTTGTGTTTATGGCATAGATTTCCCCGATCGATCAAAGTTGATGGCTGCCAACTATTCCATGGAACAAATCCGTGACTACCTTCACGCTGATTCCCTGGGGTATCTCTCGATCGAGGGAATGGTGGCCGCTTGCGGATCTCCTCGGGAAAGCTTTTGCACCGCCTGTTACGACGGTGTCTATCCCGTTCGTTACGACCCGCTGCTGGACAAGCATATCATCGAGCGGCGGCGATCGAGGCTCGAGAGTCTTGGGGAGGCGCTCATGAAGGAAGACATCCACCCGAAACTGCTCTAAGAGCCGGCAGGTGGCGTGGAGCAGGTGCCCGCGAGTTTCAAAAGGTAATCGTGCGTGAAGATCCCGGAGGAATGCCCATCCCCCCAGACTGGTTGGACGCCGTAGCCCCCGACCGCGGTGATTCGCACCAAAGTCTCAGACCCGGTTTCGGCCGCCTTTGCAGTCCCTTTGTAGAGGTTACCAAAGATATCCGTTTCTCCTTTGCAGGAAGCACAAGGACAAGCACCTCTCAGTTGATGCAGTGGAATGTAGGATTCCTGGCCGTTATCCCAACGAACAGCTAAATCTCTTCCGATCGCTTGCATGTCCACAGGTCTCATGGAGGCGATATTAAACTTTGTTCGCCTCCAAGTCCATCCTGCTTGCCAGTCCGCAGTTTCTGGTCGCGGATGTTGGAAGGATCGGGACCGTCAACGGAAGTATTACTGCGACATCGATCTCTATGTCCACAAAGCTGAGTCCCCCAATTCCACGTCGAAGAGACCCATCTTCGTCGATTCCCAGAATCGACAATCGCGATCCTGCGGTTTCAGTGGGGCGGATTGTCCTTGAGAGGAAAACTGAGGCACGCCAATACTCGGCAATCTGAAATGCGTCCCTGCGGTTGGCGCCTCGGGTTCTATCCACAATTTGGTTAACCGTAAGGTTCCGTGCTTCGTGGCTGAAGTTCGAGAGGGGGCCTGCGCAGATGTTCAAGAACAGTGGCAAAATCCTCGACAAAGAAACACGAGTTCAGGCATCGCGAGCGGACCGGCGCAAGGAGTGTGACGCTCGGGAGGATCCTGTGAAATGGCGACAAGCCATTGCTGGCGCCAATCCAGGTCTGACTTCGGGCTAGGGGCTTCCGTTGTAATCGCTAGAGCAGAGGAATCGAAAGAAAGTCGTGACGTGAGAACCAGGGAAAAAACCAGACTAACTTCCTTGACAAAGCAATTACTTGGGGAAATGGCCTTAATTTACGATGCATGGACGGCTGGGAATCAGCAGTTCTGCCGATGAACCTGTCAGGTTCATGGGCGCAATGCGCGTACAAAAATTCGGGGAAGTCTCATTTTGATCGATCGGGTCGGGTGCCGGGGATTGCGCCCCGGCACCCTCCCACACCACCGTACGTGCGGTTTTCCGCATACGGC
>SXGS01539734.1_pt1 | contig 11489 bp, 7 predicted proteins | sample 3174681 | NCBI WGS metagenome assembly SXGS01 (sample SAMN11356861, study PRJNA531348) | freshwater metagenome | isolation source: freshwater sample F1-80 | place: China: Fuxian Lake, Yuxi | collected 2017-12-25 | reverse complement strand
CCTCCCTGACCGTTGGACGGGCCGCGTGTTGGTTGGTCATTGGCGGGATATCAGTAAATTTCGACTGCTTCATGTAGAACTCTTGCGGTTGAGAAATTCTACTTCAGACCTCCGTTAACCTGAGGGGGATTCCCGATAGAGTTAAGCGGACAAGCTTGGAATAGCGTTGAAATCTACCCGTGAAGTGTTTGCGAGCACAGGGCCATAATGGTGCACGGAAAAAAACTCTGTCTTTTGAATGTAGCTTTTTGTTTTGTTTGCTAGGTCGCACAAGATTTGGACCTGTGACCAACAGATTAAAAGGTGTCTGTGCCGCAAAAAGCATTTAAGTCAGTGGTATACAAAACCAAATCCAGGTGTGCAATAAACTGTGTAACGAAGTCCCCATATGTGAATTTTGCTTGGACAGTAGCCAAGCGTACAGACTTTGGTAACAGGCATGAAGTTCAAGAGCGCAGGGTATGCAGCCCTCGTACAATTTGCATGACTATTACGAAAGCCGTGAATGTTTTGCAGGTGATGATTTCAAAGCTGTGGCCTAAACATGGAAGACTTAAGACTGGGGACGCGTTTTTTTAGGATCGTAATGCGACAACGGAACGACCTTGGCAGGCAGGCGCTTTTGTTGTCCATCGAGTTTTCCGATCTCTAGATAGGAGTCGATTTCTGAATGGGCAAGGTCAACGCGAGCAAGTGCGATGTTCTTGCCTAGAATTGGGGAGCGCACAGAAGAGGTGACAACGCCAATCTTCGCCCGATCTGCATACACACAATCGCCATGTCCCACGTCCACATTAGCCTCGATGTGCAACCCGACCAGTTTACGGGAGGGGTGCTCTTTGCGACGGATGAGGGCTTCTCGCCCTATGAAGTCGGCCATTTTCGATTTCAGCGGTACTGTGAAACCAATACCAGCCTCAAAGGGATCTGTCTCGTCGCTGAAATCGTAGCCTGCGAAAATCAAACCTGCTTCTATGCGAACCATATCAAGTGCGGCTAGACCCATTGGCCTGAGACCTAGATCTTGACCTTTCGACCAGACGGCATCATAAACCGCTGGGCTATCCTTTGGATGGCAAAAGATCTCAAAGCCTAATTCTCCCGTATAGCCGGTCCGAGATACAACGACAGGCGCGCCGTCTGCATTACCGATACGCCCAATTGTGAAGCGGAACCAACCTATCTCCTCGATCGTGGGTTGGTGTGGGGCAGTCCAAATAATCCGCTTCATGATTTCTCGACTATTCGGACCTTGCACGGCTAGATTGTGGAGTTGGTCGGTGGATGAGCGGACCATCACTCTTATACCGGCCTTTTCGGCTTGTTCACGGATCCAGATACCACCGTAATCGTCTCCACCGACCCAACGAAAGTTGTCGCGTCCCAAACGAAAGAGTGTTCCATCATCAATCATTCCGCCGTGCGGGTAACACATGGCGGAGTACACTACTTGCCCGATCGATAATTTGGTGACATCACGGGTTAAAACATGATTCATCAGGATCTCGGCATCGGGTCCGGTGACTTCAAATTTACGTAAAGGCGAGAGATCCATTACAACGGCCTTTTCCCGACATGCCCAGTATTCTTCTATGGCGCCATTTGAGGAATAGACGTGGGGTAGCCAATACCCTTTATATTCGACGAAATGACGTGTAAGCATTGAAGTACGTTCGTGGAATGCGGTGTCCTTGGTCATTTTCGGCTCCGAATTAGGTGTGATCCGCCGGGCAATCGCACGTTGGAATTTTTCTGCACCTTCATAGACGCGAACGTGGATATCACTCAAATACCAGCCATTAGCCGGTGAGGTATCGTCAGGACACGCAGAGTTCACGCAGACGATATCGGTAAGTGCGCGGAATAGCACGTAGTCCCCGGGGCGGGACCATGGTTCATCGGAATAGAGCACGCCGTGCGCGTCAATCCCGGTATTAAAGAACAGGTTTACGGCCATCCAACCTCGGCGAGATGCAATGCCATGTTTGGCCAGCGCTTTGTTAAAATTTTCAGAGCAATTAGTATGGCCTGGATAACCGATATCGTCGTAATATTTGGCGGTGCAGGCCATAGCAAAAGCGTCATGGCGTCCGACTGTATCTTGTACAACCTCAACTAGTGGCACCATGTCTTGATCGAAGTATTTCGAATGTAGACCCGGCATCGAGTACGCATGGCCCATCAAGGTACGTGATGTGGTCACGTCAATCGGATGCTCGAGTCCTTTATCAAGTTTGCATGCGGCGAAGCATTGAAAATCAGTACATTGCCGACCATCGACGTCAATGATCTGAATAAAGTCGCCAGCTTTCACAAAATAGGGTTCGGCCGTACCAGAATTGACTCTTAGATCCAGAATAGGCTCCGCAAGTGGATCGGGGAGCGAAAAGTGATTAACAGTTTTAACCGTTGCTCGTTGGACAGTAACCCGAATGGGCGTTGCGGTATCCTGCTGGTCGGGAGCCATGGGGCCGCCAGGGGCTGCAACCACCAGTACGCCGTCGCGCTGCGCAACGAAAGTCTCCTCCGTGCCCGCAAGCGTATGTTCGTCGAACAGTGTGACCGATTTTGCCTTGGCAAGGTCAATACCGCGACGTTCGAGCCCGAGACGCAGTCCACCTAGACCGCTACCGGTCGCCGCTTCACCAGACAGCAAGGCCTTTAAACCCTCCGCCATGCCGTTGGCGAGTAGGCCGATCATACCCGTATCAATTCGTCCCTCTGAATCAACAGCCACAAGCTCTGTCGATTGACCACCCTCGGCATTACGAAGAGTGGTTTTATCTCCGGTCATCAGTGGAATTAAAATAGCTCCAGCACCTTTTACTTCAAAGTGCTCGATACCCGAATGAATTGACATTGAAGCCGGGGTTACGATTCGGCTCGATGGCGGCCGCCCAACAGGGACGACAGGGTAAATACTTTCGCGCATACCGCGCTGACTCCAAAGAAATGTCATATGAGCAGTAAAAATGCCTAGTCCGAAGAGTATATTCGGTTTTCTGATACGGCAAGTCTTATGTATTGTCCTCCGGCGCTTTTCAACCTAGAAGTATTTACTTAAGAAATATATGATTTTGGCTCATCTGAATGCACAATTCGTACTACAGTTTAGCGACGATAGCACCGGCAAAGCTTCGAAGTTAGCCAGAACAGACGCAAAAAAGCGGGGTCCGCGAGTATTAAAAACCACCGTTTGGTCGTAACCATCCGGCAAATACCACGATGAACTGTTAAATGCCTTCAGCAGGTGAGTATCGAATATTTGATTCGGCGATAAGAGCCAGGCAACTTGGCTGACAGGATGGTCGTCGCACTAATCAATGTGGGGATAGATGAATTTAATTTCAGCGTTTCGACCAGATTTTTCTGCCTAGGCGCTTGTCAACTTGTATTACTCCATTACGGAGGTCCGGGAGCTACAAGCAATTGTCAGATTTCTTGGGTGTTAATCGCCAGACGCCTTTATGGCAAGGTAGTTCTTCAGTCAGGCATCCATCCGGCGGATGTTGGCAGACCATCGTCATACTGTGAAAGCCATTGCACGAGACTATTTCGGTTACGTAAAAAACCTTTATAATTTGCCAAATCATCCGGTATGTAGCGCAACACTCGATGCAGACGACGCCCCCACTTTGGAATAGTGACTAGATCATCGAAACGAATCAGATAGCAACGGATTGCAAACGCAATTGCATTTGAACGCGGCAGACGATGCAGTGTTTGTAACTCAACGCGCAAGTGCATACGCTCGCCAACATTTTCCGGCCGAATGTCTGCACGCATCGGCCCCCATTTAGGATAATTTTCAGGGCTCGTATCTAGCAGCGGATCAACTGTGAGGGTCCAGTTGAATCGACGAACTGGCGCACCATGCTGTAATTTGAGCAAAAATTTTAGCGCTCGATCAAAGACACCCATCTCATGTGCCTTTGGTACTGGCGCATGCCATTCATGGAATCCCATGCCGATATCAAAATCAAGGCTCCAATCGGCCTGCGTTGTAACCATTCCGGCGTCCATCCAGAGATTTTCATCCCGCTGGTCTTGGAGCGTGAAATCACCTTGCGACTGGCGCGTAATATATTCCATCGGACCGTAGGGGAGAGTAGTCTCATCAAGGAATGTGAATTTCTGGTTGATACCCAAGGGCCTGTTGATCCAATGCCACGCCTGTCCGTTTCTGTGAAGTTCAAACCACTCTGGATAATCGCGCGCCTTTGATTCCATAATCAATTCGAGCAGATCCCAGCCAGCCAGCGTCATATGGGGTAACGTCTGACAGCGAAGGGGATCCTCATTTAGTACCAAAGCGCGGTCATGCATCTCCGACAGGTAATGCTCATCTACATCGAACATAGGTTCGAACACAGTTCCTTTGGGACCAGGTACATGTGGTTCCATATTTAATGCGTACATGTAGCTATCTTCAGAAAACGGGAAGGGGAAGCGCCTTATAGCTTTCGTCGAGTTTTTGAAGCTAAAATCATTGCGGAATGTCTCTTCATTGAACGCCATTTCCATTGTCATCCCCTATCGGTCCAGAACGAGGTCTTTGCCTCTAAAGCGAGATACACAAGGCATGATCAGCTGGTTGGAGGCCTTTTGCTCATCGGTTAGCCAATGGTCATTATGTTCTAGTTGACCATCGAGACGAACTATATCGGTTTCGCATTGCCCGCATGCTCCACCTCGGCAAAGGTAGGGCGCTTCGACATCCGCTGCCTCCATCGCTTCAAGTAACGATTGGCTAGCTCCAACTGTAATCGTCTTTTTTGAACGTAGAAGTTCGACGGTAAACGGTTTACCTACAGGTGGCGCGAAAAATTCTTCCGAATGAATACTGCCAGCGGGCCACCCAGCCATTTCACCACTTGAACGTACCCATGAAATCATTCCTTTCGGGCCACAAACATAGAGGTGTGTCCCAAAAAATTGGCTTGCCAGTAAGCTATCAAGATGAATCTTGTCTCCGTCATCATCAAAATAGACATGGATGCGCTCGCCGTAAAGAGATTTCAGCTCATCTACATATGCACCAACCCCACGATTCCGTACTGAGTAATGCAGTTCAAAACGCCCACCTAATGACATGAGTTGTGCCATTTGTGAGATGAAGGGCGTAATACCGATACCGCCTGCGATCATCAAATGCTTTTTTGCACGTTGATCGAGTGAGAATAAATTTACTGGGTGGCTGATTTCCATCTGCATACCTAGCCGGACCTGTTGATGCAAGAAAAGTGAGCCACCACGTCCAGTGTCGTCCCGGCGCACAGAGATAGAGTAGCCAGATAGATCCGCTGGGCTGCTCATTAAGGAGTAAGGATTAAGTCTCCGCGTACCTTGATCATCCATCTCGACGACGGTATGAGCGCCACCTGAAAAAGGTGGCATCGCCTGACCATCGCTACGAACAAAACGGAACCGTTTTATTAGTGGGTTGACTTCCACCACCCCAGCCACAGTGACGGACAGTCTCGGGGATTTGACTCTCATTTAAACCGCTCCACCACGTCAGGTACTTTGCCTGGATCTTCGGCGTCGATGTTAACTCCTTGGAATGCAGCGATTCTACGGGAGTAGTGATCCCGGACGAAAAGGAAAAGACCACAATGGCTACATTTAAAGGGGTCGGTGTGGACATCTTCTGTGATGCCTTTGCAATGTACACACTGTACTCTGCGTACAGTTGATCCGCGATGCTCGGTCTGAACCGCATCATGTGGCAACCCGGCCTCGATTACATCGCGCTGAGCTTGACCGATCAGCCCCTCGGTGCCGGCAAGGTAAATCTGTAGCCCCATGTGGGCATCCGACAGCACTTTCTTGAGACGTGGTTGTGCACAGGCGAAATTCGGGCTCCGATGATATTGCACCGCTCCAAGCGCCTCAAGACTGGTGCCCGAATCCTCACCATTCGAGCCTGGCATATAAATGATGTGTGATTTTGCCAAGAGGCTTTTCGCACTTTTCCCTGCTTTATCAAACAGTTCAAGAATAGCCTTGGCGCCTTCACCATCCGCAACAAATAAGTACCCCGAGCCGGGCTTAGGCTTCAATTCGCCATACACGGGGCGACTTCGGATGGAAGGCTCAAAGTGTGTTTTTGTCATGATCCTAAGTTACCTTTGACAGTGCACACGCTCGATGGACGTCAGACTGCACACATTGAGGCTTAGTCCTTTGCAGTGCGGCGTTTTTTGTCGACATCGTAGAAAGGCATGGAAGACGTGGTAGCTTGTATTTCTCCGTGCGTTCCGCATCTGACGACGAGTTTCGTGCCATTGTTGGCACAATCTACCGGAACACGTGCAATCCCGATGTTGTGTTTATTTAATGGCGAATACATAGCTTGAGTGACCAGCCCAACCTTTTCCCCATTTTTGAAAACCGGCGCGCCATTTCCCGGCACATTGGTGCCCTCGAACTTCAGACCCCAAATTTTAAAGCGCTCCTTACCCTTCAGACGATAATGCTCCTCGGCGCCACGGAAACCAACTTTTCCGGCTGACACAGTGAAATCGAGGCCAAGTTCCCACAGCGTGTCGCCTGGACTTTCATTCTCGAAAGGATACATTTCTGAATTATCGTAGGGATAAAACAAGAGATAACTCTCGGTCCGCAACATATCGAGTGTAGTGAAGCGGCATGGAATAATTCCCATGGGCTTTCCTTCATCGAGAATACGATCCCAAATCATGGGAGCATCTTGACCCCGCACGAATAATTCGTAGCCGCGCTCGCCGGTATAGCCTGTGCGAGAGATCATCGCCGGTTTGCCAAAAAGTGAAGCATGCATATGGCTGTAATACGGTAAAGAACGGATGCGTTCGACGTGTTTTTCGAGGAAGTCTACGGCTAGCGGGCCCTGCAGTGAAAGATTGTGAAGATTGTCATCGAAGCGCACCGCCGCGTCACGGCCAGTTGCAGCCATGGTTAGTTGCTCATGGCCTTGCCCAGAGCCATGCACTACCATGAAAGCATTGGGACCCGTGCGATAAATCACACAGTCATCAATAAACTTACCCGCGTCGTTCAGCATGGAGGCATACACTGCTCTCCCGGGCATCAATTTTTCAACATCACGTGTGGTAGCACGATCGATCAGATGACTGGCAGCGGGCCCTGTAATGTGCAACTTCTTTAGGCCAGAAACATCCATCAGTCCAGCCTTGGTTCGAATCGCCATGTACTCCGCGTCTGGATCAGCATCATAATTCCAGGCAGTGCCCATACCGCTCCAATCTTCAAGATTAGAACCAAGGGCACGGTGACGATCTGCGAGGGCGGAAAATCTCCAAGAATTTGTCATCTATCTTCTCCCGTGGAATAAAAAATGATGCACTGGTGGAAATCATTGAGCATGAAGCCCAACCTGCACATTCAAAATTTTAAAAAAATTTATTGCAGGGATATATCGCTTCAAACACCTTCAAAAAAGCAGCCAAAGGCTGCCTATCCTGGTTTGTACGATTCGCTGGCTTACACTGGAAGTACAAAGTACCAATTAGCCCACAGCATAATAATTGCTCCCAATATCAAAGCGAGATAGGGCAGCATGCCAGCCCGTTTCTCGCCTAGATCACCATTCGATAATCCAAGATCCTCAAGTGCCTCCGGAGGAAACTTGCCGCCATCCTGAATATAGTGTCGATAAAGAAACACAGGAATAATAAGAGCGGCAAAGATCAGTCCAACCCAGAGCGCGCTGGAGTAGCCCCAAACCTTGGCCCCAGCTCCCAGCAGCAGTGCATTAACGAACGCCAACACGGTGTTTATCCCTATGAGAAAAGTAGGGGCCTTCCAAGGACGTTCGATGTGACCCGAGTCAATCCGATGGATCCAACCTGCGTTGAGGTTCAAAAAGTTAAACAGGATATAGCCCACGTTTGAGATAGCTAAAACATAGAAATAACCGCTTGCATCTGATGCAAGAGCCAGCAAGAACAGATTGAACGTAAAATCCGTCCACATCGCTTTAGTAGGCGCTCCATTTTTGTTCACATGGCTAAGATACTTCGGGAGCCAGCCATCACGTGAGCCCTGGTATAGCGTGCGTGATGATCCTGCCATGGCAGTCATGATTGCCGAGAACAGCGCCAGAATCATCAGAATGACAAAGATTTGAATAATCGCTTTGCTGTCGCCAACCATGCCACCGAGTACTTCTGCGATTCCGGTGCCATCTGCGATTCCTGGCGCAAGCATGCCTGAATGGCCCAATACGCCTTGGAATGCGAAGGGGACAAGGAAGTAAAATACGGCACACAGCAAGCCAGAGAAGAATATTGCTCTAAACGTGTCTCTCTTAGGATCTTTCAATTCGCGGGTATAACAAACCGCAGTTTCAAAGCCGTAAGTCGACCAAGCGGCGATATAGAGAGCGCCTAGAAACAATGTCCAACCACCATTGTTCCAAACGCCTTCACCGACAGCGCCGGCGGTAGCTGGTGGGACAATACCAGTCACGTTGGCGCCATCAATCGCACCAGTCAATAACGGTACAAGACCAACCAATAAAAGCGGGACCAGCACAACGATCCCAAGTATTTTTTGAGCCGATGCGGTGGAGGCAATGCCGCGGTGTTGAATCGCAAAAATCAAAAGCATCAAAACCGCGCCAATCAAGAAAGTTGCATTGAAGTGAAGCATACCTAGGCCCGGGATCGCAATTGAAACTGCTTCCCAGGTGCGAATAGCCGGGGTCAAGGCGGCCACACCGTCAAGCGTAAGCAGCGCTTCAACCCCATTCTCCGCCGAGGCACCAGAATTTGCGGCGAGCCATTCAACCACCCGCGGATCTGCTGTTGTTAATGTGGAAGCATTGGCCGCAACCCATTCAATAACCGCTTGTGAGTCCCCGGCAGGAATTGGATACAGTGCGTTTAGAATATAGCCGGCTGCGATCGCACAACCGAGGGATAGCACCGGGCTCCATGCGAACCAATTACACCAAACAGATAGTGGCGCCACTAGTTTTGAGTAGCGTAACCATGCGGTCGCACCGTAGACAGATGCGCCGCCGGATTTACTGCCGAACATCCCTGCAATTTCGGCATATGTGAAGGACTGTAGAAAGCCCATCGTCATCGAGACCATCCAGACAACGAAGGCTGCTTTACCTGCGACACCCGCAATCCCACCGATAGAAAATAAAACAAGCGGAGGAACACCTGCGGCGACCCAGAAAGCGCCTTTCCAATCAAGTGAACGATGCAGTTCCCCAGACACATTTTCAGATGACATTGGAATCCCTCTCTTTTTTATTTACCATCAATTATCGTGGGCCGCATCCGTAATCGATGGTTATCAAGTTAGAATAAAGTGAATCATCTCAATCGCTGTGCGCACAAATGAGCGGGTTCAATAGCTTGTTGTCGGATCATTATGTATCGATAAAAACCAAGCCTGCTTAAGTTTGAACCAAACTTTGCGCTCAGCAAAGCATTTTTTGCGAGCCTGAAACTTTCCTCTTTTGTCTGATCTCGGTCGCCATTGGCAACGGGCGTCAACCAGCATAATTTTTATTATGGCAACAGCCGTGCTCAGGGTACGGTATCCCTCCGCGTCCCAGGTCGAGACCCCTCAGACTTCCTCAAACTTGACGCAAGCACAAATAACAAAGGCCTCCAAACGGAGCAGAGGTCGAGCGGTGTAGAAAAGACGATTTGCAGAGAGAGACTCTGGTACTCCTTCAGCGCGTTGACATAAGCCCTCAGCGGTGCTGCGTCGCAACGCATTTACTTTGAGTCAGAACAGTTAACAAATTAATCTCGGCACGCCTTAAATCACACAACCTCGCGACGCTTAGGCTGTCATGGATAAAACATATCTTTCCGGCGGCACCAAACTGTGCCCCACTAGCCAAACACAATAGGGTCGTGTCTTCTGCAGCTGCACCTAATTATTCAGGTAGCTTTCTATCGTATCCTCAAGGGCGTGCTTCCACGGAGTATGATGAATCGGTGCCATCGTACCAGTAATAACGGATTTGTAAGCATTGTCGCGGAAAGTCATAATTCCCTCGGTCTTATGCCCTTTCCATTGGATGAAGGCCTCGCAAGCACCATCGACGTTGAATGACGGATAATCGGTTTCTGCAATTAGCTCTTTCACATAGTCGCCCTGATAATGAATGGCATCATGTGCATCCTTGCCAGCATCTTCGCGCGCTACGCGATCCGCAACATCCTTGATGAGAGTAGCCTTATCAGTTGGAATCGCGATTCGGCCGAGAATAACATCTCGCACCCACCATGCTTGCGCATCGAACATGTTGAAAGTGAACCATTGATCCTGCATGCCGAGATAGAACAGTTTGGTGTTGTGAATCCATGTAACCCCTTTGTAGAGGTCAGCTGTAGCGAGGCGGTTCGCGGTCTTGAGACGCAGGTCATCAGGCAAGAAGGGGAAGTGATGCTTATAGCCCGTACATAAAATAATGGCGTCGATGTGTTTTGAAGTACTGTCTTTGAAAAAAGCTGTCGTTCCCTCAACGCGCTCCAGCAACTGGACTTCCTGCCAATTATCTGGCCACCCATATCCGATCGGGCCAGTGCGGTGAGAAACCGTAATCGATTTCGCACCGTATTTCCAGCACTGAGAGCCAATATCCTCGGCTGAGTAAGACGTTCCTATGATCAGGATATCCATATCCTTGAACTCAAGCGCATCGCGGAAATCATGAGCGTGGAGGATTCGACCGCCAAAATTGGAAAAACCAGGAAACTCCGGCACGTTCGGCGTTGAAAAATGCCCAGAGGCGACAACAACGTGATGAAAAACCTCTTCATACATACGATCATTTATTAGATCGTGTGCTGTTACCGTGAACGTCTCGGATTTCTCGTCATATCGAACAAAACGAACCGAAGTAGAGAACCGAATCCAATCTCTGACTCCAGCTTTCTTTACGCGCCCTTCAATGTAATCGAAGAGCACAGCGCGCGGCGGATAACTGGCGATCTGTTTACCGAAGTGTTCTTCGAACGAATAATCGGCGAATTCCAATCCTTCTTTCGGTCCATTGGACCAAAGATAGCGGTACATAGAGTTGTGCACGGGTTCACCATGTTCGTCCAGACCCGTTCGCCACGAATAATTCCAAAGTCCGCCCCAATTGACCTGCTTTTCAAAGCACACGATTTCCGGGACATCAGCCCCCTTCGCTTTTGCCGATTGAAACGCTCGAAGTTGCGCGAGGCCTGAGGGCCCTGCTCCGATAACTGCTATTCTTTTGGACATTATTTACTCCTTGGTGGGTGCTTAAATGCTGTGTTCTCTTTATTCCTCCTCGGAAAGATAGCGACCGATGGTATCTGCTGTCAAATAATTTAATTCAGCGAAAACTAGGGAAGCGCTGAACAAATCCCTTTTACAAGGAACTTTACTCAGCAATTTTTGAACTGCCTAATTTTTGGGCAATTATTTTAAAAGTTTGTTAAAAACGCTGCGAATTTATCCGCTTTAAGCGGATTGTTCCGCTG
>SXGS01705194.1_pt1 | contig 11490 bp, 5 predicted proteins | sample 3174681 | NCBI WGS metagenome assembly SXGS01 (sample SAMN11356861, study PRJNA531348) | freshwater metagenome | isolation source: freshwater sample F1-80 | place: China: Fuxian Lake, Yuxi | collected 2017-12-25 | reverse complement strand
GTGAGCGGGCCGCCGCAGCCGGGGCAGGCGAAGCCGTCTACCCGGAACACCCGCTCCAACAGGTCGCTCCAGCTCGGCCGCTCCCCCGCGAGCCGCATGCGCGGGTGCCGCGTGAGCCGCTTGGCGCGACGCGCCTTGGCCTCGTTGGGGGTCTCGGGTGGGGGGCTGGGAACCACCTCAGCGCGCCACGCGGCGTTCGCGGCGAGCACCCCCCTGTAGATCACCTGGTTTGCCCGCGGCGGAGGCACGAGGGCGACGAGACGCTCGACGAGCTCGGACGGCGAGAGGAACGTTTGCCACGCCCCGTGTATGCCAAATTGCCTCCGATGTGAGCGAGATGGGCGTCGAAGACCTCGTCGAAGACAAAGAACTCGTCATTGTCATGACCCAGGAGCAATACATCAAGGCTGTTTCGGCGGATTCGTTCCGCACTCAGGGTCGTGGCGGTCGCGGTGTGAGCGGTGCACGGATGAAAAGCGACGACATCGTGCGCAACATTATTTTCACTACAGCGCACGCGTATCTCTTGTTTTTCTCCAACCGGGGTCGGGTCTATCGACTGCGGGCGCTCGAAGTGCCCGAGCGCGAGCGCACGGCCAAGGGCATCCCCATCGTCAACTTGTTGCCGTTGCAGCAAGGCGAAACGATCCAAGCAATCATCGATACCCGCGATTTCCCAGGGGAGCGCAACCTGTTCTTTGTGACCAAGCAGGGCCAGGTGAAAAAGACCAAGTTTGACGAATACGACTCGAGTCGTCGCGATGGTTTGATCGCCCTGAAGTTGCGGCCCAAGGACGAACTCGTTCGAGTGATTGAGACAAACGGAACCGATGATGTGTTCATGGTGACGCGCAGCGGCCAGACGATTCGGTTCAGCGAAAAGTTGGTGCGCCCGATGGGGCGGTCGGCTGCTGGCGTGCGTGGCATGAAGATGCGTGCTGGTGACGAAGTGGTGGCAGTCGATGTGGCAAGCGACGAATCGTCGATCCTCATGATTACCGAGTCGGGCTACGGCAAGCGCACACAGATCTCCAATTTCGCGCGCAAGGGGCGTGGCGGAATGGGCATGATCGGCATCAAACTCACCGGCAAAAAGGGTCGCGTAGTTGCTGCGTTCATGGTGGGGCTAGAAGATCAAATCGTCGTGGTGGCCACTGGTGGCACCACCATTCGTATGCCTGTGCGCGAAATTTCAAGTCAGGGGCGGGCAGCCACTGGTGTGCGCGTGATGACATTAGAAGCCGGACAAGTGGTGGCCTCGGTGGCACCCATCTTCGCCGGTGACGATGCCTAGCCATCACGAATGCCGTTTGCCCTAGCGGTCGTTGCCGTTGCATCGACGGTGCTGCTGTCGTTGTCACAGAGTTCGGCTCACCTCATCCATGTTCAGCGAGCTACAACAGCTGCCGATGCGTTAGCACTGGCCGTGGTAACTCATCGAGGTGTGGCAGAGGTGGTTACTCAGCATCACATTGTTGACTACGTAGTAAGCGTCGATGACAATGACACGGTGACCGTCAACATTGTTCGCAATGGGGTGGCGGCAACCGCAATCGCCCATCGTCATACACTTACAAGCGAAAGAGGACGAGGGCTCTGCGCCCGGCCACCTCGAACGGCCGGAGGCGACCAAGAGGGCCACGTCCGACCACGCTCGCTCGGTGACCCACGCTATAGGCCGGGAGTGGTGGCTACGGTGCGGCACAGCGAGCGGCGCTCGATCGCTGCCCTGTCCGCGAAACAGCGCCACGGTGGCGTACACTTCCGTCCGTCGTGCGCCTGACCCCCTACCACGCCCGCTATTACGCCCTCGAGCTTCGCCGCCGGGGCCTCGCCGATGGCGTCGAGGCGGTCGGCTCCGCCCTCTTTGACGCTCGCGTGGACCTCAACCCCCACCAGATCGAGGCAGCGCTCTTCGCACTCCAACCGCTCCGCGATCCGGCCGCCCGCGACAACGGCCGCCTCCTCGCCGACGAGGTGGGGCTCGGCAAGACCATCGAGGCGGGCCTCGTCATCTGCCAGCTGTGGGCCGAGCGCCGCCGCAATCTCCTTGTGATCGCACCCGCGGCGCTCCGCAAGCAGTGGTGTCAGGAGCTCGAATCGAAGTTCGGGCTGCCCACGCGCCTGCTGGAAGGACGCCGCCATGAGGGCTCTCCCTTCGAGATCGACGCGGTCGGAGTGTGCTCCTACGCCTTTGCCCGCAACAACCTCACCCGGCTGGTCGAGGTGTCGTGGGACCTGGTGGTCTGCGACGAGGCCCACCGGCTCCGCAATGCCTGGCAGCCTGACAGCAAGCTCGCGCGACCGCTCGTCGACGCGCTCCGGCACCACCCGCGCGTGTTCCTGACGGCGACGCCCCTCCAGAACACGTTGATGGAGATGTACGGCATCGTATCCGCCCTGGACGAACACGCCTTCGCCGACGCCGCCACCTTCAAGGCCCAGTACATGAAGGGCAGCCCCGATCTCGGCGACCTTCGGCGTCGCCTCGCCCCGATCGTCCACCGCACGCTGCGTCGCGACGTCCTCCCCTACGTGCGGTACACCGAGCGTCGGCCCCTCACCCAGCGGTTCACCTCGTCTAAGGCTGAGCAACGCCTCTACACGGAGGTCAGCGACTTTCTCGCCCGAGACGAACTGCGTGCGCTCCCCGGCAGCCAGCGCGGGCTCGCGACGATGGTGTTGCGCAAGCTGCTCGCGTCGTCCTCCTCGGCCATCGCGAGCGGCCTCGACACCATCCGGCGTCGTCTGGAGGCCCAACTGGCTCCGGAACCGGGCGCGCCAGCCCTGGCGACCGACTTCGACGACGAGGGCTTCGACGACGCCTGGTTGGACGAGTTGCTCGACGACGGCGCGAAGACGGACACGGGCGACCGTGCCGCGATTCGGGAGGAAGTGGGGGAGCTTCGGCGCCTCTCCGAGCTGGCCCGTGGGATTGCCGTCGACCAGCGAATGGTCGCGCTCCTCGCGGGGCTCAAGACCGGCCTCGGAGAACTTCGGTCACGCGGTGCGGCGGAGAAGGCCGTGATCTTCACGGAGTCACGTGTCACCCAAACGCGCCTCCGCGAGTGGTTGGAGGCCAACGGCTACCGCGGGCGCGTCCTGTGCTTCAACGGCGGCGCGGGGGGCGATGCCGAGCGGGCGGTGCTGGACGCATGGTTGGCACGCCACCCCGACGCTGCACGGCCCGTTTCGCAGGGAGGCAACAGCCGAGCCGCGAACTTGCGGGCCGCCATCGTCGACGCCTTCGAGCGTGATGCCGCCGTCCTCATCGCTACCGAGGCGGGCTCCGAAGGGTTGAACCTCCAGTTCTGCTCGCTCGTCGTCAACTACGATCTCCCCTGGAATCCGCAGCGCGTGGAGAAGCGTATCGGGCGTTGCCACCGCTACGGACAGAATCACGACGTGGTGGTGGTGAACTTCCTCGACGACGCAAACGCCGCCGATCGGCGCGTCCTGGAGCTGCTCACCGACAAGTTCCAGTTGTTCAACGGCGTGTTCGGAGCGTCGGACGACATTCTCGGACGCGTGGACGGCGGCGCGGGGTTCGAGCGCCGGGTCAACGACATCTTTGCGACGTGCCGCACGCCTGAAGCCATCCAGGCCGGCTTCGACGCGCTCCGAAAGGAGTTGGAGGACATCATCGCGGCGCGCGAGGAGAAGGCGAGGAAGGCGCTCCTCGACCACTTCGACGCTGACGTCCACGATCGCCTCAAGGTGCAGCTCGACGCCGCGTCTGCCCGGCTGGACCGCATCGGCCGCCTGTTCTGGTCGCTGACAGGCTGGGCGCTCTCGGAGCACGCACACTTCGACGACGTCAAGCGGGCCTTCGACCTGGAACGGTCGCCGATTCCATCGGTGCCTCTCGGCCGCTACGAGCTCGTGTCGCGCGCCGGAAACAGCGTCGCCGACGCCTTCGTGTACCGGCTGGCGCACCCCTTGGGAGAGCATGTGGTCGAGGCCGGGGCCGGCGCCCCGGTGCCTCCCGCTCGGCTGGTGTTCGACGCGTCGGGCACGCACCCGCGCGTCATGGCGGCCGAGGCCCTGCGCGGGAGGTCGGGCTGGCTGCGGCTCGACCGCCTCGTGGTTCGGTCGATGTCTCTTGAGGAGCACCTCCTGTTCTCGGCGACGGTCGACGAAGGCCCGACGCCCGACCCGGAGACGCTGGAGAAGCTCTTCTCCCTGCCTGCGCGCGTCGAGCAGGTTCCCACTTCGAACGGGGCGGACGCCGGAGTTGGCCCCGCCGCGGATCGGGTTCGCTCGGCGACGCTGGCGGCCGCCGCGCAGCGCAGCGAGGCCGAGCTGGCGACCGCCCGCGAGCGGTTGGAGCGATGGGCGGACGACCAGATCCAGGCCGCCGAAGTGGACCTCCGCGAGGTGCGCGGGCAGATCCGGCAGCTGGAGCGCGAGGCCCGCAAAGCCCCCACTCTCGACCAGCAGCACGCCCTCCAGAAGCGCATCGCCGAGGCCGAGGCGCGTCAACGGCGCGCCCGACAGCACGTGTTCTCGGTGGAGGACGAGGTTCGCGCCAAGCGATCCGCGTTGCTCGACGCCCTCGAGGCACGCCTCCAGCAGCGCACGGAGATAGAGACGGTGTTCACGATCGCCTGGGCAGTGGAGTAGTCGAAGTGTCGAGGGAAACGATGCCAGAAGCCGAGAAACTGCGGAGGCTGGTCCGCGAGTTGTTCCAATTCGACGACGCCGCGAAGCTCGACTTCGGCATCTACCGCATCCTCGCGCGGGTGCGCGGAGAGCTCGACGCCTTCCTGGGAGAGCTGGTCGAGGGGGTGCCGGCGAAGCTCAGGGAGGTGGGCAGCGACGAGCGCGCCCGCTTTGACGAGGAGCTTGAGGCCTACGAGCGCGACCGCCGTGACGACTTCGATAGTGTCGAGCAGCTCCGCGCTTCGAAGGGCTACAAGGAGCGCCTCGCGAAGGTCGAAGCGGCCGTCGACGTGCGCGAGCTCGCCCGCGAGGTGTTCCGGGACCTCTACGTGTTCTTCAACCGGTACTGGGACGACGGGGACTTCATCGCGGCTCCGCGGTACTCGAAGGACCAGTACGCCATCCCGTACGACGGCGCCGAGGTAGCGCTGCACTGGGCCACCAAGGACCAGTACTACGTGAAGAGCTCGCTCTTCTTCAGCGACATGTCGGTCAGGCTGGGCGACGGGCGGCTGAAGGTGGTGCTCGCCGCGGCGGTCGCTGACCGCGACAACACGAAGGCCGCCGATGGCAAGTCGCGCCGGTTCACCCTCGCGGATGGCGAGGACGCCGTGAAGGTCGAGGGGAACGACCTCGTGGTGCACCTGAAGTACGGGCCGGTCGAGGCGGCCGCGAGTGGCGAGAGCGAGAGCGGCGACGCGACGGAGAGCGACGAGGCGGGGACCGAAGCAGCCGACGAAGGAGGCACCGGTGAGGCCGAGGCGGGCGGCAAGAAGTCCAAGACGCCGAAGCAGGAGAAGATCGACGCGGAGACGGCGGCCGAGATCATCAAGCGGGCGCCGGCGGATTGGAAGCGCTGGCTGGCCTCGTCCGACGGCGACGGTCAGTCGGAGATGTACCGTCGCCTGCGTCGATACACCAAGGGGAACAGCGCCGACTTCTTTATCCACAAAAACCTTCGGAAGTTCCTACGGCGCGAGCTGGATTTCTTCATCAAGAACGAGGTGTTCGACCTCGACAACATCGATCGAGCCGACCTCGCCACCCTGGACGCGAAGCTCAAGCGCGTGAAGGCGCTCCGTGCGCTCGCGCACGACCTCATCGACTGGCTGCACCAGGTCGAGGAGTTCCAGCGGCGGCTGTTCCTGAAGAAGAAGTTCGTGCTGCGAACGGATTGGGCGGTGACGCTGGACCGGGTTCCGAGGGAGCTGTGGGCAGAGATCGGGGCGTGTGACGAGCAGGTGACCCGTTGGCGCGACATGTTCGAGATCTCCGACATGGCCAGCGACATGTATGGTCCGGGGGGGAATGAGCGCGCAGTCGACGTCTCGTTTCTCGCGCGGGCTCCCTACCTCCCCGTCGAAACCGCGCTGCTTCCTTCGGAACTCCGTTCTCGGGTCGTTCAGGCTCTCACTGCGGTTGTGCCTACGGGCCAGCTCATCTATGGGGACAACGCCCACGCGTTGCGTCTGTTGGAGGCTACCGAGCGGGAGGAGATCGACGCTGTCTTCATCGACCCGCCCTACAACACCGGAGTCGATGGGTTCGTCTACAAGGACTGCTACCAGCATTCGACTTGGATGACGATGATGGCGAATCGGCTCGGCTTCTGCGCACCGCAGCTCCGCGACACCGCATTCTTCGCGGCGACTCTCGACTTCGTGGAGTCCGGCAATACGCGCCTGCTTCTGGACTCGTTTTTTGGTCGCCAGCAATTCCTCGCCGCCGTTGCGTGGGAGAAGCGCTATACCCGGAGCAACAACGCCTCGAAGTTCTACTCACTGAAGGACGACCTCTTTATCTACGCAGCGTCCTCGGCGGTCCAAAGAGTGAAGGAAGCGCGAACCGAAGGCTCGAAAGAGAACTACACCAATCCGGACAACGACAAGCGCGGCCCTTGGATCAGCTCGTCCTACGTCAATCCTGCAACCAAGGCCGAGCGGCCGCAACTTGTGTATCGCATCTGGAACCCTATCCGCAAAGTTTGGGTCGAACATCCGACTCATTCATGGAAGTACGAACCCGCCACCTACGAGATGCACGTTCGTGAGGAGCGTCTCTATTGGGGCGCGAACGGCGACTACGAGTTGCCGAGGCTGAAGTCCTTTCTGCGGGATGCCAAGGACGAGATGGTGCCCGTGGATGTCTGGTCGCACCAGGAACTCTGGTCATACCAAGACGTCGGGAGCACGGATGAGGCCGGCAAGATCCTCAAGTCGATGTTCGGTCGCGAAGTCTTCGACAACCCAAAGCCGCCTGGCCTGGTGGCCGCGTTCATCAACCTCCGCGCCAACAAGGTGTCAGTCCGCTCGGTGCTCGACTACTTCGCCGGCTCCGGAACGACCGGCCACGCCGTCCTGAACCTGAACCGCGACGACGGCGGCGATCGGCGCTTCATCCTCATCGAGATGGGCGAACACTTCGACACCGTGCTCGTCCCTCGCATCCTGAAGGCCACCTACAGCAAGGAATGGAAGGACGGTAGGCCGGTCGACCGCAAGGGCGTGAGCGCGCTCTACAAGATCATTCGCCTCGAGTCCTACGACGACGCGCTGGAGAACATCGAGCTCCGCCGCCCCGACGAGCGCCAGCTGCAGCTCGGAGGCCCGATCCGGAAGGACTACCTCCTCCGCTACATGCTGAACATGGAAGCGAAGAAGTCCATGCTGGACCTCGACCGCTTCAAGACCCCCTTCGACTACAAGATCCGCGCGCTCGTGACGCACCGAGAGGAGTCCGGTCGCTCGTGGTCCAACGTCGAGGAGACCCCGGTCGATCTCGTGGAGACCTTCAACTACCTGCTCGGCCTGCGCGTGAAGACGATGCAGCCGCTAGGACGCGGCGGCGACATGCGCGTCGCCCGCTACGTAGAGGGCCTCCGGCGCGACACCCAGGGCGGGTGGACGATCAAGGTGCTCGTGGTGTGGCGCGACGCCGCGAAAGTGGACGACGCCAAGCTGGACGAGATGTTCGACACCGCGCAGTTTACCGAGAAGCGCGACGACGGCTCGCGGTACATCGCCGACTTCGACGAGGTCTACGTCAACGGCGACAACCGGCTCCCGAACTTGCGGCGGGACGGCGAACGCTGGAAGGTGACCCTCATCGAGACTGCCTTCCACGCGCTGATGTTCGACATCCCCGACGAGGAGTAGCCCGTGGCGTCCTTCCGCAAGCGCCTCGTCCTCCATCGGTGGCTCGTCGATCAGGTGGCCGCGCCCGTCTGGGACCGCGGCGGGGAGTGCAACCGCCGCCTGAAGGCGGCGGAAGCCGAGCCGTGGGGCGAAGAGAGCCCGTTCCTGAAAGTGCTGATCGAGGAGCGGAACCCCTCCGAAGGCGGCCTGTCCGACGGCGTCCTCGTCCGCCTCGACGCCGACATCGTGGCCATCACCCGCACGCTGGGCGTGCAGCGTTGGCTGTATTTTCAGTACCTCGCGATGCTGTTCTCGGGGCTCTACCTCGACGCCTACTTCGCGAACCGGCACAAGCTCCTCGCTGCGCTCAACGAGCGGGTACAGGAGTTCAACGCGGCGCTTCCGCCCGTCGCCGAAGGAAGGCGCGGGCGGGGCGCCCGTGCCCGTGACGACGGCCCGCTCCCCCTGTACACGATCGAAGACCTCGCGCGGCTGGCCTGCTGGCAGGCGACCGGTTCGGGGAAGACCCTCCTCCTTCATGCGAACCGGCTGCAGGCCCTTCTCTACTCCCGGCAGTACGAAGGCGAGAACCGGGCCAATCAGGACAACGCAGCCGAGCTTCTGCCACCCGAACGGACGATGCTCATCGCCCCCAACCGGATGCTCGTCGGGCACCACGTCGAAGAGGGGCGCGCGCTCGGCGTGAGCGTGACCGCCTTCGACGCGGCGATCCCCATTACGCGGCATGCTGGGAGGAAGGACGGGAACGTCCTCGCGGCCAGCATCAGCCAGTTCCAGCCTCCGGGAGAGAAGCACACCGTGGGCAAGGTGCCTCCGGACTACTTCCCCGGGCGCAACCTCGTGCTCGTGGACGAGGGCCACCGGGGCACCGCCGCCGACAGCCAGTGGCGCGCGATCCGGGAGGCGCTCGCGGGCATCGAGCGCGACCCGGAGACCGGAGGCCTGAGCCGAGGCACCCCGGGCTTCCTGATCGAGTACTCCGCCACGCTGGAGCAGGCTGCGAAGGACCACCTCCGCGACTACTACGCCCGCTGCATCTACATCGACTACAGCTACCCGAAGTTCTACAAGGACGGGTACGGCAAGCACCACCGCATCCTCAACCTCGTCGAGTCGCGGAGGGAGCAGGAGCGCGACTACTTCGTCGCGGCGATGGTCGCCTTCTTCCAGCAGCTCGACGTGTTCGAACACAGCGAGGCCGCAATGCGTGCGGCCAATATCGAGCGCCCGCTTCTCCTCTTCGCGGGACGCACGGTCACCGGAGAAACGAAGAAGTACGAGGACAAGGCGGAGAAGGTCGAGGAGGCCGACATCAAGCGGCTCATGCGGTTCTTCGCCGAGTTTGTCTCCGGATTCGACGGGGTCAGGCCCATGTTGGAGGACGTGGTCGCGGGGCACCCCGGCTTCCAGACCAAGAGGGACGAGGACGTCTTCGCAACCTGGTTCCCAGAGGTGGTCGAGCGAGACGCCGCCAAGCTGTATGCGGCGATGCTCGCCCGCGTGTTCCGCGCGTCCAGCCCGGGGAACCTCTGCTTGGAGATTCTCAAGGACGCGCCCGGCGAGGTCGGCGTGCGCGTGGGGGATCACGACTTCTTCGCGGTCATCAACGTCGGCAAACCAGCTGAACTGACGGAGCAGCTCGCGAAGGCGGACGACCGCATCAAGGCGAAGCCGAACGAGTTCCGCGGGAGCCTGTTCGGCGGGTTGAAGGAGCGCGACAACCGCCTCACCATGCTCATCGGCTCGAAGAAGTTCGCCGAGGGCTGGTCCAGCTGGCGGGTCTCGCAGATCGGGCTGCTCCACATCGGGAAGGGCGAAGGCACCCAGGTCATCCAGCTTTTCGGTCGCGGAGTCCGGTTGAAGGGAAAGGGCGGCTCGCTGAAACGGTCGAGCCCGACCTGGAAGGAAGACCTGACCCGCGGCAGCGAGTTGTCCCGCCTGCGCGTGTTGGAGACGCTGAATGTATTCGCCGTCGACGCGAAGTACCTGAAGCGGTTCCAGGAGCAGATCGACGAGATCGAGAAGGACGACGAGGAGGACGAGCGCGAGGAGATGCCCCTGCCCGTCATCCGGGACCAACGCGCCGAGGGGGTGAAGCTGCGGGTGCCCGTGCCGCCTCACGACCGCGAGTTCCGGCGGGGCGTGTCGCTTTCGGCGGATCCCGGTGTGGCACCGCCGGCGGAGATCGCGCCAAGCGCGAGGCACCTCCACGCCGTCCACGACCTCACGCCGCGCGTTCAGACCGCTGGCGACGCGGGGATTACCGTCCCGGGCCAGCGGGACAAGGCGAGCCTCGATCTGGTGCGGGCTTTCGCGGACCACGACTCACTCTACGAGGCGCTGGTTGAGCTGAAGAACCGCGAAGGGTGGACCAACCTCGCGCTGCCCCGAACGGTGAAGCAGGGTTCGGCTGCCGTGCCACTCACCGAGGCCATCCTGACGCAGGACGACCTGTTCAGCCTGTATCTACCCGAACGCTACGTGAAGCCCGGCGCGGTGCCCGATCTGCGGCACCTCAACCTGTGGGACGAGATCGGGCGGCGCCTCGTCTCCGGCTACGTCCAGCGCCTGTACAAGCACTGCATCGGGCGCTGGCGGACGCTCAACGCGAAGATGCAGGAGCTCGACTCGCTCGACGCCGAAGCCCTCGCAGCGATGTACCCTCCCGGCTGGCCCGACGCGCCGAAGTACGACGTCTCCTACGTCAGTGACTCCGCGCCCTTTGTGCAGTGGCTCGGCGAGGTCTCCGACAAGGTCAAGGCGGCATCCGAGCGGACCCCGCCGATGTTCCTGAAGGACGACTTCCCCGGGGCGCTCACGGCGTTGTCGGGGACGCGGAGCCTCTACCACCCTCTGCTCTACCGGCCCGCGAAGGCCAGGGTCGACGTTCGCGTCCGGCCCGTTGCACTCAACGCCGGGGAGGGGCTGTTTGTGGAACGGCTGCACAAGTGGCTCGCGTCTTCGGCCGGGGCCGCCGCCGTCGGCGATGCCGAGGTCTACCTTCTGCGCAACTTCTCGAAGTCGGGGCTTGGCTTCTTCGTTGGCCGCGGGTTCTACCCCGACTTCATCATCTGGGTGACGCGCGGCGCGGAGCAGTGGGTGAGCTTCGTCGATCCGAAGGGCCTCCTTCACCTCGCGGGCGACACGGACGGCAAGGTGACGCTCGCGCAAGACCTCCGGGAAGTCGAGACCCGGGCAGGGGGCGGCACAACGCACCTCGATTCATGGATCTGGAGCGTCACCCGCAAGAGCGAGGCTCTCAACGCTGGCTTTTCGCAGGACTTCCTCAAGAACCACATCGTCTTCGACGAAGACGGCGAGGCGGCGATGGCCAAGGTCTTCGCGCGGGCGAGCAACGGGGGTGCAGCATGAAGGTCCACAAGGTCTCGCTCGCCGACCTGTTCTCGAATCGCAAGCGGTACGTCGTACCGCTCTTCCAGCGCGCCTATGTGTGGAGCCGGGATCGCCAGTGGCAGCCCTTGTGGCAGGACGTCGTTGACCGGGCCGAGGCCGTCATCCGCGCCGCGCCGAAACGGATAGGAAAAATGAACCCCTTTCTCCCACGGATAGGAAAAATGAACCCCTTTCTCCCTCATCCTCGCACCTGACCCTCCCCTCCGTCAACCCCTCCGGCCTTCCCGTCAGGGCACGTCTAGCCGGTGGCCGGAGCCCG
>SXGS01239563.1_pt1 | contig 11490 bp, 10 predicted proteins | sample 3174681 | NCBI WGS metagenome assembly SXGS01 (sample SAMN11356861, study PRJNA531348) | freshwater metagenome | isolation source: freshwater sample F1-80 | place: China: Fuxian Lake, Yuxi | collected 2017-12-25 | reverse complement strand
GGCGCTTGGCAACCATGTGGACCACCAACTGGTGCGCTTGGCCGCGCAGCAATCCGAGTTGCCCGGCCAGCGCGGATACTACGAGGACTACCCGTACGCAGAGGATAACGCTGCCGTCGCGGGCATCACGCTGCCGGGCCCGGATTTAGCCTGGCGTACTCTGTCAATCACGGCGCAATGGTATGCTTCCGCGTATTCGTGTCGACTCAAGTGATTTGAACAAAAGTGTGCGGCAAGCCAAGCGTGCCATAAAAGGGGAACATATCAGAGCTCCAGATGCTCGCCCTTTTTATCGGAACTTTATGCACGGTCTCGGAGTGGGTATGGCGACTATTGGGCTCTGTATCTATGAAGGTAATAAAGAGACAGAAAAACTATAGGCTTATCAAGTTTCCAAATACACGTTTCCATGCCGCGTCCTCAAACCCCAACCCGTCAGCAGGCAGACAACAATTGGCAGCGGGTTCAGCGCCCCGGAAAACCACGGGCACTTTTCATAATTGGGTATCTTTATCTTTTTCATAATTCGGCATAGCCTAATTGCGTTATCTATGCCACAGTCATTAGTCCAGCCGGTGCCTACATCCCCGCATGTGATACAAGTCGTTTAATTAACGGAGGCGCTCCAAGATGCTCACATAGTGCGAAACCGCCGCACCGCCCATATTGAATATGCCAGCAAGCTTGGCGTTTGAGATTTGCATCTCCCCAGCCTCACCCATGAGCTGCATAGCGGAGAGCACGTGCATCGATACGCCAGTCGCGCCGATAGGATGCCCCTTGGCCTTTAGCCCGCCTGAAGGGTTTACTGGCAAGCGACCTGCCTTCTCGGTCCAGCCCTCGTTGATAGCCATCGCACCCCTGCCAAGAGGCGCGAGACCCATGGCTTCGTATTCCAGTAGCTCGGCCATGGTAAAGCAATCATGGGTTTCGACGAGGCTGAGGTCCGTCAGGGTTAGCCCCGCAGCGCAAAGAGCCTTCCTCCACACGACTTCGCACCCCTCCATTAACGTCACGTCGCGCCGGCTCATTGGCTTGAAGTCGTTGACATGCTCGGCCGCGCGAAATACTATAGCCTTGCGCAGGGAAATCGCCGCGTCAACATCAGCCAAAATGACGGATGCTGCACCGTCAGACACACCCGAGCAGTCGCTGCGCTTAAGTGGCGCCGCTACCATGGGGTTCTTTTCTGACTCGTTCCGGCAATGGTCAAACCCAAGATCCTTGCGGAACTGCGCATACGGGTTGCCGACACCATTTTTATGATTTTTAGCAGCGATGCGCGCAAGTGCGTCGAGTTGTTCACCATGACGCTCAAAATAGGTGGTGGCGATCTGGCCAAACACGCCGGCAAATCCGCCGGCAATGCAAGCCTCCTCCTTGATGTAGCTCGCAGCGATCAGGATGTCGCTGACCAACGGACCCTTCAAATGGGTCATTTTTTCAGCACCAACGACAAGAACTATGCGCGCCCGGCCAGATTCAATGGCGCGTATTCCCTGGTGAATTGCAGCCGACCCAGTTGCGCAGGCATTCTCCACGCGCGTAGAGGGCTTAAAGCGAAGCTCCGGAACAGACTCGAGCGGCATAGATGAGAGAAATTTCTCCTTGACGAATCCACCGCCATAATGCGCGAAAAATATCTCGTCTATTTCGTCGGGGTTGATGCCGGCATCGCCAATGGCTCCCTTGGTTACGGTTTCCACTAAGGACTCCATATCTTCTGACTCAAGTTTTCCAAAAGGCGAATGTGCCCACCCAACAATGCATACTGTCATATTAATTCCCTTAACTCAAACTACTTTGCAAGTCATGCCGCCATCAACAGGCAGCGAGATTCCAGTTATATATCTCGCTTGGTCAGACGCCAAAAACACAGAAGCCCAAGCGACATCCCAAGCGTCTCCCATTTTACCTGTCGGACACAGGGCGTTGCGCTGCGCAACTAGGTCAGCCTCATTGGCAAAAACCGAACTCAGTGTGTGCCGCGCAGTGGGGGTATCCATCATACCTGGCAGGATAGCGTTGGCGCGAATGCCCTTTCGAGCATATTGCATAGCGATTGCCTGCGTAAACTGATTGACAGCTCCTTTGGCTGCTGCGTATGAAATGTACGCGGTACCAAGCCAGCGAATGCTGGCAATAGATGAAATATTTATGATTGATCCCGCCAACTGCCGTTCCATTATTGGCAGGACAAACTTACAAGTAAGGAATAAACCCTTTAAATTAACCTCCATCGACTCATCCCAAGTTTTTTCGTCCATTTCTACCGGTCCGCCCAAACTCGCAAACCCAACATTGTTTTGTAGTATGTCGATTCGGCCTTCAAGGCGCATGCAGTCTTCAACCGCCGCCTGTACCGAGCTGGCATCAGTAACATTGGCCTGGGCTGCGCGGCAGAAACCACCCTCGCTATTTATAATCTGTGCCGTTTCTGCCGCAGCTTCCACGTTAATGTCTACAGCGATCACTTTAGCGCCTTCCCGCGCAAAAGCAATTGCGGTCGCCTTTCCATTACCAATACCAGCAGCCACCGAGCCTGCTCCAAACACAATGGCGATTTTGTTCTGCAGGCGTCCCATCAAAATTCTCTCGATGCCGCGTTAGACGTTTCGCTTTTGCCCCGTCCAGAAACGATCTCGAATACTCCGCTTCAATACCTTGCCTACAGCACTGCGCGGCAGTTCGTCCCAGAACTCGAAGGACTTTGGTGTCTTCATGCCGCCGAGGCGCTGCCGACAATAATCCGACAGATCATCACCATTTACCATTGCACCAACCTTCAGCTGGATGATCGCTTTTACCGCTTCACCCCATTTCTCATCTGGAACACCAACGACTGCGCAGTCCTCAACTGCTGCGTGCGCCCAAAGTACCTGCTCAATCTCTGAGGGGTAAATATTAAAGCCACCTGACACTATCATGTCACGTTTACGATCGACAATATACACGAAGCTGTTTTCGTCTTTCAAGCCAATGTCGCCCGTATGGTGCCAGCCAAAACGCCCCGCTTCTTCGGTTGCATTGGGATTCTTGAAATAACCCTTCATGACTAGATTGCCGCGCACCACAATTTCACCCCGCTCATTCGGCGGCAGAATGTTGCCGTCATCATCCATAATCTCCAGTTGGGTAAAAATAGTTGCCCGGCCACAACTGGTCAGGCGCTTTTCATCCCCAACAATGTGTTCCTGAGGCGACATATAGGTACAAACCATGGGTGCTTCTGCCTGGCCAAATGTTTGTGCCATTACTGGCCCGAAAACTTCAATAGCTTCCTGCAGCTTTTTAGAGGACATTGGAGCAGCTGCATAAATAAAATACTTCAGCGATGAATAATCAAAGTCCCGGACTTGGGGGTGACCCAGCATCATATAGATAACGGTTGGCGGGAGAAACAATGTAGTAATCTTGTAATGCTCAATAGCTCTCATAATCCCAAGCGGATCAGCATTTGGAACCACCACCTGGGTTGCACCGAGCGCCAAAAGTGGAAATGCTATGCAGCCTGCAGCATGGGTCATGGGTGCCGCAATCAAATGCACCGGTGGTTCGGTGACCGGCATAGAGGTGATGAAGCTGGCGATCATAGTTTCCCAGTTAAGGTTGGTTAGCATTACGCCCTTAGAGCGTCCAGTGGTACCACCTGACGGCCAGATGGTAGCTAATCCGTGAGACCCAGCCGGAATTGAGCATTCTTCATCGCTCGCTTGCGCCACCCATTCTGTAAAATCCGGATCACCGTCCTTCGGGGAATCGATACAGACAAACCCCTGCAAGCTGGGAACTTGCGCCCGGAAATCCGCGACGGCACCCGCAAAACTGCTGTGATAAAAAATCCAGTGGCACTCATTATCACCAAGAATTTTTATGTTGTCGTCGATGGAGTTCCGAGCATTCAGAGGCATCCACGCTCCGCCAGCACGCAAAATACCCAGAATACACTCGAATGCTGTAACGTCGTTGTGGCTGAGTACTGCCCCAACCATTTCCGGCTTCATGCCGCCCCTTACGAGGTTAGATCCGATTCGATGGGTCCGCAGCTGAACATCCCGAAAGCTTTGTGTGCTGCTGCTGTTGACCAAACATGGTCGATGCGGGTTGAGCGAGACACCGCGGTCAAAAAAGTCGATAAGCCTCATTTACCTTTGTACCTGCAGAACTAATAGGCATTAGCCAGAATCTAAATCTTGCTGTGATCATCAGCAGTGACTACTCCGATCACCCAAGCAGATACTGTGCTTGACTACTCAGGTAGAGGTTCAGCATCACCACATTACGAGTACTTCAGTGCTTTGTCCGCAAGCAATTTCCCCTAAGCTGCAGGGGTAATTTTCGGAGCTGACAAGTGATACCAATCGGTAACCCGTGACACCATATTACGTTACTGACTATTTTAGCCTATTCAAACTCCCACTTCATTACGTCAGATTGGGGAGACCGAGTGTTTAGGGACGTATCAGCGCTGTCCCGACGACTAATTTCTCAATTGTTTAAGCATTAAGACCGCTAATTCTACTACTGCGCCCCATTCAAAAAGTAGAAGCGATTCTGGATTCTTGACCGGTATAAGTCTCGTGACGAATGCTCTGCTTTATAACCTAAACAGGGCAGGGTCGATAAACCTCTCCACTGCATTTAACATCATCTTTGCAAGAAGATTTTCGTAGTTGTCGATCGGCAACGCACCGACGAAGCACATTGATCCCGCTGAGAGCACAGCACCACCTGCCCCCGTTTCAAAGAAAGTCAGATCCGAGCGGATGATTTCCTCAGGCTTGCCCGGCCAGAACTGAGTAAGTCGATCCTCATTCGCGGGACCGTAATCCGGGTGGACGACGTTGCCAAAGGCGACGACTAGTGCATGGCGGGGACTACCCAAATTGAAATTAACCCGGTCCAGTTCATGTCCAACAGCGCCCCCGCCCATTAATCCGCGATCGCCAAGTTTAGCACCCGGCACTAATTCATCGGCAATTCCCTTCCGAAGAAAAGCAACACGTGCATCTAATACAGCGTCAGTCACGATATATGGATGGCCATTATAAGTTCCCTGACTTGAAAAGCCATTGCCCACAAGCTTGTGTGCGGATCGCCCAATGCGCCGCCAGAGGCCGCCATAACTGCCATCAAATGCATGGTAGCTCTCGCCAACATCCGTCGCCCAAACGCGGACGCCACTCTCGGCACGGCGCACTTCCATTGCCCAAGGCGCCTGCTTGTGGAACACTGCCTTCCAGTAAAAGCCGTTGCCTCCTAAGTAAAACAACCGTCCACCTTGGGCGAGGTATCCTTCCAACCCGTTGAGTGTCTCGTCCGTGTGGTATTCGGGGTGCTGACAAGTGATGACTAGTGCATAAGGCCTGAGCAGGTCCACACCCTCAGCATGGAGATCATGGTCGGTGATAATGTCGTGCTCAAAACCCTTACGAGTCAGCCAGTCGACAATATAGCTGTCAGAGTTTAACCAGTATGTGCCAGAGCCGTATGAAACTGGATCAATCATAATAAAGTGGTTGAAGCGTTTGTCGACCATTGGCCGCGCCATACTAGCATGCGTAACCCCACTGCCGTCAGAGTGGTAGTTGTAGGGGGAGAGACCGAGCTCGGGGTTTTCGTCCGGTTGCTGCACGAGTGCACCCCAAGCTTCGGCGCGGGCACGGTTCTGTTTGCCAAAGCCTGGGCGAACGTAGTTACTATAGACATGGTACGTAATGGTCGGCAGCAGTATCGCGATCTTGGCTTTTTTTGCGCCATCGGCTGGTCGTACAAAGAATGGTACATTGTCGATGCCAGCGGAGCTCTTTAGGTGGATCGCGTACATGCCCGAAGGCCAATCTAATGGGATTTCGATGTCGAGAGATTTTTCCCAGCCGACGTTGCCAATGTCGTCCTCATGAAAATGGATCGCGCCCCATTCCTCAGGCATGTGGGTCCAGCAATGCTCACGGCCAGACCAATTGGCGCCGGTCATAGCGCGGTCCGGCATATTAGAAACCGTGCCATGGAATCCATGCGGACCGACATCAAACAAATCAAAGGTCGGGATCCCGATGGAGAAATCCCAGCAGGCGAGCAGATCCGCGGGTCTGTCCCCTGAGATTGGATTTTTCTGACAGGCAATAGCCGCAGCAGCATCAGTGCTGGCCCAGATCGTCGGCCGCTCAAGCTTGCCGTTGTAGTGGGCCGCTGGCCAGGGGGAACTGGGATCACCAGGAAGTGCGGCGAACAGCGCAGAACCAGCACAGAACGAAAATGCAGCTTTTAGAGCAATTTCGGCCTCGCCGCTATCCTCGAATCCGGGATGCACTTCGCGCGGGTGCTGCCCAACGACGAGCCGCTTGGCGGGAATATCAACGGTCAACCAGAGGTCGTACCAAGCACGTTCCAGCATTGTCTTGCCGGTCGATATAGTCGCTGCTTCCCGACCCGAAAATAATCTCGCCACTGCGGCACCCCGATCAATCTCGAGGGAGATCAGCGTGCCGTCTGTCCCCGTCCAGCAGACAATTCCTTGGCTGCTCTGCTTTGGGGTGGTGGGCCACACAGTCACCGCAAGCGTAAATCCTTTCATTGCCCCGGCGAGGTCAAGAGAGGGGATGGTACCCCAAGAACCGAGGTGCGTTACCTGCTGCTTGCCAAAATATGAGCCATCGCTGGTGTGTGCCATAGGAACCTCACGATAGCCTGGGCCACTCGGATTAGGGTCGCCACATAAGACGCGGGCGATCCGTGTCTCAAAGGGAAGGTCTCCAACACTGCTGACGCGCAACGTGACGGTACCACCTTGTTTGGCACTCCACCCATCTACATAGCCTAACAAACAATGCATATCACCTCGAGTCTGGTCCAATATAATAAACAGTAATGAATTTGGTTTCTGGGAGAATTGTCACACCATATCCACGGCAGCAATAATTTGATCTGACACCCTGACATAAGCTAAATCAAGGACAAGCCAGAAAGCGCAACTCACAGTTAGGATGCGCAACCAATTTTGGAAGCATTTCAGACACCAGCACCCCTTTCTACTGCATCATGTACCACCGTCTCCGCGCCAATATCCTTTGAACAACCAGAAGCTACCAAGACTTCAAAGACCATACTAAAAAGTATCCGATCAGTCTAGAATGTTTAGGAGCCGGGATAGCTGAATTTAGTACCAGTGCGTAGGTTCGCCGCAAACTCATACTTCGATTGGTGCTCGCAACTGCGATCTCACCACAATGCTAGCCCAGTTGTGGCGGTGCTGGAATTAGCACTACGGCGCCACCACACGAACATATAACTACCATGCACAAGCAGCAGTCCATGGCAGGTAGAAGGATCTGGCAACTGTTGCGAACAAAATAGCCACCAAGTGCTGGGGATTGGAAAACACAAACTGGTTCACACGTGACACATTCTAGCTGGCGATGTCTGAGCAAAAAACAACAGATTTACAAACACGCCTAGCCAGAATTCCATCAGAAATCAGGCATGTAAGGGCAATAATCTAATACTTTTTTAGAGCTACCCAAAGATCTCCATTGCCTCTCAATACTGCCTGACAGACTCAGCTACGACTCAAGCACGTTCAGAAACTCAAAATCGCAATCAATAAATAATTCTTTCTTTTATTGCACCCCAGTAACTGCGCTGCCTTGAGCACAACAGCATTAGACCAGGTGTCTCGTAACTGCATCAAAAAATTCGGACCACTCGGCAATCCAGCCTGATGCTAGCACTTCAAAAGTCTACATGGCTGGCACCTTTCAGCCTGAGGATCTCGCGCGCTTCGTTTGGGGACGCAATTTTATTGCCGAGATTCTCAAGGATCTGGCGAATCTTCGTTACCTGTTCCGCGTTCGATTTTGCAAGCTGCCCCGGACCTAGCCAAAGTGAATCTTCCAGACCGACACGCACATTTGCACCCATTGTCGCAGCCATAGTCGAGATCGGCATTTGATGACGACCTGCCGCCATTACAGACCAGTGATACTGACTACCGAACAACCGATCGGCAGTGCGTCGCATGTGCGCGACATCCTCAGGATGTGTGCCAATGCCGCCGAGAATACCAAATATAGTCTGAACAAAAAGCGGCGGCTCCACCAACTTGCGATCTAAGAAATAAGCAAGTGTATAAAGGTGGCCAATGTCGTAGCATTCGAACTCAAAGCGTGTACCGTGCGTTTCACCCATCTCGCGCACAATATACTCAATGTCCCTAAATGTGTTGCGGAAAACAAAATCACGGCTATTCTCGAGATGTTGACGCTCCCAAGCATGCCGAAACTCATCATAGCGGTCAAGCATCGGAAACAACCCGAAATTCATGGAGCCCATATTAAGCGAGCACATTTCCGGGCTTGCACACATCGGTCCTGATAGACGCTCCTCGAGCGTCATACCATGACCGCCCCCCGTTGTAATGTTTACCACTGCATCGCATCCCTGCTTGATCTGCGGCAAAAATTGCATAAAGACCTGTGGGTTTGGAGTCGGACGGCCGTTTTCCGGATCTCGCGCGTGCAAATGGATTATGGCGGCACCAGCTGCCGCAGCGGCAATTGCTTCTTTAGCTACCTCAGCAGGGGTAACCGGCAAGTGCGGCGACATTGTCGGTGTATGGATCGAGCCGGTGACAGCGCAGCTGATAATTACCATTTTTTTTGAATTGGTCTTGCTTCGCTCATTCCAGACCGTTGCCGTCTTGGGCATCCATATGTTTTTTGTGGGCTGCAAGCGCCATCAGCCGGCGGTCGCGCCACGTGCAACGATCCACCAAAGCACTCAGAGCCACCTTCAAACGCCGCTCATCCTCGATGTGCTCTAGCACAGCATGCGGCCAATCTGCAGCGACTCTCAGATCTCGCCCCAGGCCGCGCAGCGGATCACCATAGCGCCGCGCATATTCAAGAAATCCGCCAGGGGCATTTAAATCCATAGTCTCGAACGGACCCATAAAACTCCAGCGCAGCCCAAGGCTGTGCCGCATTACAGCATCCAAGTCATCGGGGTCAATAACGCCGCTAGCAACAAGATACACCGCTTCACAGATAACGCCCGCTTGCAACCGGTTCATCACAAAACCCTCGATTTCCTTCTTGAGCAACACCGGCACCTGCCCAGCGTCCCGCATAAGCGCGCGACACCACTCTAATGCGTTCGCTGATGTCGCCGGGGTAGGCACAAGCTCCACAACCGGCAGTAAATGTGGCGGGTTAGCCGGATGCGCAACGAGACAACGCTTCACTCCCTTTAGTCCACTGAAAATTCGACTTCCCGGAAAAGTTGAAGTCGAACTGCCAACCACAGCGCTCGCGCAGTCTGCCTCGTCGATTCGCACGTGCAAAGCACGCTTGACCAAGAGGTCTTCGGGCACGTTCTCCTGCACGTAGTCGACTCCTTCAAGAGCGTCCTCAAGCACTCCAAAACCGCGCACATTCGAGCGCGCACTCGTTGCGTCCTCAATTAACCCGAGTTGTTCCATTAACGGCAGCGTGTTATCCAGCCAGTTCAGTGTGTTACTTTGTGCTGCTGGGTCACTGTCCCACAGCCGCACTTCCATGCCTGCCGACGCGAAACGCGCAGCCCATCCGCGACCAATATACCCGGTCCCAACAATTGCAATCGTTGCTTTCATTCCAAAACCTGATGGTCCCCGCAAACACTGAGAGCCTGGCCCGAAATTTTTGAACCGCTTTCAGCGCACAAGAATAAGGCCATCTCTGCAATATCGTCGACTGTCACCATCATACGCATCGAGACTTTATCAACCATGCGATTTTTCATCTCTTCAAAGCTGACGCCGATAGCGTCAGCTTTCGCGGCAATCACGCCCTCGATACGTGAACCTGCCACTAGGCCCGGCTGGATGCAATTGACGCGTATTCTGTCAGGGCCAACTTCCATCGCCAGACTCTTGGTCAAGCCAACCACCGCCCATTTGGATGCAGCATAAGGAGAGCGCAGTGGATAACCCAACCGACCAGCCACCGAAGAAATATTCACTATCGACCCGCCTTCCGCAGCTTTGAGTAATGGCACAGCCTTCCGTGTGCAATAGAACATTCCATTGAGATTGACCGCGATAGTCCGATCCCATAAATCGATCGCAATATCCTCCACATTCTGGGTAGGGCCCGCGATGCCGGCATTATTAACCAAAATATCCAGACCGTCAAGCTCTAACTGCACAAACGCAAAAAGCGCGTCGACCTGAAGTGAATCAGAAACATCTGCGAGTGTTCCCTTTGCCGTGGCATTCTCTCTGAGGAAATGGTCGAGCGCAGACCGGCTGATATCACAGACAAGGACGCGGGCGCCAGCCGCCATGAAGCGCCGCGCAATCGCCCGGCCAATACCGGCAGCACCCGCGGTAACCAGCGCACGCTTTCCCGCAAGTGATTGAACCATCACCCGCAATAGCCGGCGCAGTCAACCACCCTCACGGCGCCCGTACGCGAAACACCAAATAGCCTACACATCTGAGATTATAAGGCAGGCGCTACGCTTTGGGAAATGACCTAACACTAGTCTTCGCATCATAATTTCCACATGGAAAAATCAGGCATTTGATGATACCCATGTCAAACCCTCTCGTCAAGTGCAATTGAGTTTGCAGTGCTTTAACCATCCGGGTTGCAAGCTTGCACAGCTAGACCCCAAACACTACTTTGTGCATTGTTCTGAAGCGCATTGCTTTGCACCGGCCAAAGTTCAGACGTCCGACTGCTCGATGAGCTTTCAACACGCTTATAGTAGTGAAGGTTTTTTGCGCGGGGATTACTGCCGCAATAATCCAACACCCTTGTTGTTCAGCCCGCACTCCTCGATGCGGTAGCAATGTACAAAATGCACATCTGCCTGTATCGTTGCTGCAACGCTTGTGTGCCCCGCGATCTCTATGCAGTTGACAAACGTAACCTTGAAGCGTCTGTCCTATACTGCAAGATTGCGCGCGTCAGAGGTGCGGTCACTTTATCAGCATTTTTGCAGCAGGTCAGCTCCACCGCTACACCACGGAGCCTGTACTCTTCAGCAACTGAAAGGCATCAAGTAAATTTATCCTCCAACTTATCTTTGCCCGCCAGTTACCTAGTTGTCACTTTTACGCAACAACAGAATACCGATCAGAAATGCTTCGCCTGTTTTTGGGGCCGCCGCACGGTTTCCGACCGCTTCTATAGCTCCGGTACGGTGCTAAATGGCGTACTCACTGGCCGGGGTATCTGTTGGGAATGTTTTCGTAGGTATATCGATAGTGCCTCTCGCATCACCTTCACCCGCACCATCTCACTAATATTTCATCGGGGACAACATAACGGTCCCCCCACCACCAACCAGCGCTGCTAATTTACAAGCAGGCAGGAGGTCCAGTGGCCGGTGCTGGTCTCGCGCAGCAGCGGCTCTTCTGTCTTGCAGCGCTCGATGGCTTCCGGGCAGCGCGTGTGGAACCGGCAGCCCGCTGGCGGCTTGAGCGGGCTGGGCACATCCCCTTTT
>SXGS01622858.1_pt1 | contig 11492 bp, 20 predicted proteins | sample 3174681 | NCBI WGS metagenome assembly SXGS01 (sample SAMN11356861, study PRJNA531348) | freshwater metagenome | isolation source: freshwater sample F1-80 | place: China: Fuxian Lake, Yuxi | collected 2017-12-25 | reverse complement strand
GAGATTTTCGCTGAATTTGCTTGATTCAACGACAACACAAACTACAATCGAATTGCTATGAACAAAGAAAAACTACTGGAACTATCGGATACGTTGCGCGGGATTGCTGAAGGCACACATGTTGCATCGTTTGAGCAATGGCTTGAGGACGGTTGGATCAAATGCAAATTCAGCTACAAGCATGAGCCACAACCGCCACCACCAGACCCATACGCGGAACTCAAAGCGGCTCATGCGGCCGGCAAAACGATTCAGTATCGCGCCTGCCAAGATGAGCCTTGGGAAAATATTGATCCGACGTGGGGCGATGATCCGCATTGCTACCGCATCAAACCAGAGCCGCGCAAAGTTCCGCTTGGGTCTGATGATGTTAATGTTGGCGACCAGCTTCGCTTCAGTGAGACTGGGGATATTTTAGCTGATGGCGAGCACGAAGGTTCGATTATTTTGTCTGTAGCGACGTTTGGCGTCTTGGTCGCATCTTGTGAAATGGGAGAGTCTATTGGCTTTGTTAAGATGTTTACGTGGGAGCAGTTGATGCCACACAGAATCAAACGCTCAACTGACGCTGAGTTTCAGCCATGCTACAAGGTCATCGAAGAGTAACCCATGAAACAACAACTCATCGAAACACTAGAAACCACCATCGCAGCATGGCGCAAAGAATCATCAGCATACATGAAACTTGCTGGCATCACCGAAAACAGCAGACCCAAAGACGCATCGCCAGAGCAGCTTGGCATGGCGTATAGTGCTGCTACGTATCGGTTGTGTGCTAAGGAACTCAATGACACCTTGAAGGAAATAAAGAATCTATGAAGCTCACGAATGTACTTTCACTACCCCCTAGCGTTGTCAGGGCTGTATCAAACGACTCATACAATTCAGGAGAGTCGGATCATACCGTAACCAGCTTACTGAAGCCTCCGTTTATGCGGAAACTTCAAACGCTTCACGCTGACGACCTCACCGAGGATGTTTCAGATCGAATCTTTTCGCTTATCGGACAAGCCACACACACGATTCTTGAGCGAGCAGCCGATGATACATGTATCGTTGAAAAAAGGTTCTTTATTGAGCGACTTGGACAGAAGATTAGCGGTCAGGCGGATTTTATTGATCTAGCTACCAGCGGCCTCTCTGACTACAAAATCACAAGCAGGCACGTAGTCAGCGGAGGTATCAAACCAGAGCACGAACAGCAACTTAATCTACTGAAACTTCTGGCCGAAGAGAATGGAATTCCTGAACTCAAGCGTCTCGAAATCATCGCCATCTTGCGTGACTGGTCGAAGATGAAGCTGATGCGTGAGCGTGACTACCCCAAGTCCCAAGTCGCAGTCATCCGCAGCCCAATCTGGCCCAAAGTAGCAGCCGAAGCATTCCTGCTTGAGCGCATCAAGGCGCATCAGCATCCGAATCCACCGCTATGCACCGCTGAGGAGCGATGGCAGAAGCCGGAGCGATACGCGGTCATGGCTAAAGGCAAGAAGCGAGCTACCAAAGTTTACGATGACGCTAAAAGCGCAGCAAATCATGTTGCTACCATCGGAAACGGTGCAAAAGTAGAAACCCGCCCAAGCGAACCGACACGCTGTATGCACTACTGCAACGTGGCTCAGTTTTGCAGCTTCGGAAAACAATGGATCAATCGCCAAACAGAAACAACTGACACAGAAGAACCATGAACTACACCAAACTCAAAGACATCGCTACACTCAACGACAAGGATATTGTCGAAGCCATCGCCGCCACAATCGCCTTTGTTGGCGACCCAGAAACGAAGCCAAGCAGCAACAGTGGCAAGCCAGTCACCAAGCAGTCACTGAAGCTCACCGCTTCTGATGGAACTGAAATCTGGGCTGACAACTATGCCGAAAGCTGCTTCATGGACCGCAGTAAGAAGAACAGCAAGGTCATCATCGCATCAACAGTCAAGGACGGCAAGATGCAGGGTATCAATGTCAACAAATGGAACGACAAGGTTGGCTTGCGTCTCTTTGGCGGCACAAACTTCACCTTCCCAGACGCGCAGCCAGGGGCGGCATCCAGCACCCCACAAGCAGCAAAGCCCCAGCAACAGCCTCAACAATCGCAGCCACAGCAGCAGTATGCCAAATATGCACCCGTCAACGGGCTGGAACACATCGCTGCTCTATGGGTCGAGTGTTATGAGCGCGTAAAGCCAGTATGCGGAGAGGCTCATGCCGTGCAAGCTGCTGCCACACTCTTCATCGAGGCCAACAAACGCAACATCGGACCAACACTGACACAGCCAGCAGCAGCCATCGCATCATTCGCCTCTCAGGCACGCAAGATTGCTGATGAGGTACTTGCGAAAGGTGGTTACGATATGGACAAGCTGCCGAGCGGTGATGATCTGGATGCGGTTGTGGACTTGCTGATTGACAAGGCTTCTGAGACTGTGAGCCGAGAGCGTATCGGGACTGCGTTTGATGCGTTTGTAAAGCAGCGTGGTGGCGACAGGGATGTTGCGGTGAAGATGCTTGTGGCTGATTGGGCGATGTTTTTGGGAGGGTTGAAGTGATGATGATCCCAACGAAAGAATACTGCCTAGACTTGCTGATTCACGCAATCAGGGATGCCTTGCATGACATGGACAAGCATCCAGATGATTCAGTGGAGGATATATGGAACGAGCACCTTGAGTCGTGGGGAACTGGGCTGCGGATGCACGGCGATTATCACATTGAATTTCAATGACCATTGCCGCCCTCGACCTAGCCACCACCACAGGCCATGCTTCAATCGCCAGCGGCGTAGTCACATCCGGCATCTTCCGCTGCCGCCACAAGCCAAAGGAGCAATGGGGCGTGTGTTTCTTGAGATTCCGAGACTGGCTGCGGGACTGGTTGGAGCAGGAGAAGCCGGAGCAGCTATGGTATGAGGAGGTGCGTAGATGGTCTAGTGGCGATGCTGCGAAGGCTTACTGCGGGCTAAGAGCGGTGATGCTGATGGAGTGTGAGTTGCGGGGGGTGCTAGTTGTGGGTGCTGCGGTTGGTACTATTAAGAAGCACGCGACAGGGAGCGGCAGGGCCAGCAAGGATGAGATGATTGAGGCTGCTTGGAAGCGGTGGGGAGTCAGAACGAAATCGGATGATGAAAGTGACGCGCTGGCTATTTTGAGCCTTGCATTGGAATACAACAAGTGCTAGATATTGACGATCAGATTGTCAGAAGAATAAAATGGGGTCAGACATGGGGGCTAGTGACTGGAATACCAAGGAGAGATCACAGCAAGAACAATTATATCAGTGAGGAGACCGCTACCTTGATATTCACTTTAATTCGCGAAAAAATGCGACCAAAGGCTATTGCTAGCAAATTAGGCGTTAGCATTCCAACGGTAACAGCCATAAAAAGATGTCAAACATGGAAGAATCTCCCGATACGCAGTCAAATTTAATCAATATGAAAATATTTTCAACGTGTGACCCGAACTTGGAACAGTGCCTACTCTCCCACTTCTTTAGCGACCCATCGCAACTAGACGAGCGAAAGCTGAAGTCAGAGCTATTTACGCTGCCACGCAACAAGAAGCTCTACGAGGCACTCAAGAAGCTACGGCAGCAAGGAGAGCCAATCAGCGCGGATGGCGTAAGGCTCATTGATGTTGAGCTTGAGGACGAGGCAAAAAAGCTATCGTTACGCAGGCTTGGAGATTTGACTACCAAGACCGTCATTAAGCGACTGGTTGAGATGTCGAAGCGCAGAGAGATGCAAGATGTGGCGGCACAGTTAAATGAATCCGCCGTGAGCGCAGATGACCCAGATGCAGCAGTGAGCGAACAGCTATCACGCCTTATGGCTACAGAGAGTGATGATGAAGAAACCTGTCGCAGCGTTGGTGATGCAAACAGGCTGATTAACACACTGGAATGGCGGTCGATGAACCCCGGCAAAATACGAGGCTTGAGTAGCGGATTTACTAAGCTGGATAAGATCACTGATGGCTTTCATTCCGGCTTCTCTCTAATCTGCGGACGCAGCAGCGACGGAAAATCAACCATAGCAATGAACTTTGCTGTGAACATAGCTGAGAATCTACTGGCTCTTGGCGACAGCAGACAGGTGTATTTCGGCAGCTACGAAATGGATCACGACGACTTACTGCTTCGGATAGCCTCGTCAATTTCAAGGCAACCCATGTCAGAAGGGGGGCTTACAAATGCAGAAATGAGAGTGCTTGGTGAGACGATCACGAAGATGAAACGACTGCCTCTTGTGATTGACGACAAATCGCATCCCGCAATCTCATACGTCATGTCAAAGATTCGCAAACTCCACAGGGAGAAGGGGCTAGCCTTTGCGGTCATAGATTATTTGCAGTTAGTCAAGAACCATAAAAGCAAGGGCGATAAAGTAAGCGACATTGACTTTATCAGCAAGGAGTTACAGGGGTTGAGCCGTGAGTTGCACATCCCGATTCTTGGCGTTGTGATGCTCAAGAGGGCAGAGAAACAGTGGGACAAAGCTAAGCAGAAGTGGTTCATCCCCCCACCGCTACTCAGCGACATCAAGGGATCATCGTCTCCAGAGGAGGACGCGCAGCTTGTGATGCTTGTTTACCGAGACAATGACAACAATACCTTCCTCCAAGTCTCGAAAAACCGCTTCGGCCTTAGAAATGTTGAGATTCCGATGATCTTTGAGGCAGCGACATACAATTTCAGGGAGAAGGATACAAAATAAACCACAACTTTTCATTGCATCCCCCAGCAACCCGTGCTACAAATGCATCCTCTATGAAACAAATTGAAACATTGCAACTCATCCGCGCTCGCTGCGTGGAGCTATTGGAACAAGCGAAACTTCGGACACCTGGGGCGTGGCTCACATCGAAACACGCAGCCTGCTATGTTCACGGTGAATCAGAGCGAGGCATTGCATCAACATCAGGCTACCAAAGTAATAAAAGTTTTGAATGGGAGACGGAGAATCCCGCTAACGCCACCTACATCGCCAACGCATCAGTCGCATTTGAGGCCGCGCTTGAATCTACTGTTGCGGCTTTGGACGGAATCCAAAGAGACATGGCGCAGGATTCGCCCGAAGCTGAATCAATCATCACCGCATGGAAACACCTGCTGCCATGACCATCCCTGCCGCCCTAGCAGCCATCCGCAACGCAGAATCACTGCAACGCGACATCCGCCACGACATCGCGGATCAGTGGCGGCTTGTCGGCTCCATGCTGCGTGATATTCGGCGCAACAAAAGGTTGACGCAGGAGCAGGCTGCTGCTTTAATCGACAGAGACTCTGCCGTCATTTGCCGCTGGGAAAAGGGATGCGCGGTTGATGCGGTTGAGGTGATGGATTATTTGAGTAAACTTGAGAAGAATTGAAGATATGGATGATACACCTGAAACTGATGCAGCAACGCTCACTGAGCTATACCAAGTGCGTGAGCTTGGATTTGAAGTGACTCATGTGGACTTTGCTCGCAGCCTAGAACGCCAACGCAACGAATCGCTGCAACTGGCGCGTGAGTTGAGATGTGCACTCGTAAGCATTGAAGAATACTGGAACCGCGACCAGAACGAAGCAGCTATGGCTGACGCCTGCTGGCACGCAATCAACACATCCCAAGAAGCCATAGAGAAAGCAAACCAACTACTCAAGTAACACATGCAACTAACAGACCCATCCACACTCCCGTCACTGGCAGCATCGCTCGCCACAACGCTCTCGGAACAATGCCGCATGAGCATCACAGCAAGCGGCAACACAATCGCGCTGCCGGATGATGCGAGCGATGGGGAATTGAAACATCTTATCGCAAGGCTCGGTGTCATGCAGGGTAGCACCGAGAAGATGGATGCAATGCTCCGCTACAACATCGGGCGGGCGATTCTTCACGCGGCAGCATCTGGGACTGTGCGCCGTGATGCTGAGGATATTGTTGATGAGTATGATCTGGCTGCGATTCTGAAGCGTTCCAGTCGCACAATTTTGAACTGGACATACGTGGCAAGAGTCATCCCACCCGAAGAACTACGCGCAGTCTCATGGACCGTTCTCAGCGAAGCCGCAGCCAAAGTCCCATCTGAGCCAGACAAAGCACTGGAACACTGCAAGCAGCGAAGGGAGCTACTTGCGGAAGCTGAGGCTAGCCCTGAGACGATGACAGCAAAGAAAGTCAGGGAACGCATCAAGGAGATGCAGATGGAACTGAATCCCAAAGAGCGCACTGTGCGGGAATCGACACAGGAGTTGCTGATGCGATTTGTGAAGCTGTCTAGGCTGGCTTCTGTGGCTCATTCGGGACAGTTGCGCGAGATTGGGTTTGACTCGCATGGGGTTTTGGTTGACCATATAGAAGCACTTGGAAATGAGTTGATTAACAGAAATGTCTGCGAAGCCGACCCATTGGAAGAGAGCTTTTACTGGATAAAGAAATTGCAAGAAACAGATGAAACATTATGAACTCAAGAACAGCTAAGCTCTTACGCAAAGTCGCAGCCACCGAAGCACATCGCAACCCACGCTGGCGCAAAAGCTACCGTCGTCTCAAAGCACTGTGGCAGACGCTGCCGCATTCGCAACGCAAGACGCAGCGGGACTTGGGTGCGGCTATTGTTGCTAACGCGGGAGGTGTGGCGTGAGTGAGCTTGCTGCTGTTGTTTGGGAGAAACTGTATCCAGACCGCCGCAAGTGGAGCGAACTGGAGCCTAGCACGCAGGCTGAGTGGGTGCGGGTTGTGGAGGTTGTTAAGGATGTTGTTATGGATGCGATTGAGGCTTATCTGGCTGATAAAAAATGAAGCCAGCCTACAGTCTCCGCAGCACGAAAATCGTCCCTTCTGGCGGCTTTGCAGCCAAGCTTCCAAGCGGCACACTGAAACGTGCGACTCATCACGAAACACTGATCAACGAGCTACGTTTCTTTTATCCCGATGAAACCCGCGCAGAGCACAGCAAGCGCATCAGTGATGATACATGCGAGTATCTGCTTTCTATTGGTGCCGAGAGCTTCTTGGCTGCTAGGTATCCATCGCTGCAAGAGCAGGGTGATGTTGTTGTGATTCCGAATGGGATGCTGCTGGATGCGCCGCACAACTACAACAACGGGCTGTTTAGTTTCGGTGGTGAGTTGATTATGTGCTACAGGAGGCACCTTGAGAATGCGTTTAGCGAGATTGCCGTCTGTGAGATTGACAAGGAAACGCTACTTCCACGGCCAATAAACGGTCAGTTTACCCTAGATATACCCAAGGAGTTTGAGAACGAGGACCACGAAGATGCTCGTATCTTTTGGCACGGTGAGGACATCTACGTCAGCTACACCATGTGGCGAAGGGCTACATTGAGCGGCAGATGGCTTTATATGCCTCGTGTCGATGTCGCTGTGTTTGACTACGAGTGGCAGTTCAAGCGCAAGTTTACGCCAAAGTTCGGCGGCAACGGTAAGATCGCTGAGAAGAACTGGACATTTTTTGAGTACAACGACACACTCTACTTTGTTTACGACTTCTATCCGAATCACGTTGTTGGAAAGATTCTCAATAATGAGAATTGTGAGGCGGTTGAGATCACTCCAGGCATTCAGTGGAACTACGGCACCATTCGCGGCAGCACGCCACCACAGCGCATCAGTTACACCGAGTATCTGAGCTTCTTTCACAGCCGCAAGCGCGATGAAGCCGCGCCATTCAAGAATCGCTACTACGCCGGAGCCTACTGCTTTGAAGCTAAAGAGCCGTTTCGTGTCACCCGCTACACAGAAGAACCAGTGTTTGCTGGCAGCGAGAGTAACCAGCAGTGGGATACGGACTTGGCCTGTGTGTTTCCATGTGGGCTTGTAATTGATGGAGAAACTGCTCTAGTGTCAATGGGTAGCAATGATATGGAGTGCGCTATTGGGCGCGTGAATATACCTCAGCTACTCGAAACCATGACTGAACATGACGCCTGAAGAAGCAGTAGATCACTACATCCCACAAATGGAAGGCTGGAGCACTCCAGAGAAGTGCAAGAAGCTGATGAATCTTGTTATTGAGACACGAAGCAACTCTCTTGAGATTGGTATCTTTGGCGGTAGATCACTTGTTTCGATGGGCTTTGGGCATCGTGTCACTGGCAACGGTGTCGCGATTGGCCTAGACCCGTGGAAGCATGAGGCTTGTGTTGAGGGCAGCAACGACAAGGAGAATGACGAGTGGTGGAAGTCGCTGGATTTGCACGCCATCTACGCTTCGTTTGTGAGCCATGTGCTTAGCCACAACCTGCTGAACTACGTAGAGTGGATGCGAATTGGCAGCAAGGAGGCATTGCCGATTCTGAGTAAGTTCTACGGTAGGAAGTTTGGAGTGATTCATCAGGACGGCAACCATTCTGCTGAGGTTTCAGCATGGGAGATTGAGAACTATTTGCCGCTTCTGAATGATGGTGGCTACTGGGTCATGGATGATACGGATTGGCCCACTACGGAAGCGGCACAGAAGCTGGCGCTGAAACTCGGACTGAAAGAGATTGAGGATCATGGCGCATGGAAAGTTTATCAAAAATGAGAATCTCAATCATATACCTCACATCAAGGAAACAAAGCTGCGTAGAGTGGTTTGTTGATTCATTGTATCGACAGCTTGCCGAGCATCCAGACACGGAGATTCAGCTAGTTTTTGTTGATACACGGCTCTGGTATGATGGCGAAGTAAGGAAACAAGAGTTCACTGATTCCGTAGCTGGTCGTTTCGATTATGTCCACACGCCGCCAAAGGACACGGTGTGGCAAGGCCCAAGGCGGCTCACGACACAAGACTACTTCTGCGCCAGCAGCGCACGCAACACTGGATGCATGTACGCCAAGCATGACTACTTGCTGTTTGTGGATGATTTGAGCGTGCTGATGCCTGGATGGTTGACTAATGCGCTTCATGCGGCACGGGAGGGCTACGTGGTCTGCGGTGCCTACAAGAAAGTCAGGAACCTTGTCGTAGAGGATGGCGTTGCTGTGAGCTACGAAGAACACGCTGGCGGCATTGACTCAAGATTGGGCATGGGATCGCCATACGGCATCGTTCCGTGGCACGGGAGCGCACTGTATGGCTGTAGCTTCGGCTGCACCACTGAGGCGTTCTTGACTGTGGGTGGCTTCGATGAGTTGCTTGATGCTCAGGGCGGCGAGGACTACGACTTTGGCATCCGCATTGAGCGTGCTGGCTATAAGCTGTTCTACAACGTCAACATGATGACACTGGAGTCAGATGAGCTTCACGGGCAACTGCCAGTGATGAAGCGCATCATTAAAGCCAAGGAAGGCCAGCTAGACGCATCGTGGATATGTCTCAATCGAGTCACTCAAGAGACTCATCGCATCACGCCCATGCAGCAGCATTACAACTTACGAGACGAGCGTAGCAGAGTGCTTGCTGGCGGTGAGCCAACGTATTTTGCGATACCGGAGCATCACTGGTATGATGGGCAAGAATTATCGACAATGTGAGTGAAACTTTTTGTTGCATTTGGTGAAGCTGGGTGCAACATTTGATTCCCTATGAAACCAGAAATCGAACGCATCCTAGTTGTCTCCGCAGTCCTGCTCATCCTGTTTGTCGCAGCAATGCTACTTGTGGGCCTATATTTTGCTACAGCTTGGCTGATGGCGGAGTTTCCTGATGTGACTGCGCTGCTGTTTATGTGCTGGTTGTGTTACGCGGTGATTCGGGATGTGGTGTAACTTCAAAAACTACGATTATGGGCGTATTGAGATGTTCAAGAAGTGGCTGCGAAAACATCATGTGTGATCGCTACTCATTTACTCACGGCTACCTATGTTCCGACTGCTTTTAAGAGCTAGTCAGTAGAGGCGCAAATGTTGATATTGATGAGTTTATGCTATCAGAGCCAACACAAGACGATGCCGTTGCCTCTTTTGCGAAGTGGAATGAAGAGTTTCGAGAGAGGTAGCATTTAGCTACTCTAGCATCCAGCAGTTCTTGTCGTAATATGGATTTCTCCCAAGCCTCTCGTCAACACCCTTGAGGACATCCAGCGGGTAGGCCGCCTTTGAGACCAAGCTACACCCGCAAGCCAAGCAGGACATTGGATATGCGCTAACATCTGTTATTTTGACTCCAGCAATGACGCGTTGAAGTAGCGAGCCAAACATACCGCACGTGGCACAGTTCACTACAGCCCGCATGGGGCAGCGCATGCAAATTCCAATTCTTCTGTCGAATTCCCCCTGCTCTACCTGACCATGCTCACTCTTCCGCATGTCCAGCAGCGTGCCGAGGAACGCTGCCAAATCATCCCCGTTCCACTGCACCTCCTGCTTGCCCTCCTCGCTGCATTTGATGTGCGGATTCTGGTCGCATAAGCCGTTGTAGAAACTCACAGTCCACTCAGCCCCGACTTTGTGATTGTTTGCAATGCGGCTCTTGCGAACCTTGCCAAGCAGCGCGTCAATGTGGTTGCTTTTGAAGCTGATGCCTGTGTCTGGGTCTGTGTATTGCCAGCCGCCAGTTGGGACTCGGTGCGGGGTTGTTGGGTATTTCATGGCAGCGGTGGCGGCATTGGGAGCGGGTGCCAGTGCGTAGGTTTTTCTGACGGGTAAGAGGAGGTTGCGTAGTCCCCAGTCTCAACAAGAATCCACTCGTTATCATTTTCATCACCCAAAACCACAGTACTCTTCCAGAGCTTTCTCTTGCCAATTACGCTTTTCCAATCAGGACTGAATATAAACTCATCCTCGTACCAGCCGACCAAGATACTGGTCCTGTTTTTCGGTGCCGTCGAAATGTCCATCCATCCGGTTTCTATATTCATTCTTGCTTCTCCACTTGACCTAATGATATTGCAACAGCGTCCTTATACTTGGCAATGGAAAGATTCTCAATCAGCCCAACGAGTTTCAATATATTAACCCTACAATCATCAATAGCCGATTCAAAAAACTTTTGAGAATCGCCAATGTCGAAAGTTGAAATGTAAACATTTGTGTCGCTATGCATTAGACATGACCAAGGATTGTCTGCTATATGCCACGGGCAATCCTTAAATCCAATTTCCCTCTCGATGACCGTCTTTAGTATCTCAGTTGTATTCATTCTGCCTCAACAGTAACAGCTTTTCCGCTCCGCGCAATCGCACGTTTCAATGCAATCTCACGAATCCTTGCTGTGGTTTTCTCAATCAACTCAGCAGCACGATCCACATCCATCTTCGCCAGCATGTCCCCACGCTTCATAATGAACTCTTTGTACTTCGCGCCAGTCTCGCTCATGTAGGCCGCTGCTTCATCTTCAGTCAAAGCTCTTGTAGCACCTCCACGGCGCACCTTGCGGTTCTCAGGATTCGGTGGGGTGAGCCAGATGCCTTTGGCGTTGAGTCGCGCTAGTTTCTTGTAGGCTGGGTCGTCTGGGGACTGTTGAAACGCACGGCTCCAAGGCGTTCTGGAAACATTGACCTTTTCGTAGAAGATGTCGCGCAGCGGTGCGCCAACTGAGCGGCGGAGATACGGCATTTC
>SXGS01580632.1_pt1 | contig 11494 bp, 14 predicted proteins | sample 3174681 | NCBI WGS metagenome assembly SXGS01 (sample SAMN11356861, study PRJNA531348) | freshwater metagenome | isolation source: freshwater sample F1-80 | place: China: Fuxian Lake, Yuxi | collected 2017-12-25 | reverse complement strand
TGGGCCAGGAGGGCCACGACCGGGGCCAGAAGGTGATCGCCTCAGGATTTGCTGACCTCGGTTTCGAGGTGGAGATCGGCGACCTGTTCCAGACCCCGGCCGAGGCGGCGGCCCTGGCCGTGGAGCAAAAGGTCCATGTGGTGGGGGCAAGCTCGCTGGCGGCCGGTCACCTGACCCTGGTGCCGGAGCTCAAGGCCGAGCTCGCCCGCCTGGGCCGCCCCGATATCCTGGTGGTGGTAGGCGGCGTCATACCGCCAGAGGACTTCGCCGCCCTGACCGACATGGGCGTCGCCGCCATCTTCCCGCCCGGCACGGTGGTGCCCGAGTGCGCCGTCGAAGTGCTCGACCGGCTCAATGAGCAGTTGGGCTACGCCCAGCTGGACACGCCGCGGGGCTAGTCTGCCATTCGGCTAAGGAGGTCGAGGCCAAATGCGGCGTCATAGACCATCCAGGCCTGGGTCACGAGAATGGCCCAGGCGACGCTGAACAGGGATCCCACCAGAAAGTACTCCGCGTTCAGCTTCTCATCGAGGTCCTTGAAGCGCGCCACCGTCTTCAGGGCGACCACGGCGACCAGGATCTCCCAGGCGCCGAAGATCAGGCCGCTGGCGATCATCAGCCGCTCCAGGTGACCAATCAGCCTGCCCACCCGTGGGGTGTTGGCGTTTGGCATTGCCTCCTCGCCCTTGGTCGAGGTCATCGCCTGGCTGAGCCCGCTCCAATCCAGAACGATCTTGCAGGCAAGGTTGCCGACGATCGTCAGCAGGACCAGGGCAAGGGTCGCCGAGGCAGCGAAGTGGATCCAGGCGCTCATCGGGTCAAACCATAGATCTCGTCCAGGGTCGCCGCCGCCGTCTCCAGGGCCCGCCACTGTCGATCATAGAGCTCAAGCCTGGCCGCGCGTCTGATCTTGTAGAGCGTCTGAACCGAGATGTTCAGGCGTTGCGCCAGCCCTGCGGCTGAGGCCGAGCGCGAGGCCAGCGCCACCTCTTGCTGTCGGGTGGTCCAGCCTTGCTCGATCTCGCTCAGGCTTGCGCCAACCGCCTCCATCAGGGTCTCCAGGGCAGGCTGCCCCGGCAGGTGGAAGCGATAGGCATTGGCGTCGCGCTTGTCGGTCAGGCGCGCGCGGCTCGCCGCAAGCCCGGGCCCCATCATGTTCCAGGCCCGCTCAGGGTTCACCGGCGTTTCCAGGCGCACCGCCCCGAGGACAAAGCGACAGGCCACCCCCTGGTTCAGCAGCCGCAATTGCACGTCTCGCAGGATGGCCAAGCCATCCTCAAAGGTCTGTGTCAGCCCTTGGAATTCATCCCCGAGGGTGATGGTCAGCGGGGATGTCATTGTTGTCCCCGCATCGAGATTTGCGGCGTCGATCGCGCGGTTGAAGGCCGCATGCAGATCAGCCACGGAGCCCGCGTCCTGGCTGGACACCAGGTCGCCCATGATGGCGACGTGGGTCGGGCGTTGCGGGGCGGGCGACGGGCGGGCCGCAGATGGCGCAAGGTCGGACATGGGCCGCAAGGGCGCCCTCGAGTTTAGCCCCTGATGAGGCGAAAATCGTCTAATAGCCCATATACGGGTTAAGTTTCAACATTATCCCTTAATCGGGATGATATCTCGGGGCCGTGCAAGGTCAGACCTTTGGCCCCCGCCGTCCGCCGCCCTTGGCTTTGCGCTTGCGGTCCCAGCTGTCAGGCAGGGCCGAGGGACCATGGCGAGCCTCGATATCCTTCTGCAGGGCCTTGGCCGCCATCAGGTGGCCGGGGAACAGGGTGTCCACCGCCCAACCGGCCACGGGGACGGTGGAGCTGGCGGAGTCCACCACCAGATAGGCCGCCATCCGGGCCAGGGTGGGAACCGACGCGCCCCCGCGAAATCCCGCTGCAATCAGCAGCGCCCCAGCCCCCAGGCTGTAGACCGTGCCCGCCACGGGCACCCAGGCCAGAACGCCATCCAGGCCAAGGCCGATGGGCCCGACCCCTACCAGCCGGTCCGACAGCCGCTTGATGCGCTCGGCCGCGCGCCAGGCCTGATGGGCCTTGTCCTGGGTCACCGCCATGGGCGAGCTCCCCGAGCTCTGGCCCTAGCCGAGGAACACCACCCGGCGGCGCTCCTTACCGTCGCGGATCCGCGACAGGATGTCTCGGTACTCCGGGGTGTTGACCACGTCCTTGCGCGCGCCTTCAAAATAGATGGTCTCTTCCATGTGCTTCAGGATCAGATCGGCGGCCCATTTGTGGCCTGAAAACAGCATGTCCGCCAGCTTGCCGAGCCCGCCTGGCACCGGCGCGATCCCGATGGCCAGGTCGGCCAGCAGCACCATGGTCGCCTCCAGCAGCACCATGGGCGAGCACCGCGCCCGGATGCCGTCGATCAGCAGCACCGAACCTGCGCCCGCGCTATAGAGCCCCCCAGCCCAGGGGATCCAGGTCAGCAGGCCATCCAGGCCCACCCCGACCGGGCCGATCTTGATGACATTGTCAGACAGCCGCTTGGTGCGCTCGATGCTGGCGCGGATATTGTGCAGCTCGATGTGCGATCGGGCGAAGATCATGAACAGGCTCCGGCGGGGTCGGGGCAATGTGGACCAAGCAGGCTAAACCTTGAAGACATTCGGCTGCTTTTCCCGTGAAGCTATGCAGATCGCCTTGCCAGGCTCGCGCAGGGCGCGATTCCGCATCGCAACCGACACATTTTGATCCTATGGATTCACCATGGCGCGCGAACCCGACATCCTCATCGTCACCACCGACTTCATCGAAGGCCGGCCCGTCAGGCAACACATGGGCATGGTGTCGGCCCAGGCGATCCTGGGCGCCAATGTGGTCCTCGACCTGATGGCCGCCCTGCGGGACTTCTTCGGCGGGCGCTCCAAGAGCTATGAGCGGGTGCTCGCCCGCGCCCGGGCGGACGCCCTGGAAGCTCTGGCCGAGGAGGCCCGGAAGGTCGGGGCCAACGCCGTGGTCGGCGTCGACCTCGACTATCACGCCATTGGCCAGAACGGCTCCATGATGATGGTCGCCGTCAATGGCTCGGCCGTGGTGCTCTAGAAGACGGCCCTCAGGTTTCTGACGCCGACGGAAAGGGCAGGATGATCTGCTGTGCGCTGGCCTCAGCGATCAGCCGTCCGCCGGCTTGCGTGAAACTGGCCCGAACGGTGATCATCTGGCGGGTGGCGGCGACGACGTTCGCCTCTATCTCCAGGGGCGCGTCACGGCCCACCCGCAGAAAACTCACCTGCAGCTGTGTGGTCCGGTGGAGCCGATCATCAGGGATCACCGTCATGGTGGCGAAGGCCAGCACCTGATCGGCCAGGGCCGCGATATAGCCGCCGAACAGAGAGCCGTCCGCCGTGGCCAGGCTCGGATGCGGAACCCAGGTTTTCCGCACCCAGCCCTCCCCCCAGCTGTCCAGCCGCCCGAGGTGCAATTGTTCGACGATGGCCGGCAGCGGCCCTTTCCCCGCACCGATCGCCCCAAGTCGCTCCGTGGCCCAGGTCATCTGAAATCCTTTCAACCTTGATGGCCTCAAGGCTAACCAGGGGCGAGCAGACCCCCTACTCACCTTCCCAGCTTTCGGTCGATCCCACATGAGCGAGGTCTAAGTGACGGACGGCGCAAGAAAAATTCCCCGCCAGAAGCGAGCGGCGGAGACCGTTGAGATCATTCTGGAAGCCGCCGTTCAGCTTCTGGAGCGCTCAGGTCTGGACGGCTTCACGACCAATGCCGTGGCGGAGCGGGCTGGGATCAGCATTGGCACGCTCTATCGCTACTTCCCCAATAAGCGTGTCCTGATGCACGCCCTGGCCGAGCGCGAAAGCAACCTGCACGGGGCGGAAATGCAGCGGCTGCTCCGGGAAAACGGCGCGGGCCTGGCGCCCGACCGCGCCCTGGTCCGGGCCTTTGTCGGCGCCTTCCAGGGCCGGGCCCGCGCCCGTCGGATCGCCATGGGCATCTGGTTCGAGACGACACCAGCGGAAGCCCTGGCCAGCCGGTTTGACACCTTCACCCAGACCCTGAACCAGACCCAGGGGACCCTGGAGCCGATCAGCGCCTTCGTACTGACCCGCGCCATGCACGGCGCCCTGCGCTCCGCGGTCCTCGAAGGGGTCGACTTCCTCCACGACAGGGCCTTCGAAGACGAGCTGGTCAGCCTGTCCCGGGCCTATCTGGCGCAGGTTCGCAGCAGGGCCGCGGCTCAGTTAAGCCCCTGAGCCGCGCCGGTCCCTAGATCATGTCGCCGGCGGCGGCGTCCTTTACAGGGTGAAGGGCCCGGCTTATGTATCGTGAATGTAGATACGAAAGGCGTGACATGCGTGTTCAGGTCAAGAAGTGGGGCAATAGCGCCTCGGTTCGCATACCGGCGTCGGTCATGGCGGCCGCGTCCCTGCGGATCGATCAGGCCGTCGATGTGCGGGAGGAAGGTGGCCGGGTGATCATCGAGCCGGTGGCCACGCCCAACTATGACTTGGACGATCTGTTGGGGAAGATGACCCCTGACACTTTTCCCGAGGACGTCGACTTCGGCGGTCCCGTTGGGGATGAGGCGTGGTGAACCCCTATGTTCCCGATCGCGGGGATATAGTCTGGCTCCAATTCGACCCGCAGGCCGGACATGAGCAGGCCGGTCATCGTCCGGCGCTCGTGCTGTCCCCGGCCCGCTACAATCAGGCCAGGGGCATGATGATCTGCTGCCCCCTCACCTCCCGGATCAAGGGCTATCCCTTTGAGGTGGTGGTCAGCGAGTCACCGCCGAGCGCGGTCCTGGCTGACCAGATCAAGAGCCTCGACTGGCGGGCGCGAAAGGCCACCCGAAAGGGAAAGGCCTCGCCGGCTGTTCTGGCTGATGTCCAAGCCAAGATCGGCGCATTGATCGGCCAATGACCGATCACGGGGGGTGGCGAAGGCGCGCCCCCGCGCCGGTCCCTACATCATGTCGCCAGCGGCGGCGTCCAGCAGCAGGAAGACCCGGCCGGCGTCAGAGGCCAGCAGGGTGGCGACCATGAAGCCCTCCTGATCCCGGGCCACGGCCTCGTCCAGCATGCCCCGATACCGGCGCAGATAGTCCCCGGCCTCGGCCTTCAGGGCGTCGTCGGTGAACAGCCGGCGGGTCAGGCGGCGGGTCGCCGCCGGGGCCAGGCGACGGACCACCTGGCGGGCTCCCTCAAGATCCCCGGTCTGCACCACCGCACCGATCTCCTCGATCCGCCCCCGGGGCAGAAGCGCCGAGGGATCAATGCCCAGATCGACGATATCGGACAGAAGCTGGGCTTCGCGGCGTTCGTCCATGGGGCGCGGGGCCGGCTCGTCGATGGCGGCGAGCAGATCTTTCCAGGTCAGACCATCCCCACTGTCCTCGGGCGCCTCTGCGGCCTGGGGCGGTCCGCCGGCGGTCTCGAACAGGCTGGAGAATTCCTCGTCGGTGGCCGTCGGCGTCAGCCGCAGGCGGGGGCGCAGACCCGCCTCCTCCGCCGCGTTGCGACGCCCCTCCCGGGCGGGCCAAGGGGTCGTCGGGCGAAGTTCCAGGGGCTCCTCGTCCTCAGGCGGCGGCGGCGGACGCACCTGAGCCGCCCTGGGCGGCTCGGCCCGCGGCGCTGCAGCCGGGGTCGCCGGCAGGGGCCGGGGCCGGTCCTCCCGGGCTAAGGGTCTGCGCTCCCGCACCGGCGGCGTGGCGCCAAAGCCCGTCCCCAGGCCAGGGCCAAACCCGCCGCTGGCGGTGGTGGCCACAGACCCCATCAGCCGGACGGCCTCGCTGAGCATCTCGTAATTGCGGCTGACCCGTTCCTGGAAGGCGGCGTCGATGGCCTGGGTTTCCTCGGCTGTTCGCCGGGCCTGGGCCATCAGGTCATCCAGGCTCTCGCCCACGGCGGTTCGCACATCATCGGCCTGCCGTCGGGCGACCGAGGGCAGGTCTGCGGCGCGGGCGTCCAGGTCAGCCAGCAGGTGCTGCAACTCGTGCAGGGTGGCGCGGGCGGCCGCAGCGCTGACCTCCAGCTTCCGCGCCGTCTGCGCCCCGGCTTCCTCCACGAGACCCGCCGACTGTTCGATGAGGGTGCGCGCCTCCTCAAGGCGGCCTTCAAACACCTGATCGGCCTTCTGGCCGGCGGCAAAGGCGGCCTCCGACAGCTGGTCCACCTGCTGGCGGGCGGCTTCGGCATGACGGGCGGCGGCCAGCCGGGTCTGCTCGGCGGCCTGGGTCAGGGCGTCGATGGCCGACTGGGTCTCCATCTGCAGCTGGGTCCGCTCACCAGCGGCGGTATCGGCCAGCAGGCCCCACGACTGCCGGAGGCTCTCGACAAAGGCGTCGCGCTCCCCCTGGGCGGCGTCAGCCATATCGCCAAATTGCTCATGGGCCTGGGCCACCAGCTCCCGGAGCATCTGGGCGCCCTTGATCGCCCGGTCGCCAACCTCGACGGCCGAGAGCCTGGCCTCGGACAGATACTCCGCCAGCTTGGCGGTATGGGTCTCGGCCTCGGCGGCGAAAGATTCCTGGTCAGCCCGCAGGCCATGGGCGATCCCCACCAGGGCCGCGCGCTGCTCCGAAAGCCCCGTTTCGGCGGCGCTCACCTGATCGGCGACGCCAGCCCCGGCGCTTTCCAGTCGGGCAATGTGGCGGGTCAGGTCTTCGCCCACGGTCCGGGCGATGTCGCTGGTTTCCCCGGCCGCAGCGGCCAGGTCAGCGGCGCGGGCGGCCAGGGAGGCCTCGGCCTCCCGCAGCTGGGTTTCGGCCAGGTCAGAGGCCTCGGCCACCATCCGCGCCTGGCTGGAAATGGCGTCCACCACTGCTGTGGACTGGGCGTCCAGAACGCTGGCCAGGGCGGTCATCTCGACCCGCTCATGGGCCAGGCTGCGGGTCAGGGTCTCGGCCGTACGCGCCGAAGCCGCAGCGGCGTTGACCAGCTGCTCAGTCTCGGCCGCCAGGGCCGAGCGCAGGGCCGCCAGGGTTTCGCGCGCGTCATGGGCGGCCTCGCCTGCGCGGATGATTTCCTCGCGGACGTGGGCCACCACCTCCCCTGCGCGGCCAGCGGCCACCAGGGCGGGTGAGATCAGCTCGTCAGCGAGCCTCTGGGTGCGTCGGGTCTCAGCGGCCAGCTTCTGGCCCTGACGGAGCGCATAGGCCGCCACCCAGACGAGCACCGCAGGCGCCACGGCCAGGAGTGCAAAAACCCCCATGGCGAAGACATCGTCCTGGAAGGGCACCACCTCGCCGCGATAGCCCCAGGCATAGGCGATCGGCGCCAGGGCGCAGAGAACCGACAGGGCTGCGGCGCCAGCATAGATAGACCACCCCCCGGCCCCGTCGCCCTCGGGGGCGGAGCGCTTTGCCGCCGGGGTCAGGGCGGCGCGGGATGTGGCAGCCGGCGGGGTTGTCGGCCGCACCAGATCGCCGATGGGGGCCGGGTCGGCCAGGCCAGAGGCTGCGTCCTGAGCCTGGCCCGACGCAGGGCCGCCTTCGGTGGCCGTCGAACGTGGCTCGGTCTGGCTGGACAAATCCTCGGAACCCTCGGGCATGGTCTCAGGCTCAGCAGCGCCTGTGGCCGCAACAGCAGGCGCGTCAGTCAGGTCGAGGTCGTGATCGGGCCCCGCCTCAGGCGCCTGCATCTCCTGGCGGGAGGCGGCCTCCTCGTCGGTGAGACTACGGAAATCCAACGGCTGGCGCCGGTTTTTGATCTTCATCTGCGGCCCGTTACAAGCGGCCAACACGCCCCGGAACGCGACGTTACGTCGTCTGGCGGACGCCCTGATCTGCAAGGATTATCGTTGAACGCTGCGCAGTCAAAGCGCCATGCGGCGGATTTGCACGCAGCTGGCGTATTTTCCCACTCAAAGAGCGTAGATCAATCTTGGCCGCGCCGCGCAGGCGGCGTCCAGCAAGCCGAACCCATGCCCCCGCCCGTGCAGGTCTTGACCAGGACGGGGCCGGTTTCGCTCCGCGCCACCCGGCGCTCTACCGGGGCCACCGACTCCGGGATCTGCGGGGTCAGGGTCACACCCAGATGCGAATAGGCCAGGGCCGAGGCGTGGATCACCACCGCCAGGAGAAATTCTGCCCAGGATTGCATCGGACCTCTCCCGTCACCGACACGGGTGTACCTTGACCTTATCGATCAGTCCCCGCCCCGCAGCAAGATGGAGCCACATGAAACTTCGTTCATGTGGCTCCAGAGCACGCGCTGTGGTTGCGTTCTGCGCGGCCTAGAAGCGGCGGCAGACCAGGTCCCGCAGGACGCTGGTGGGACCGGTGTAGCGCCCGTCTGCGTCCACAGCCTGCTGGGCTCGCTGGCTGGAGTCGTAATAGGCCGACGAACCTAGACCTTGGGATCGGCAGAAGGCGTTTGCGGCATTTGACCCTGCGGCGATGTCGAGGCCGTCATAGGTCGGATAAGGGAAAAATACCGACCGGACCCCCTCGGCGGGCCGGAACTGGCTAGGGCCACTCCACCCCCCGCCGCCGCTCCAGCCGCCACCGCCACCGCCACCGCCTGGACGCCAGCCATCCCCGGACGGCGGACGGAATCCACCGCCACCGCCGCCGCCGCCGCCACCACCGGCGGCATAGGCCTGCAGCGAGGTGATCGCCTCCCCCATGCCCAGGGTGTTCATATTGGGCACATCACCGCTGACATCCTGGCAGCGACCCCGGAAATCGGAATCCTGACAGATGCGCCAGCGGCCCTGGAACCGGGCGCTCATGGTCTTGTCGTTCCAGTCCCGGGGCAGGTTCGTGGCTGTGCTGTAGATCGTGGTCTGGCGGCCCTGGAAATTGGGTTGATCAAACAGGATCGCCGCCGGCTGACGCCCGCCGCCAAAGGACTGCGCCACTGCGGGGCCGACGGTCGCGGTGGCCATGGCCAGAACCGCGGTCAGGATTGCACGCTTCATCACTCATAACTCCGCTGTCGTCCCTCAGGGGGCAATCTAGACGGCGCGGTCGAGTTCTCAAAGTCTGGTCACAGGCCCCGCCCTCAGACCCGCGTCCGGGGCCTCGCCCCCTCATGGGCCAGAAGCCAGCGCTTACGCTCCAGACCGCCGCCATATCCGGTCAGGGCCCCATTGGCGCCAATCACCCGGTGACAGGGCGCCACCAGCGCCACCGGATTGGCCCCATTGGCCAGACCCACTGCCCGCACGGCGCGGGGCGCGCCGATATGCGCCGCCAGCTGGCCATAGGACCAGGTTTCCCCCGGCGCGATGTCCTGCAGGGCCCGCCACACCGTCTGTTGAAAGGCGGTGCCGCCGGTGGCCCAGGGCAGGGTCGCAAGGGCATTGATCTCACCCTCGAAATAGGCGGCGAACCGGTCCGCGAAATCCGCCGGCGCAGCGGTGTCCCGGCGCCGTGCCGGGTCCGCCGCCGGGCCGTAGTGACGCTGCAACAGGCGTTGCATCCGCTCCAGATGGCTCGTCCAGTCGAAGGCCCGCAGCTGGCCCTGGCCGTCGAACACGATCCTGGCCTCCCCCAAGGGGGTCGGCAGGGCCGACATGTAAAGCTGGTCAGGCGGGGGCTTTGTCATGGGTCGCCTTCGAATACGGAGGTGAGGAGGCTGTGAGGGCCGGCGCGGACGGCGCCAGGCCTTCCGAAGCCCAAAGATGCTGCGCGCCATAGGCCCGCCAGGGGCGCCAGGCCTCTGCCCGGGCCAGCAGCTGCGCCGGGGTTGGCCGGGTTCCAGTCGGACCAGCCAGGGCGCGCATCAGGCCAATATCGCCGGGGGGAAAGGCGTCGGGTTCCCGCATCTGGCGCAGGGCGATGTATTGGGCTGTCCAGTCGCCAATCCCCGGCAGGGCCTTCAGCCGGGACACGGCTGCCTCCAGGGACCCCTGAGGCGCAAACAGCTGCGGATCGGCCGCCGCCGCCGCCGCCAGGCCCACCAATGCCCGGGCCCGGGCGCCGGGCATGGGCAGGCTTGCCGGGTCGATCTGCGCCAGGGCGGCCGCGGTCGGGAAGAACCGGCTGAGGCCCTCCCCTGCCAGCTCAGGGGGCAGGGGCGCCCCGTGCGCGGCGGTCAGCCGACCGGCCAGGGCCCGGGCCCCAGCCACGGTGATCTGCTGACCGAGCACGGCGCGCACCGCCAGCTCAAACCCGTCCCAGGCGCCGGGCACGCGAAGCCCAGGCCGCTGGGCCACCAGGGGGGCCAGGTCAGGGTCCATGGCCAGGTGAGCGTTCACCAGAGCCGGATCAGCCCAAAGGTCGAACACCTTCCGCACCCTGGCGATGAGCTGAGGCAGCACCTGCAGCCGTCCGAAGCGGGCGTTGACCTGCAAGGTCGCCCCGGCGCCCGGCCTGACCGCAATCAGCCCCGGAACGCCATCGATGATCAGCGCCCGCCGATAGGTTCCGGCCTCCACCGCCTCCACCCCTGGAATGGCTCGCAGCGCCAGAAAGTCGAGGATGGCCCCCCAGTCATAGGGCGCCCGATAGGCCAGGCTGAGGATCACCCCGCCCCCGGCCACGGCGCTCACCTCCGGACGCCGGCTCCGCCGGAGCTCGCCTGACGGACGGCCATAGAGCTGGTGGAAGGTTTCATTGAAGCGCCGGATGCTGCCAAAGCCCGCGGCCAGGGCCACCTCACCCATGGGCAGGGCCGTGTCGCAGATCAGCTGTTTGGCCAGCAGCACCCGCCGGGTTTGCGCCACCGCCACTGGCGAGGCGCCCAGATGCTGACGAAACAGCCGGCGCAGCTGGCGGCCGCCCACCCCGACCCGGTCCCCAAGGGCCTCCACATCACCCGTGTCCAGCGCGCCGTCCTCAATCAGCGCCAGGGCCCGGGCCACCGTATTGGAACTGCCCCGCCAGGCGCCCATGTCCGGGGAGGTTTCCGGCCGGCAACGCAGGCAGGGGCGAAAGCCCGCGCTCTGGGCGGCGGCGGCTGAGGGATAGAAGGTGACGTTACGCCGAAGCGGCGTGCGCGCCGGGCAGATGGGCCGGCAATAGATCCCCGTCGTCCGCACGGCGACAAAGATCTTCCCGTCCAGGCGGGCGTCCCGCGTCGACAGGGCGCGGTAGCAGGCGTCATCATCCAGATCCATGGCCGCAAGGATCGTCTCGACCGCCTCTCCTGTCTCGCGGTTTTCGGACACCCAGTCTGATCAGCGCCAGGGCTATCGCCGGGCAACCCCCCATAGACTACAAGTCAGGCCGATGAGCCGGCCTCAGTCAGCCTATAGAAATTCTTTCAACTGCTACGGGTGGTTTCCGGTACTAGGACATCACGCCATGTCGCCCCCAAAGCCCCCCCAGGCTAACGGGCGCTATTCGTGGCGGGCATCGGTAGGGCTAGAGGGCACACTGATGGGCGTAGAATTTTACAGGCTTGGACCCAGAATTCCTGATGCAAGGCTCTAACGTCATGGACGTCCGCCCCCCCCGGGCCGGCCTCGACGCCGACACCCTGACCCATCTTCAGCGGCTGGAGGCTGAGAGCATCCACATCATGCGTGAGGTGGTGGCCGAGGCCGAACGGCCGGTCATGCTCTATTCCGTGGGCAAGGACTCCGCGGTG
>SXGS01463432.1_pt1 | contig 11495 bp, 11 predicted proteins | sample 3174681 | NCBI WGS metagenome assembly SXGS01 (sample SAMN11356861, study PRJNA531348) | freshwater metagenome | isolation source: freshwater sample F1-80 | place: China: Fuxian Lake, Yuxi | collected 2017-12-25 | reverse complement strand
GCTACTTGTTGGAGCCCGCCGTGCCCCAGCGCCAAAGACTCGTTGGCGGCCCATAGCCGGCAGGCGCGTTCATTCAGAAATGGCCGCAATCGCTCGAACCGGGTGCGGAGATCCCCGAGGTCAGACATGCTCCCAGTGAATCACGTTTTCTGCAAATCGACTCCTTTATTTTTGAGCAGGCCCTAACAATTGCGGAACGAAGATAGCGCCGCAGGGTCTGTATCCCCATCGCCCAACCGCCGATGGGAGGGAAGCCTGAGACCCTCCCGTGCTCGCGGGACAGACTTCTCGCCTGACGCAGGAGGTCGGCAGTCGAGCACTGTAGTCAGGTCGCGTGTTGGTGAAGGAGACCCCGTGAACAACATCTTGTCCGCCCGATGGGCGGTCACTCGCGTGCTGACGGTAACGGCTGTGGTGGTGCTTTCAGTCTGCGCCCGAGGTCGAGCCCAGACCCCGCCCGCACCCGCGGTGAACGTAAAGGCCGTGAGCAGCAAAGAACTGAAGCAGGCACTCGCGGCTCACAAGGGCAAGGCCGTGATGATCAATCTCTGGGCAACCTGGTGTGGGCCCTGCGTGGACGAGTTTCCCGATCTGGTGAAACTCGCTCAGAACTACGCCGACAGGGGGCTCGTAGTCCTCGGCGTGTCCGTGGACGACCCGGAAGACCTGGAGAAGGTGGCCGCTTTCGCTCGCACGCAGAAGGCCAAGTTCCCTATCTACGTGCGCAAATCCGGAAGTCTCTCGGGCTTCACCAGCGTCGTGAATCGCACGTGGGAAGGCTCGGTTCCCACGACCTATATTCTCGGCCGCAACGGGAAGCCGGCAGGCAAGCCCGCTGTCGGCCTGCGCACTTACTCCCAGTTCGCGGCACTCGTCGAGCCGCTGCTCAAGTAGATCCGGAGATCCTCAACTGATGCTGAAACGTACCCTGCTCGCCCTCGCCTGCAGCGCCACCCTGGTCGCCCTCGCAGTCTCCGTCCACGGAGAGGAGAAGAAGCCAGTGTCCCCAGCCCTGAATTTCACCATGAACGACATTGACGGAAAGCCGGTCAAGCTGAACCGGTACCAGGGCAAGGTGCTGCTGGTCGTCAACGTCGCTTCGTTCTGCGGAAACACTCCGCAATACACAGCCCTCCAGAGCCTCTACGAAAAGTACCGCGAGCGCGGGCTGGTCGTCCTCGGCTTCCCGGCCAACGAATTCGGGAAGCAGGAGCCGGGTACGGACGGCGAGATCAAGCAGTTCTGCACCTCGAAGTACAACGTCACCTTCCCGATGTTTTCCAAAGTCGTCGTGAAGGGCGAGGGACAGAGTCCGTTCTTCCGCTTCCTCACCGACAAGACCACCAACCCGCACTTCGGCGGCGACATCGAATGGAACTTCGCCAAGTTCCTGCTGAACCGCAAGGGTGAGATTGTCGGCCGGTTCAAGGCCGGTGCGAACCCGAGTGCCCCCGAAGTCATCGCCGCCATCGAGAAGGTGCTCGGGGCGTAGCTCTCGGCGGAGACATCCGGACGGCCGGATGTCTCCGCTCGCGGACACATGGGATCCCATTCCCGAACGGATCAGGGCTGCGTCAGCTCTCCGGAGCTGCTGTCTCTGCTGCACACGCTCGCGGCCGGTGCGACGGATGTAGATTGGTTCCCGTGGCTCTCGCTCCTGTCGGCGCCGGACGTGCAGCGTCTCCGTAGCGACCTGCAGCTGGTGCTGGATGAGCCGGATGCAACCGGTGAGCCGTTGGACTGGGACGAGATCCTGGACATCCTGCAGGAATTCGCCGTATCAGCGGGCTGGGGTGGCGCCCTCATTGCCGCTCCGCGGCCATCCACCGGCGACATCCGTTACCGCGTGGAGATACCGCCCCGGGACCTGCGCCACCTGGAGCGGGCGTCCACTGCCGTGCAGCACGCCGTTTCCGAACTCCTGCAGCGTTTCCTGCCGTACTCTCCTACGGATGTCGAGCGCCTCGAACGTGGCCGGCTGAAGAAGCTGGGCAATCGAGCCGTCTGGCAGATCCAGCTTCCCGACGGCTACCGCCTGCGCTACTTCATTGCCGAGCCCGAACGGACTGTCCACGTAGTCTACCTCGGCCCGCATCCCGACGGCGATGCCGACGGACGGGAGCAAACCGTGCGTGCGACTGTGCGCCGGTCCCGTTTTCGCGCCCCCGGCTAACCCGGATCTTCTACTGCCCCGCCACGTCCGCGAAAAACTCAGGGAGTCCCCCGCCATCGCGCAGAAGGCGGTTCCCCACCCCACAGAGAACAATCCCTGCGTGAGCCCGGACCTGTCACCCCACCTGGTCTCCGCGCACAGTGAGGGCTCAACACCGTCTTGCCTGTGCGACGACAACCGGTGAATACTGCCCCGTGACCCAGTGCGGGTGGCAAACAGAGTGTGGGCGCGGCTTGAGGGCCGACGGCCCCAATGCTGAATCTCGGCAGGTCAGCAGGAAGACAGGGCTGTAGGCCCTGCGGTTGCGCTCCGGCGGAGACAGAGTCGAGAAGGAGCCCGGATCATGAGAACCTATCGCGCCGCCGTCATCGGATGCAGTCGGATGGGAGGCTTCATTGACCACGAGGTAGTCGGCCACCCCTCCATCGTGCTGCCGTACTCGCACGCCGCAGGCTATGTGGCGTGCCCCCGGACCGAACTCGCGGCCTGCGCGGACCTGCGCCCGGACGTACTCGCCGCCTTCGGCGAGCAGTACGGCATCCCGCCGGCACGGCGCTACACAGACTATCGGGCCCTGCTGCAACAAGAGCAGCCAGAGATCGTGAGTGTGGCGACTCAGCCGGAGCAGCGCGCGGAGATCGTGCTTGCCGCCGTGGAGGCAGGCGCCCGGGCGGTCTATGCCGAGAAGGCAATGGCGGCTTCCACGGGAGAGGCCGCGGCAATGGTCGAAGCGGTGGAGCGACGGGGTGTGGTCTTCAATCTCGGGACGAACCGCCGGTGGCACCCGGGGTTTGAACGCATGCGCCGGTGCATCGGTGAAGGAGAGTTCGGGGAACTCCGCACACTCGTGGCGTATGTGACCGGGTCGCTCTTCAACACCGCCAGCCACACCTTCGATCTGCTGTTTTACCTGAACGGGGATGTTCCGGCGCGCTGGGTGCAGGCGAACCTGCCCCGTGGAGAGTCCGCTCTGGACGGAGACCTCCTCCGGGAAGATCCTGTGGGCGAAGGGCTGATCGAGTATGAAAACGGCGTTCGCGCCTACGCCCTCAACACGGGCCGCGGCACCGAATTCGAAGCGATCTGCGACGGCGGCGTGCTCATCTCCGGCAACAACGGAGATGACTGGCAGATCCGCCGCCGCGTTCCTCTCGGGATCGGCCGCCACACGACGTTGCGCGCCGAACCGTTCCCCCGGTTCGAGCACGCGAGCACGACGCTGCGGCTGATTGAGGACCTGGTGCAGGCACTGGACGCCGGCGGGCCGACTCGCGGCGGAGTTCGGATCGCCCGCGCCAATACGGAACTGATTTTCGCCTTCGTCGAGTCGCACCGCCGCGGCGGCTCCCGGGTAAATCTGCCGCTGGGGCCGTGCCCGCTCCGTCTGGAGCGGGCAGCGGCGCCGCGCCAACCGCGCCTGGCTGCGACATAAGCGCCCACCGCAGCTCCCGGATCTGTTGGGGCACACTCAAGCCTGGATCAGTTCCTCCAACGCAGCGGGCGTGCGCGGGAAGATGGCCCGCTTCACCTCCGCACCATTCCGAAACGCGATGATCGTCGGGATGGTGCGGATCCCGTACTGCGTGGACAGAGTCTCCTCCGCATCGGTGTCTACTTTGTACATCTTTACTTCCTGCGCGTGCTCCTCCGCAAAACGGTCGAGCATCGGGGCGATCGCCCGGCACGGGCCGCACCAGGTGGCAAAGAAATCCACCAGCACGGGGCCGTCCACGCCCAGCACCTCTTGCTGAAACTCCGCCGCATTGATCTGCCGCAGCGCCATGTGTCTCCTCCATTCGTGACCTCGACTGCATCTGTTGGTTATAACAGTTCCGCTTGTTCACGGGTTCCCATTCAATACGATGCTCTCACCACACGCGCTGCGCCCTCATCTGGAAGGGGTCTTCGGTTTCCCCATCACTCCGTTCTTTGCAGACGGCTCTTTGCACCTGGATGCCTTCCGACGGCATGTTCGCTGGATGAAGGGGACCGGAGTCCACGCCCTGTTCGTCTGTGCGGGCACCGGCGAGTTCTTCAACCTGGACCGGGAAGAGTATCGCGACGCAGTCGCGGCTGCGGTGGAAGAAGTCGGCGGGGCGCTCCCCGTCCTGGCGGGGTGCGGTTACAGTACGGCGATCGCGTGTCGCTTCGCGCGCGCCGCAGAGGAGGCGGGCGCCGACGGACTGCTGTTGCTACCGCCGTATCTTGTGCAGGCCGAGCAGGAAGGCCTCTACCGGCATGTACGGGCGATTGCGGACAGCACAGCCTGCTCCCTGATCCTCTATCATCGGGACAACGGGCTCTACTCGACCCGCACTACGTTGCGGCTGGCGGAACTGCCCTCGGTGGTCGGATTCAAAGACGGGCACGGGAACCTGGAGCAGTTCGCCCGGATCATCCTGGAGATGGGCGATCGACTCGCCTACATGAACGGGATGCCAACCGCCGAAATGACGTTTCCGAGTTACTACGCCGTGGGCTGCCGGGGGTACTCTTCAGCACTCTCCAACTTCGCACCGCACATCACGCTCCGTTTCAATGAGGCGGTCAGGGCCGGAGAGTTGACTGTTCAGCGCGAGATCCTCTCCGACGTGATCGAACCGATCTGCCGGGTGCGCGATCTGGGCAAGGGATATGCGGTGTCCTATGTGAAGGCGGCCGTCAACCTGCTGGGGAGCCTCGGACCGCAGGGGGCAGGCCCAGTACGCCCTCCGCTCGTGGATCTCCCCCCGGACCATCTGGAACAACTGCGCATGGTCCTGGACTCGGTACTCACGCGGTACCCTGCCCAGGACTCTACGCTTTCCGGATAGTTCCCTTTCCGGTCCGTTTCGCCTCCAACAGCGCCGCGTCTGCCCGAGCCAGCAGCGACTCGGCGGTTTCCCCCGGGATCCACTGCGCAACCCCGACGCTGACGGAGAAAAGCACCGAACAAACCCGGTCGGCCACATCCAGCCGGATATGGCGCCGGGTCAGGGCCCCCCCAACACGCTGAAGAACCTGGTCTGCGGTATTGCCGGGCGCGACAAAGCAGAATTCGTCCCCCCCCAGGCGTGCCACCAGGTCGGTGCTGCGAGCAGCACGCTTCATCTGCTCCGCACAATAGGTGATGACCCGGTCGCCAATCGGATGGCCCAGGGTATCGTTGATGGTCTTGAAGTCGTCCAGGTCCACAAACCAGACCGCGCAGGGACGCTCGTCCGTCAGACAGTCGGTCATCCGGCGGAACAGGCCGCCGCGATGCAGAAGACCGGTCATGGCGTCGAAATCCGCCTGCCCGCGGACAGTGCGCAGCGTCTCCTGCAGTTGAGCGACCTGCTGCTGCAGCCGCGCGGTCCGTTCGCGATCTTCTCGTGCTTTTCGCTCGAGCAACTCGCGGGTCCGGCGCATCTCCTCTTCGATCTGCTCACGGGCGGCGCGGATGTCTTCGAGGGTAACGGCGGAGCGCAGCCGGGAATGGGATTCCCGGATCTCATGCAGGGCAGAAAGGTCGCGGCCTTCCTGCTGGCGAACAGCGCTTGTGTAGGCATCCAGCAGGCGCCACATCTCGGTCTCCCGTTCTCCGATGTAGGCCCGCTGCAGGCGCGCGAAGGCAGGGAGTGCATTCGCCCCCCATTGCCGGACTTCCGCCAACGTGGCCGGCCCGACCTCGGGAGTCAATCGCCCGGCGTGCTCCTGGAGGCGCCGCACAAACGACCCGGTATCCAGATCCGGCGTCGAAAGCACGAAATGCTCCAGCGTGTAATACAGTTCCTGGGCAAGCGCGAGCATTCCAGCGGTGAGATGCGCGGGCGCTTCCGCGGCGTGGGCGGCGGCATCTGCGCATCCGCGCGCCGGGGCTGCTTGCCTCAATCGGGCCAGGACTCCAGTGACTATGCTCATGTGTTTGCCGTTGATTATCCTGGTGTTATGATGGACCTCTTCGACCAAAAGTTCCGGCGTACCCTGTCCTCCATTCGATGGAGTCGCGCACTACATGGAGCCCTCGTGCTTTTGTGTTACGCTTAGCGAGGTCTCGGAGGACCGGGAGAAGGAGGAGGCGGGATCGTGAGAGGGATCGTGGTCGGGCTGGGCGGGCGCGCTCGCAGTTGGGTGCAGGTCTGCCGGCGCAATGCTGGAGTGGACCTGGTCGGATTTGTCGAGCCGATGGAGGAGAACCGCCGCGCCGCTCAGGAGCAGTTCTCCCTCCCGGACACGCTGCTATTTTCTCGCCTGGAAGATGCTCTCGCGTCCGTCGCCGCAGACTTTGCCCTTGATGTAACTCCGCCCGCAGCGCACGAAGCCGTCGCCACTACTGCGTTCCAGGCGGGATTACACGTGATCCAGGAGAAACCCCTCTCCGACGAATGGGAGCCTGCCCGCCGCACCGTGGCCGCTGCGACCACACACGACCGCCGTTACATGGTGACCCAGAACTACCGGTTTGGCCCGGTGCCCCGGTCCACACGCCCACTGATTGAGGCCGGAAGGATCGGGGCGCCGGAGCAGGGTGCGATGGGGTTCTATCGCGCGTGGGCCACCCGTGCCGGAACGCATTACACCTCGATGGCCTTCCCCCTCATCAAGGATATGGGGATCCACCACTTTGATCTGCTGCGCTACGTGCTGGGTCAGGAGCCCGTGGAAGTGCGTGCGATCACGTGGAATCCTTCGTGGGGCTGGCACGCCGGGGATGCTTCGCACAACGTGCACATTCTATTCGACGGCGGGTGCCGCATCACGCACCACGCCGGGGGCTCCAGTGTGGGCAAGCAAAGCCCCTGGAACGGCGACCTTCGGCTGGAAGGAGCCAATGGGAGCCTGACCTGGGAAGAGGACCACATCTTCCTCACTTCGGCCGCGCCGAACGCCGAACCGGCTCGGGAGGAGATTACGCCCACCGCCGTTCCCCCCGGCCAGGACGCGTGCCTCGCCGAATTCCTCGCTGCGATCCGCGAGAACCGGGAACCCGAATGCAGCGGCCGCGACAACCTCCAGTCGCTCGCCATTGTCTTCGCCGCGGTGCGGAGCGCGCAGGAAGGCCGACCGGTGCAGATCGCGGAACTGTTCGAGTAGCGCCCCACCGTGTGGGGCCGGAGCACCGGCGCAAGAACTTGCGGGACAAGGCCCATCAGCTTCAACTGCGATCCCGTAGTTCGATCGCCTTCGGGCCCCGCGGTGCACACCGTTGGTGGGCGCCCGCCTGTCGATCTGCGCCCGCCCGGCGACGTGAGCCACCGGCCGCCCTGTCGCTCGTGGTTTGCGCCGGTGGCGCGGGGCGCGCGGGAAACAGATCCCCCACGCGGACCACGAAGCCGGCCAGCACGTCACCTCCGTCCAGCCTATCCGCCGATTGCAGTTATGTACGCGGGCGTGCCGTTCGCCATTCGTCCAGAGGGGCTGGGCCCCGGCGCTGTTTTCGCGTATCAGAAGAGTACGCTGGCGGCCGACACTCTCTTAGTGGCGGCCGCACGAGAACCATGTTCCGGCGGGCGGCAGGAGTTCCCGGGGCGGATCCGGAAAACCAGACAGGGTCTGCCGGCGGGGCCGTCGGGAACGACATGAGGTTGCACCCGACGGAATCCGCCTGACGTGACGCCCGCCCGGCCCAAGTCCCTCCGCTGTGTTCCCGCCGGACCAGCATGCCTCCGAAGTAAGAAATGAACGCTGCCTCTCTGCTGGAAGCCGTGCGCGCCTGTGCTGCGGGTGTGGACGGAACTGTGGCCGTCTCTGTCCGCGATCTGGAGCGCGGACGGCAGGTCGACCTGCACCCGGAAGAGCGATTCCCCTCCGCCAGCATCATCAAGGTGCCCATCCTGGTGGAGCTGTTTGCCCAGGCGGAAGCGGGGCAGTTGCAGTTGGACGAAACGATCCCACTCCGCGACGCGGACCGCGTCGAGGGCAGCGGCGTGCTCTCCATGCTGCACCTTGGGGTAGAACTCTCGCTGCGCGATCTGGCGCACCTGATGATCGTCATCAGCGACAACACCGCCTCGAACATGCTGATCGAGCGCGTCACGTGCGACGCGGTGAACCGGCGCCTGGCGTCTCTCGGCTGCAAGGTGACGCGGCTGGGGCGGAAGTTCTACGACTTCGCGGCACGCGACCGGGGCCTGGACAATTGGGCGGCCGCGGGTGAGTTTGCAGCATTGCTCGCCGGGATTGAGCAGCGCAAGGTGGTGAGCGCGGCTGCCTGTGAGGCCATGCTCGGCATCCTGAAGAAGCAGCAGTTCAGCGGGCGCATCCCCGCACTGCTGCCGCCGGACACCGTCGTGGCACACAAGACGGGTTCCATCACGAACGTCAGCCACGATGTGGGGGTGATCTACGCCCCCGCCGGGCCGTTGGTACTGGCCGTGCTGACGAAGGGCGTGGCGCCCGCGTGGAAGGCCGAGAAAGTGATTCGGGAGATCGCGCTGACCGTGTACGATCACTGGGGAGAGGAACGGAACGTCTGATCATGGAAACCGCTCGCTACGGAGATACTGGAATCGAAGTGTCGCGGCTCTGCCTGGGCACGGGACACTTCAAGAATGCCTACCCGGAACCCGAGGACGGGGGACGGCTGCTTGCCGAAGCTGCCGGCGCCGGAGTGACCTTCTGGGATACGGCTGAGGGCTATGGCTCGCACCCGCATGTGGCCGCCGGGTTCCGGCTGGCCGGGCGCAGCAACGTCGTGCTCCAGACCAAGCTGCCGGATGCGGAACATACCTCTGCCGCTGCGAAAGTGGATGCCTTTTTAGTGGAGCTCGGGACGGACTATCTGGATGTGGTCCTGCTGCACGGGGTCAACAGCCCACGCGATCTGGAACGCCGCGCAGGCGCGCTTCAGGCCCTGGTGGAGGCGAAGGCGGCCGGAAAGATTCGGGCTGTGGGGTGCAGCACCCACCTCTACACCGGGCCGGTCATGGAAGCAGTCACCGCCTGCCGGGAGATCGAGGTGATCCTGGCCACGGTCAACAAGGGCGGAATCATGCTGGAAGGCAGTATCGTGGACGCCGCGCCGGACGCGCCCCGGGTGCCTCCGGCGCCCAACATGGACGAACACATCGAGCAGGTACGGGTCGCCTACGAGGCCGGCAAGGGCATCAGCATCATGAAGATCATCGGGCAGCGCAAGGCCCCCGAGGCAGAGTGGGAGGACTGGATCCGCTGGGGCTTCGAGTTCCCGTACGCACACTCGGTCAATCTGGGGATCACCCACTCGCCCGAGCTGCACCTGGACGTCCGTCTGGAGCGGGCCGCACGCACGCCGATCCGCCGCGCGGCCTGAAAGAAGCGGCATCATGGCAGCGCGAACGGGAACGGGGAGCGGCCCCGATCAGCTCACACCGCTCTTCAAGCAGTACTGGGAGGCAAAACGACAGTACCCGGACGTGCTGCTCCTCTTCCATCTGGGCGACTTCTACGAACTGTTCGGCGAAGACGCGGAGACCGCCGCGCGAGTGCTGGACATCACCCTCACGTCGCGCGAATATGGGAAAGGGGACCGGATCGCGATGGCCGGGGTCCCCCAGCACGCTGGGGAGCGCTATGTGGCGCGACTCATCGCCGCAGGCTATCGGGTGGCGCTCTGCGACCAGGTGGAAGACCCCCGCTTCGCCAAGGGGCTGGTGAAGCGGAAAGTCACGCGCGTCATCACCCCCGGCACCGTCCTCGAAGACTCGATGCTCGAGGCGCGGACGAACAACTATCTGGTGGCTCTCTCCGCCTCGAATGAAGTACGGGAGCAGGCCGCGTTCGGCCTCGCCGTCTGTGACATCTCCACCGGCGAGTTCGCAGTCACCGAGATTTCAGGACCGCAGGCGGTACGGCGCCTGGAGGATGAACTGGCGCGCCTGGGAGCGCGCGAACTCCTCGTGCCGGAGAAACTCGTTGTGGCCTGGGATGAGTGGCTCAAGGACGGGCGCTCCTGGACGCTCACCCCACTCGGCTCGGACCTCCTGTCACGACGCAACGCCCGCCAGGTGCTGCTCGACCACTTCGGGGTCCACTCTTTGCGCGGCTTCGGCTGCGAAGAACTCGACCTCGCCATTGAGGCAGCGCGATGTGTGGTGGAGTACCTGGGACGACGGCAGATCGAAGCCGCAAAGCACCTCCGCACCCTGAGTACGTATTCCACTGCGGGCTATATGGGCCTGGATCCTACGGCCCGCCGCAACCTGGAACTCACACAGACGGTTTGGGAAGGAAGCCGGTCCCGCACTCTCCTGTCCGTGGTGGATTGTGCGTGTACGCCGATGGGCGGGCGCATGCTGCGCAAGTGGCTCGAACAACCACTGATGGACCCGGCCTGCATCAACGAGCGCCTGGACAGTGTGGCCGAACTCGCCGACAACGCGCTCCACCGAGGTGACTTGCGGGAGCAACTGGGACAGGTCTCCGATCTGGAGCGCCTCGCGAGCCGATGCGCCACCGGCACGGCAAATCCGCGCGATCTGGCCGCTATGCGGGCTTCCCTGCAACGGATCCCCTCATTGAAGGTCCTCGCCGACGCCTGCCGTTCCGTCTACCTCGCCGAACTTGCTGTGCGCCTCGAACCGCTTCACGAACTCGCGGAACGCCTCGAAACTGCCCTCGTGGACGAGCCGCCGGCCGGGGTCCGCGACGGCGGGATCATCCGTGACGCCTATTCCCCACAACTTGACGAACAGCGCCGCTTGAGCGCCGAAGGAAAGGAGTGGATCGCCAACCTGGAGACCACCGAGCGCGAGCGGACCGGCATCAAGAGCCTCAAGGTGGGCTACAACAGCGTTTTCGGCTATTACATTGAGGTCACGCGTCCCAATCTCCCGCTGGTTCCCCCCGACTACCACCGGAAGCAAACCACGTCCAACGCCGAGCGGTTCATTACCCCGGATCTGAAGGAGCGGGAGGCGGCCGTGCTCGGAGCGGTGGAAAAAATTCAGGACATGGAGTATCGGCTCTTCGGGGAACTGCGGGATGCAGTCGGGCGCGAGGCCTCCTCCATCCTGGCCGTAGCAGGCGCCATCGCCGAGGTGGATGTGCTGACGACCTTCGCCGAAACCAGCGTCCGCAACGACTACATCCGGCCACAGGTGGACGATGGCCCGCAGATCGAGATCCGCAACGGCCGCCACCCGGTCGTCGAGAAGCTCGGTTCCGAGTCCTTCGTCCCGAACGACGCGCACCTGGATAGCGAAGCCGAGCGGATCCTTATCATCACCGGCCCGAACATGGCGGGGAAATCCACCTACTTGCGACAGATCGCACTCATCGTGCTCATGGCGCAGGCAGGGTGCTTCGTCCCCGCCGACGCAGCGCGGATCGGCGTCGTGGACCGCATTTTCACCCGGGTCGGCGCCCACGACGACCTGGCCAG
>SXGS01424306.1_pt1 | contig 11496 bp, 17 predicted proteins | sample 3174681 | NCBI WGS metagenome assembly SXGS01 (sample SAMN11356861, study PRJNA531348) | freshwater metagenome | isolation source: freshwater sample F1-80 | place: China: Fuxian Lake, Yuxi | collected 2017-12-25 | reverse complement strand
CGGTAGCAGCGGCGAAATCAGCGACCACTCGACATCCGTCAGGTCAAAGCGAGCCATGATCCAAGCTCCCAGTCGTTTGGAAGCTTGAATCACATCCGGCCCGTCAGGGGAATCCCTTTATGAGTACAGAACCTAGGCGCGTCTTCGTGTCTTCGGGGTGATCCAGCATGAAACTGAACCAATCCAGTTCGTGGTTTTTCCAGAATTCTGGCTCTAGCCGCTCCCAATTATCCCCTTCGCTGCGCTTCCCCCAGATGGGCAGACGATCTTCTCGTGCTAACTGGCGTACCGTCTTATCTGCGATGTCATTGAGAGCGGAAATTGTCTCGTCGGGGAGAGGCTTTGTTTTTTCGTTCCAGTCTGGCTTTTCCCATTTCCCTAGGTGAGCCCGCCAAATCGCATCTTGGAGCCATACGTCGTGCTCAAAGAGGCCGCCTTTTGGGTTCCCCTTTGAATCAAAAAACATCATCGTGCCGCAGATATGGCGGAAGTTTTCCTTTAGTGACCGGTCACGAAGTTTTGGCCACCCCCACCTGAGAGCGATGGCCAAAGCAAAGCCTCCGCTGACTATGACGGCGACCCACCACCAGAACGACCAAGGCTCAAACGCCATTGTGAGAAACCCCCCGCAGATACCCGCTGCGAGGAAAGCCAAGTTGACCACGCACACCCCCATAGGTTGCTAAGGGGCAGGATAGCCCCCTCGCGGAGTCGCCTATAGAGAGTGAAGTCATTAACCTTTATCCGTCAAGTCCGGGATAATCGCCTCTATAGACATCTTCTCCCCTTGAAGCCCGGGCCTGGCGGGAGCCATGTTCATGGACGAAATGTCTGTAGCCCTCGATATCCGCCAGCGGCCGGCGATCATCGCCCGTCTGAAGGCAATGGCCGACGAACTCGGTCGTCTGCCGACCAAACGGGAGTTCTGGCGGGCCAGCCGCATTCCGCTCAAGACCGTGAAGAAGCTGTTCGGCGGCCATCGGGCGCTGCTGCGTGCCGCCGGCTTCGAGACCTATGGCTCGCGCCGGCTGCTGACCAACGAGGAGCTGCTGCGTGGCCTGCGCGATGCCTTCGAGGCGGCCGGCGGCATCGTCGGCCGCGATCTCTGCTCGCGCTTCTGCCGGCACGATATCCGCACGATCGTCAAACGCTGGGGCGAATGGCCGAAGGCGCTGGCGGCGCTACGCGACTGGCTGGAAAGCCGCGAACCCTCCTTTCCCCATCTGGCGCAGCTGCGCGAGAGGTGCCGGGGGATCAAGGCCGATGTCTTCCCGCTGCCGCTCGCGCCGCGCTGCGGTGAGCTGCTGCGCTTCCGCGCGCTCGATCACGCGCCAACAAGCGAGAGCGGGGTCATTTTCCTCTTCGGCCTGGTGGCCGAGGAACTGGGTTTCATTCTCGACAATGTCCGCGCCGCCTATCCCGACGCGCTCGGCCGGCGGCGCGTGGCCGATGGCTGGCGGCACGTGCGCATCGAGTTCGAGCATCAGAGCCGGAATTTCCGCGACCACGGTCACAACGCCGAGCACTGCGACCTGATCGTCTGCTGGGAGGATAACTGGCCCGAATCTCCGGTGGAGATACTGGAACTCAAACGCGTTATCGCCACGCTTGGAAAGGTTCCGCACAAGCCGGCGTCAGTCGATGCTGCGGTGCACACGGCTCATTTGACTAAACGCCAAGCTATTTGCCGGAAAAAGTCACGGCCGCGTCACGGCAACGGGCGTAGAATGGTGTCGTAGTAGGCCGCCGTCCAACGTCCTCCCGCGTTGCGTTCGTCGAGTCTCCATCACGCTGGATCACGTTGCTCGCTCGCGACCGTTCACCACGGTGTTCGGAGGCACGCATCCATGGCCAGTCCCAAGCTCTTCGGCGAATTCCATGCTGGTCGCGACAGCACCTCGCTCGATCTGCCCGCGGTGCGACGTATCGGTATCGAGGATCTGCGCGTCGCGCTGGAGAAAGGCCTGGATGATTTCTGGGCGATGCCCAGTCATCTGGTGTTCTTCGCCCTGATCTATCCCGCCCTCGGTCTGCTGCTGGCGCGTCTTGCCGTCGGCTACGACGTGCTGCCGCTGATCTTCCCGCTGGTCGCCGGCTTCGCCCTGGTCGGGCCGGTCGCCGCCACCGGCCTCTACGCGCTGAGCCGCCGGCGCGAGCAGGGACTGGAGAGCACCTGGAAGGACGCCTGGGGTGTCCTGCGCTCGCCGGCTTTCCCGTCGATCGCCGGGCTCGGCATGGTGCTCATGGCCCTCTTCGTCACCTGGCTCTACGTGGCGCAAAGCATCTACATCTGGAATTTCGGCTACGCCCAGCCGGAATCGCCGGACGCCTTCCTGCACCAGGTGCTGACCACGCCGCAGGGCCACGCCCTGATCCTCGAGGGCTGCCTCGCCGGCTTCGGCTTCGCCGTGCTGGTGCTGGCCATCAGCATCGTCTCCTTCCCCATCATGCTCGACCGCAATGTCGGACCGATCGTGGCGGTGCTGACCTCGATCCGCGCCACGCTGCGCAACCCCGTGATGGTGGCGCTGTGGGGCATCATCGTCACCGCGGGGCTGGTGCTCGGCTCGGCCCCCGCCCTGGTCGGCCTGATCCTCACCATGCCGGTGCTGGGCCACGCCAGCTGGCATCTGTACAGAAGGATCGTGGAGTAGGCGACGCATCAACTAACCCTCTCCGCCCGTCCTGGGGGGGAGAGGGTGCGAGCGCAGCGAGCGGGTGAGGTGGGTCCGGCTCTTCCGGTCGCCCCGGACACCTCACCCTCCCATCGCCAAAGCGATGGGCCCCTCCCTCTCCCCGCTTCGCGCGGAGAGGGACGCAGGCTATCCTCCGCCCTTCACCAGCGGAGGACCTCATGGCCGACACGATCCAGTTTCCCGGTAAAGTCGAATGGTCGGGGGAGAACCCGGGCATCTCGCTCAAGGAGAAGCCCGACGGGCCGTTCGTCTCGCTGGCCAGCTTCTTCCGCGTCGTGCAGTCGCCTTTCGGCCGCGGCCATGCCGCGGTCATCATGCAGTCGCCGCAGAGCGCCAGGCCGAAGAAGGGCGAGGAGAATTACTGCTTCCACGACAACGAGAAGCTGGCGCGCTTCCTGGTCGAGGGCTTCGTCTCGCATTTCGGCGCCTTCAAGGGCATCCCCGGCCTCAATAACCTGATCTACCAGCGCCTCGACACGGTGGAGAGCCAGGGCAACGCCATCGATTCCTACCGCGAGACGATCAACGCCGGCGATTTCATGATCCGCCTGGAATGGAAGGGCCTCGGCGAGCCGTTCTGCTTCGCCTTCCCGCCGGAGAAATCGGCGACCGGCAAGCACTACATGCCCAGCACCTTCGTCGGCTGCAAGGAGGCGACGATCACCGTGAACGGCAAGCTGCTGCCCGGCAAGCCGGTGCCGCGCGACATCGCCGGCCACACCATCACCACCGCGATGCTGGCGTTCTCGGAGACGTGGATCAAGGTGTAGCGCCGAGGCGCCGCGTATCGTCATGCCCCTCGACATCTTCCTCCTCGTCCTCGCCGCGGCGCTGCTGCACGCCATCTGGAACGCCATGCTGAAGAGCGGCAGCGGCGACCGGCCGGGTATGATCAAGGGATTCTGCGCTGTGCAGGTGGCACTTTCGCTCTGCCTGACGCCCTTCGTCGAGTTTCCCGCCGTCGCGTGCTGGCCCTATATGCTCTCCAGCACGCTGATCAGCACGGCGATGTGGCTGATGCTCAACCGCGCCTACCAGACCAGCGATCTCAGCCTGGTCTATCCGCTGGCCCGCGGTTCGGGGCCGCTGGTCGTGGCCCTGCTCTCGGCCTGGCTGCTCGACGAGACTTTGAGCCGGCCGGCCCTGATCGGCGTGCTGCTCATCGCTCTCGGCATCATCAGCCTGGCGCTGACCCGCGGGGCCGCGGGCCTGCGCGACAGGCGCGCCGTGGCCATTGCCCTGACCATGGGTGTTCTGATCGGTGTGTACTCGGTTCTCGACGGGCTGGGCGCCCGGCTGGCCGGGAGCGCCTGGTCCTACATCGTCTGGGTGCAGATGCTCGGCTCGCTGGCGGGCTTCGCCGCGGTCTACTGGCTGCACCCCGCGCGGCCGGAGGCGACGAACGCCCTTTCCCTCAAGACCCATTCCGTCAAGAAGGGGGGCCTGCGCGCCGGCATTCTCTCCGGCCTCATCGCCTATCTCTGCTCCGGCATCGTCCTCTGGGCCTACACGGTGGCCCCTCTCGCGCTGGTCTCGGCGCTGCGCGAGACCAGCATCGTCTTTGCCGCGATCATCGGGGTCGTGGTGCTCAAGGAGACGCTGAACCTGGCGCGCCTCGCCTCCATCGCCACCACGCTGGTCGGCACGACGATCCTGAAAGTCAGCCGCTGAGTGGCGCGACCGAAGACCGTCGCACTTCCGTCAGTCCCGCGAAGGCGGGAATCCAGTCTATCCGGAGATTAAGGGGCGCGAAGCGCGCAGTATGTGCTGGACCCCCGCTCGGCGCGCGCATTGCGCGCTGGTCGGGGGTGACGGGCGGGTTCAGTTGATCGGATAACGCTCTGTGGCACCGGGCGACATTGCGCGCTGTAGCGCACGGTCAGCGGCGGAAGCGCTGCCACACCTCGGCCATATCAGCGTCAGTTGCGATCTTGCCTTCACGCACCTCGCGCCGGGTGGTTTCGACCTCGGCGGCCTGAGCCTCGCTGATCTGGTAGAGCGGGCTGTCCGGGTTGGCGAAGCCGAGAAGCAAACGTGCCGCCCGGTCCTGCTCATCCTCCGGGAGCTGGCGCACGGTCGCAATCGCTTCATCGAGAAGTCTTGTCATGGCGCCAGTCTATCACAGGGAGGCTCAACAGATCATCAGCTCAGCTTTTCTCCCTGAACCACTTCACGATCGCCGGCATGTCATCCTCGAAGCCGCCGGGGATGGAGAAGTTGAGGATGCCGACCTTCTTCTTCGTGCGGTTGGCGAAATCGTGGGTCACGCCGGCCGGCGCGCAGACGAAGGTGCCGCGCGGCGCCCGGACCTAGCGTTTGCCGATCAGGAAATGCGCCGTGCCTTCGATGACGTAGAACAAATCGTCCTCGCCCTCGTGGCTGTGGGCCCCCGGACCCGGTGTGCCCGGCTCCAGCCACCATTCGGAGATCGAATAGCGTTGCGCCGTCTCCCGGCCGTCGGCTTTGAACACGGCGCGGATCGCTCCCATGTCGTAGGCGCGGCCCTTGCCGGGCGGTAGCAGGAGAGGCGGGCGTTTCTTCCTCGGCATCGCGATCCTTCTGCTCAGGCCAGGGTCAGCAGGAAATCCTCACGCTCGTTCTCGACGTCGCGCAGGGTGGTGATCAGCCGGTCGTAGTCCGGCCCGAGCTTCGCCTTTGCCCAGGCATGGTCCTTCCACAGGATCTCGACCGGGAAGGGGACCTCCAGGGTGAGCGCATCCCACAGGGCGTCGAGATTGCGCCCGAAATGCGCCGGCAGGTCGAGCTCGCGCTGCAGCGTGCTGTAGATGGCGTCCATGGTGTCATGGCTGGCGTCGAGCGTGACGGTCGTCATTCGGGAACCTGCATGAATGTCCTGTAGTGGTCGGTGGTGACGAAGATCATGCCGTCGCCCGAGAACACCAGCCGCCGGGCGCCGCGCCGGGCGCACTGGGCGTCGAGGTCGGCCTCGTACCAGCGCCGCCCGGTCTTCTCGGGCAGGCGCTTCTCGCGGTTGAAGAACGGGTCGCCGCCGATCATCCGGCCCGGGGCCACGCGGCAGAGATCGCCACCCGGTTTCCAGCCGGCCGCCTCGGCCTCCTTCTTGGTGATGTAGCGTGCGGGCAGCTTCTTCGTCGCGCGCAAGGAGGTGACCGCCTCGACGAAGCCTTCGCTGTCACCGAGCTCAGCCTGCCGGGCGAAGTCGTGAAGGGAAACGGCGTCGAAGGCAAAAGCGGGCCCAGGCAGCGCCAGCAGCAGCGCCGCCAGCAGGGCGAACCACAGTCTGTTCGCGGGCCGGGCCATGGACTATCTATACCGCGCTTCTCCTTAACGACCCGCTACGACGGCACCCCGCCATGTCTTTCCTCGACCGTATCCGCGAGAACAATGTCTGGAATCCGGCGGGTTTCCGCTGGTTTGTGGTCGATGGCTGCCGGGTCGGGCGCATCCGACACGGGCTGGTGCCGCGTCTCGCCGGGTTCGGCGACACCTTCGTCGTCGAGAGCGACGCGGTGCATCTCGACCCGCGCTTCACCACCTTCGCCGCGCGCTCGGCGGCCATGGAGGCGGTGCTCAAGACCCTCGAGGCCGAGGGCATCGTCACCGGAAGGCGCGACGAGTATTACCCGGTGACCCGCACCTATTCGGAACCGCCCTTCCTGCAGATCGAACGGGCCGGCGTTCCCCATTTTGGCGTGCGGGCCTTCGGCGTGCATCTCAACGGCTTCGTGCGCCGGCCCGACGGGATCCATATGTGGATCGGCCGGCGGGCGCGGAACAAGCACACCTATCCCGGCATGCTCGACAACATCGTGGCCGGCGGCCAGCCGATCGGCCTCAGCCTGCGCGACAACCTGATCAAGGAGTGCAAGGAAGAGGCGAATATCCCCAGGGAGATCGCCGCGAAGGCCGTGGCGGTGGGCTGCATCACCTATACGCTCGAGGCGGCGGACGGGCTCAAGCCCGACGTGCAGTTCTGCTACGACCTCGAACTGCCCGAGGGCTTCATCCCGACCAACACCGATGGCGAGATCGAGGAGTTCTATCTCTGGCCGATCGCCAGGGTGGCGCAGGTCGTCGAGGAGACCCAGGAATTCAAGTTCAACTGCAACCTGGTGATCATCGATTTTCTCCTGCGGCACGGGCTGATCGCGCCCGATCATCCCGACTACATCGCCCTCAACCAGGGACTGCGCACCAGGGACCCGAGCTATGATTCGCGCGCCTTCTGAAAGAGACGGGCGGCAAAAGACCGCAACCGAATGGGCCGAGCGCTGCTTCGGCCGCGACGTGGTCGAGGACCGCAGGGAGCGCGTGACGCGCATCCTCGAGGAGGCGATCGAGCTCGCCCAGGCCGAGGGTCTGGGCGAGGAATTGGTGGCGCGCCTGACGGAACGTGTCTACGCCAAGCCGGCTGGCGATCCGCGCCAGGAGCTCGGCGGGCTCGGGGTCTGCGTGCTGGTCTATGCCCAGGCGGCGGGAGTCTCGGCCGACGCGATCGAGGCGGAGGAGGTGGCGGCGATCCTCGCCCGCGATCCCGGCTATTTCCGTCAGCGGCAGAACGCCAAGGCGGCGCAGGGTCTGGGCAAGGCCACGGACTAGGCGTCCGGGCGCTGTCGCGCCGCCTTGGGCTCGTCGATCTCGCAGGCCCAGCGGTCGTACTGGCGCGACATGCGCAGCAGCTGCTTGCGCCGCTCCGGGCTCTTGGCGCGATTGGCCATTTCACGCAGCTCGCGCGCCCGTCGGCGGTATTGTGAGGACGTTGGTTTGGCAGCCAAAATTCAGCGTCCCGACCCGTCATGTGCGGAACAGCGGCTAACACGGCCTGCCGACTTCCGGCCCAGGGGATTCCCCGAGTTCGCTTCGGGAGAATACTTACGGCCAAGTTCCGAACGGCTGAGGGCTTACGCCTCGATGCCGTGTTTCTCGAGCTCGCCCGCGAGGCGCCCGGTGAGGAAGAGAGCGAGCATGCGGAAGTCGCTGTAGAGCGACCACAGCGGATGGCGGAAGGTGGCCGGCCGGTTGCGCTCGACCACGAAGTGCGCCAGCCAGGCGAAGCCGTAGCCCACGACGAGGGCGGCGAGCAGCAGGCGCCACTCGCCGGTGAAGGCCGCACCCGCGCACAGCCCCAGGCCGAGCGCCGTGCCGGCGAGATGCAGCGTGCGCGTCAGCCTTCGGCGATGCTCGCCGAGATAGAACGGCCAGAACTGCTCGTAGGATTCAAACGAAGACTTTACTTCCATTGTCACCCTCGGGCCCCGTCTTCAACCCGGATTGGCCGAGGGTCCATCCGGATGGATGCCCGGGTCAAGCCCGGGCATGACAGAGTTAGGTGGGCAACGCATCCAACGCCATCTGCCGCACGTCCGCCGGTGAATGCCCGGCCTGGCGCAGCGACTGCAGGGTGGGCGCGCCCGCGCGCTTGGCCAGGCGCTCGCCGTGAGCACCCCGGATCAGCGGATGATGGTGGTAGGCGGGCGTGTCGAGGCCGAGCAGCACCTGCAGCAGCCGGTGCACATGGGTCGAGGCGAGCAGATCCTCGCCGCGCGTCACCAGGGTGACGCCCTGCAGGTGATCGTCGAGCGTCACCGCCAGGTGATAGCTGGTCGGCGTGTCCTTGCGGGCGATGACCACGTCGCCGAAGATCTCCGGCGTGGCGCTGAGCCTGCCGTGCGCCCGGTCGTGCCAGTCGAGCGACCCGGCGCGCTGGCGCGAGCGGGCCATGTCCAGGCGCAGCGCGAAGGCCGCACCGCTGGCCAGCTTCGCTGCGCGCTCGTCTTCGCTGAGGGCGCGGCAGGTGCCCGGGTAGACAGGACCGTCAGGCCCGTGCGGCGCTTCGCCAGCCCGGGCGATTTCGGCTTTGATCTCGGTGCGGGTGCAGAAGCAGGGATAGATCAGCCCGGCTTCGCGCAGCTGCGCCAGGGCGGCGGCGTACTCGTCCATGTGCTCGGACTGGCGGCGCACCGGGGTCTGCCAGTCGAGCCCGAGCCAGGCGAGGTCCTCGACGATGCCCTGCTCGAATTCGAGCCGGCAGCGCGTGGCGTCGATATCCTCGAGGCGCAGGATGAAGCGGCCGCCCCGCGCTGCTTCGAAGGCGAACAACGCGGAGTAGGCGTGGCCGAGATGAAGCCGGCCGGTGGGCGAGGGCGCGAAACGGGTCGTGTCAGTCATGGCGCGCGGATGACAATAGCATCGCCGCCCTGTAGGAGTGTCCGGCGCAATACGGAGTGAGCATGGCGAATTTCTTCGATCTCGAGGGGCCGAGCTTTGGCCCGGCCGCCGGCGGCAAGCCCCGCCGCCTGGTGCTGCTGCTGCACGGGCTGGGGGCCGACGGCAATGACCTGATCGGTCTCGCCCCCTATTTTGCGCAGGCGCTGCCGGACTGCGCCTTCGTCTCGCCGCACGCGCCGTTTCCTTGCGACATGGCGCCCTACGGACGGCAATGGTTCAGCCTGCAGGACCGCTCGCCCGAGACCGTGCTCGCCGGGGTGCAGGCGGCGGCGCCGATCCTCGACGGCTTCATCAGCGCCGAGCGCGACCGGCTGGGCCTCGCCGACCGCAACGTGGCGCTGCTCGGGTTCTCCCAGGGCACGATGATGTCGCTCTACGTTGCACTGCGTCGCCCGCAACCCCTGGCCGGCATCGTCGGTTACTCGGGCGCGCTGGTGGCGCCGCATCTGCTGGCCACCGAGGTCAAGGCGAAACCGCCGGTGCTGCTGGTGCATGGCAATGCCGACCAGGTCGTGCCGTTCCAGGCCATGGACTCGGCCGCGCGCGCCCTCAAGGGGGTGGGTGTTGCGGTCGAGACCCTGCCGCGCCCGGGCCTGCCCCATTCCATCGACGACGAGGGGATTGAAGCCGGAATCGACTTTCTCTCCCGCCACTTGGCCGCCGCCTGATCCGCGGTATCCGGTTCACCGATTCGTCATAGTCCGGTCATGGCCCGCATGTTGTGTTTTGCGGCCTGAGGCTCTACAAAAGGAAGGAAGTTTGTTGGACTGCGAGAGGGTTGCTGGTTGACCACCTCGATCGAGAATTGTCCGGCCCTGGTGCTGAACGCCGACTTCCGTCCGCTCAGCTACTTCCCCCTGTCTCTCTGGTCCTGGCAGGACACGGTCAAGGCCGTCTTCCTCAACCGGGTCAACATCGTCTCCGAATACGACCGGGTCATCCGCTCGCCCCAGATGGAGATGCGGCTGCCCAGCGTCATCGCCCTCAAGGAATACATCGCCGCCAACCGGCGCCCGGCCTTCACCCGGTGCAACGTCTTCCTGCGCGACAAATTCGCCTGCCAGTATTGCGGCGAGCCGTTCCCCACCCACGAGCTGACCTTCGACCATATCGTGCCGCGCTCGAAGGGCGGGCGCACGGTGTGGACCAACGTGGTCACCGCCTGCGGCAGCTGCAATCTGCTCAAGGGGAACCGGCTGCCCCGCGAAGCCCAGATGTTCCCACGCCACCTGGCCCAGCAGCCCACCTCGCTGCAGCTGCAGGAGAATGGGCGCGGCTTTCCGCCCAACTTCCTGCACGAAAGCTGGCGCGACTTCCTCTACTGGGACACGGAGCTGGAGCCGGTCTGATCCGGCCTTCTGCTGAGCCGGCCCTTCTGCTGAGCCGGACTGGCTGCCTGATCGTATGGGTGGCTTAGTTCGACTCGCGGCGCGAGCTGCGTTGGCGGATGGGGACGGGCGCCATCAGGCAGACCTGGTCCGCCGCTTCCTGCCAGGCCCGCCAGATCTCGAGCGGGTTGAGCGCCGCCAGAGTCTTGCGCAGCGTTGCGCCTGTCAGGGTTTCGGGTTCATTCGCGTCGAGGGTGCGCATGGGCCGGCCTCTTCCTGCGAGATTCGATCTGGAGTCAGTGTAAGGCCGGCCCGGTTAAGCAACGGTTACAGACGTTGCCTTTAATGCGCGTACCAGTCGTCGTCCTCGCCGGCAAAGCGCTCCTGCACCGAGGCGGCCAGGTCGAGGATGTGGCCGCGCTCGACCCCGTCCCGGTCCATCATGGCCTGGACCACCGGGTCGTCGAGCATCTCATCCAGCGCGGGTTCGAAGGTGAAATCCGTCTTGGATCGATCAGCCATGGTCCGTCTCCTGTTCGCGCAGCCAAAAAACCTTTGTTACCCCAGAGGGTAACGCGAGAAGGTGGCGGGAATTCGGCGGACTTTGTGGCAAAGCTGTGACGAGTCCCCAATAAAAAGCCCGGATCCGCCAAGCGGACCCGGGCTTTTGCTGCACTGCGTCTGCTGCAGTGCGTTCTTGCGGTGCAGTCCTAGGCGACGGTCAGCTTCAGGTCGCCCACCCCGTCGACATGGCCATGCAGCCTGTCGCCCTTCTTGACCGGGCCGACGCCGGCCGGGGTGCCCGACATGATCAGGTCACCGGCCTGCAGCTCGAAATACTCCGACAGGTAGGCGATCATCTCCGGCACCTTCCAGATCATCTGGTTGAGGTCGCCTTCCTGGGCCGTCTTGTCGTTGACCTTGAGCCACACGGCCCCCTTGTCCGGGTGGCCGATCTTCTCGGCCGGGACCAGGGCGGTGCAGGGGGCCGAGGCTTCGAAAGCCTTGCCGATTTCCCACGGACGGCCGAGCTTCTTGGCTTCGCCCTGCAGGTCGCGACGGGTCATGTCGAGGCCCACGCCGTAGCCGTAGACGTGCTCGAGCGCCTTATCGAGCGGGATGTTCTTGCCGCCCTTCTTGAGCGCCACCACCAGCTCGATCTCGTGATGTACGTCCGTGCTCTTGGCCGGGTAGGGGAAGTCCTTGCCCGGCTGGACGATCTGGTCGGCCATCTTGAGGAAGAAGAACGGCGGCTCGCGGTT
>SXGS01093940.1_pt1 | contig 11496 bp, 9 predicted proteins | sample 3174681 | NCBI WGS metagenome assembly SXGS01 (sample SAMN11356861, study PRJNA531348) | freshwater metagenome | isolation source: freshwater sample F1-80 | place: China: Fuxian Lake, Yuxi | collected 2017-12-25 | reverse complement strand
TCGCATTGCCAATTCGGCATCGGTTATTGGAGTCAGAATTTCGTATTCGATTTTTATTGCAGCCAGAGCGCGACGACAAGTCTCAGGGTGATCGGCTGCAACAGCCGCAACTGGTTCGCCGACGTAGCGAACCATCTCACTTGCAAACACTGGTTGATCACTGGAGATCAGTCCATAAGTTTTTTTGCCAGGCACATCATCGGCAGTGATAACCGCTTCTACACCTGAAATTTTGTAAGCCGCGGAAAGATCGATGCTTACTATTCGCGCAAACGGGTGGGGACTACGAAGAGTCGCGCCCCACAGCATATGTTCAGCGTGCAGGTCGGACGAAAACTCAAATGTTCCTGAAACCTTCGCCGAGCCGTCAGGGCGGAGTGCCGATGCACCGAGAATGTCTCGACGAGTCGTGGTTTTGGTTGCATTGCTCATTATCTTGCCGCTTTGCGAGTAGAAACTGCAGTCTGGACCGCTTCAAAAATTCGACCATAGCCGGTGCATCGACAGATGTTGCCCGAGATTGCTTCTTTGATTTCAATCTCTGATGGATTTTGATTGTTGTCAAGTAAGTGTTCAATTGCTACGACTAAACCTGGAGTGCAAAAGCCACATTGCACACCGCCTTCAGTAATGAATGCATCTTGAACTTCAGTGAGTGCCCCGTCTGATGCGAGACCTTCGATTGTCTTAATATCGGTGTCAATGGCAGTTGCAGCCATGACTAGACAGGAGCAAATTGCTTGACCATCCATGATCACCGTGCAACTGCCACATTCTCCCTGCTCGCATGCACCTTTTGAACCAGGAAGTCCAAGTCGTTCACGTAGGACATACAGCAGGCTTTCGCCGACCCATGCGTCCCGCACTTCGTGATCTTTGCCGTTGACTTTCAACTTGTAGATCTCGGTGTTGGGAGTCATATTGTGTTTGCTCGTATCAATAAACGACGGGACAGTGTTGCAACGGCGTGGCGGCGATAGGTGGCCGTGCTTCGATGATCATCAATTGGTTTTGATTCGGCTGCGATCCGCTCACCGAATTCTTTCAACAGGTTGGGCGAGGCACTCTGGATGTTTTTCAAATCAATTTGTGCTGCCAGCCATTGCTCGGTTTCGCGACAGCGAATAATCGTCGGTCCGACGGCTCCCAGAGCAACCTTGATCGCCCCGAGATTGCGGTCAATTACCAGGCAACACGAAGCGACTGAAATGACCATTGCGTTTCGTACACCAACTTTTGCATAGCCTTGCCAGCCCTTGATAATCGGCAAGGTCACAGACACATTTATTTCTCCAGGAAGTCGGGCATTTCGTTTGACTCCGAGCATGAAATCATGGATAGCAACATCACGAGATGTTGTTTCAGTTCGCAAATTAACGACAGCATCCAGGGCGCTGAGCACTGGCAGCGCATCACCAGCAGGTGAGCATGTCCCAAGATTTCCACCAATTGAACCAGCGGCGCGAATTTGTGGAGAGCCAACCGTTCGAGCGGCCTGTGCCAAAGCCGGAAACAATTCGGCAATTTCGCCATGTTCCATTTTTTGATAGGGCATTCCCGATCCGATGACAACTTTTGATCCGTCAGCTGAGAATGTGTAACCGCGAATTTCATCCACACGGCGTAAGGCAATGACATCAGTCGGCTTTCGGTGGTTGAAATTTATCTCAACCATCAGGTCAGTACCCCCTTGAATAATTTGGGCACTCGGATTTGCACTGCTAAACACGAGTGCCTCGCGCAGAGTTTGTGGAACAACGACCGTCATGAAACTCCATCCCAATTCGAGAAAGCATCAATCATCGCTTTGACATCGCCGAGCGGATACAAAATCGGGCAGGTCGCACCGTTTTTAAGATAATGAGTAACGCGTTGTCTCGCCTCGGCTGGGGTTCCGCTTGCGGTGAGCATTTGAACGATTTCATCTGGAACATGTTTTGAAGCAGCCACGACTTGCTCGTGTGTCGCTGGCCAGGTCAGGACAGATCCAACCTTGTCAAGAATAGATTGAGGTACACCAGATGCCTTCATGATGTGCGGTTGTTGACCAAGATACTGCGTAACCATTTGTCGCGCCATGTCGAGTGCGGTTTTGCGATCTTCGTGCACGCTGCAGACGACAAGTTGAGGCCGATCAATTGAGTCAACCGATTTGCCAACGCGATCGGCACCGATCTTCAATGCCTCCATTGCCTTTTGGTTGTATTCCGGCGAAACCAAATAGTTCAGAACAACACCATCGGCGATTTCTCCGGTGAGTTCCATCATCTGCATGCCTGTAGCACCGATATAGATCGGCACATCTTTGGGCCGACGCTGTTGATAAACATAATCGAGTTCAACACCGTCAAGATGCACGAACTCACCACTAAAAGTGACCGTCTCATTGTTCAAAAGTGCGCGCACGGATGTCACGATTTCACGCATCGCACGCAGGGGCTTGGCGCGCGAGATGCCAACTTTCTGCGCCAAAGGATCCCACCAAGCACCGATACCTAAAATTACGCGACCAGGTGCCAAGTCATCTAGGGTCGAAAATGTTGCTGCAAGGCGAGCGGGGTTTCGGCTCCAACAGTCGACGACGCCTGAACCAACTTTGAGAGTCGTAGTCACCGATGCAAAAGCGGCCATCGGCACGGTCGCTTCACGAACGAGTCGACTTTCCGCCTGCCAAACTGCCTCAAATCCTTTGGCTTCTGCATACTTGCAAAACTCCATGCCTTCCGAGATGCGATGAGCATCTTGCAAATAAAGCGCTACCCGTGCTGAATTTGTGCTTGTAGCTTTATTCATTAACTTGCCAGTCTTTGATGTAAGCGCAACGCTTGCTCTGCAGCTTTGGCTCTAATTTCATTGATGTCCACGCGCGTTGGCAAACCCGATGTCAACACCTTTTCACCGTCAATCTCGACATCTGTCACGGCAAGACCTGGCGTGAAAGCGAGATGCCAAGGGTTGTCAACATGGTCATAGTTGTATGTGACTGCGTCGCCTTTGGCTTCAGGAAACAAATCGTAGCCATTTTCGATCCACGACCAAACTGTGGTTGGCGTCTCTGTGACATCAAACTCACGAAGCCGGGCATATGCCAATCTTGCTTCCTCAAGCATGTCGGCTCCGATGCCATCTGTGCCGAGTAAAACTTTATTTGAGAGCTTGCTCGGCTTTGCGTAACCAACCGAGTTGTTCATATTTGATCTTGGGTTGTGCACGATATACCCAGAAAGTTTGCGGTCAAGATGCACCGCATGAATCAAATGCCAGTTCTCTTTGCTCAGGTTTTCAAGACGCGCACCAGCGTGTTGATCGTCGCGGCCTTCGGCGACATGTATATGCACACCGGTTTTATGTTTCGTCGCCAAATCGCTGGCTGCATTCAAAGTCTCATCGCTACAAGTAAAGGCCGCATGTGCGCCAACCATTCCGCGACCACCATCTGACAGATAGCGATCACATTCGTCAAGCCCGCGTTGTGCAGCCTCGGTCATCTTTGAGATTGGCGAAACCTTCGACTGCAGTTTGCCGTCGTTAGACCATCTGTCTGTAACGCCGTAGCACGCATTGACTCGCACGCCGACCTCACCGCACGCTCGAGCAATTGTTGAAAGCGACCCTTCAATACAGTTTGGCGATTCGTGATGATCGATAATGCATGTCGTGCCATTCATCAATGCTTCGCAGGCACCAAGCATTGCCGACCAATAAATCATCTCGTTGTCGAGTGCGACGTCAAGACGCCACCAAACTTGTTGCAAAATCTCGAGAAAATTCGTCGGCATTTTCGCCGTAGCAGGCATTCCACGCGCAAGGGTCGAATACAAATGATGGTGCGCACAAATTAAGCCTGCAGTTTGATTGGTCATAACTCAGTCTTCTTGTTGATCGCGTCGCATTGGAAGCGTATTGCGCCATTGTCCGTCAAGATTTTGTAGCGCCGCCGCAACAGCACCAGCTGTTGGTACTAATCCGATTTCGCCTACGCCTTTGATGCCATATGGTGAATTTGGTTGCGCAGACTCAATCAACTTGACATCAATTTTTGGAACGTCTTTGGGTCGCAATATTCCCAAGCTTCGTAAAGTCATGTTGGTCGGAAAGGCTGTTATTGGATCAGATGGAAAGTCTTCGGTCAGTGCATACCCGAGACCCATGTGCACGCTGCCCTCAACTTGACCTTCACATAAAGTTGGATTGACGATTCGACCCACATCATGTACCGCGACAACCTGCTCAATTTTCTGTGTGTGGCGATCAATCACGACCATCTGAGCGGCATAACTGAAGGTTGAGTGAATGATCGGGTTTGTGACGCCGGGTTCTCCCATTTTGTTCGTCCAATCAACTCTGTATTCGCCGACATAGTCAACGCCTGCTGCAAAGTTTGCTGAGCGCGCAGCATCACAGGCATCTTTCACCGAGCCCGCACCCATCAAAGTTCCACGCGAGCCAGTGGTTTGTCCGAATCCGAGCTCGCGAGTGGTATCAACAATCACATCAATTAGAGATGCATCAACGCCGAGTTCGTGCACCACAACCTGTGCGGCGACCGTATTTATTCCTTGACCCATCTCCGTCCACCCGTGACGCACTTCAATACGACCATCCTGTTTGAAATGCACGACAGCCTTGGATATCTCCTTAAAACCGTTGCCGAGACCGCTATTTTTGAGCCCGAGTCCCAGACCGACAGCTTTTCCAGCCAAAATCGCCGCATCGTATTGCGGCTTAATCTCGTTCAAACATATTTCTGCTCCAAGACACCCATCGTCCATGATTTGTCCTGGACCCCAGACCATGCCAGGTTTAATTACATTGCGTGCTCTGATCTCCCAACCTGAGATTCCGACCTTTTCAGCAAGTCGATCCAAGACGCCTTCCATTGCAAATTGTGCTTGATTTGCCCCAAATCCGCGAAAAGCACCGCATACGGGGTTGTTGGTGCGAGCGGCGACGGCTTCAACGTCGATATTCGCAACTTGGTACGGGCCACTCGCATGACCAGCCATTCGCTCAAGAACCTTCATTCCGACACTGGCGTAGGCTCCCGAATCACCAATTGCGCGAACCCGCAACGCGGTGAGTTTGCCGAGTTTGTCACACGCAACCTCGTAGTCCATTTTGATTGGATGCCGTTTGGCGTGCATCAAGAAACTTTCTTCACGAGTCAACGTACATTTCACGGGGAAATTCAAAAGCCAGGCCGCTAGAGAAGCATGCGCTTGATTACTCATGTCTTCTTTGCCACCAAATGCGCCACCATTCGTAACCAGTGTGACTTTTATGTGTTCGTTATCTACCGCAAGCATGCGTGCAATGTCGTTGCGGTCATCCCAGACACCTTGACCGCCCGAATAGACATGTAATTTCTTGATTCCGTTATCTGACGTCGGCACTGCCAAGGTGCTCTCTGGCTCGAGAAATGCGTGTTCAATTCGCTGCGTCGTAAACGTTTCTCTCACAACGAAATCACTCGACGAGAAGGCTGCGTCACAGTCACCGCGTTTATAACTTGATTTACTGAGAATGTTGTTCTCAGTTTTCCAAACGGCTACGTCGTTTGACAGGATTGCTTCTTGAGCATCAGTGATTGGCGAAAGTGGCGCATATGAAACTGCAACATGGGCCGTCGCATTGCGTGCATTCATTCTGGTATCGGCGACAACTATTGCCAAAACATCACCGGCATAGGAGGTTCTGCCACCAACAGGGATCATTACGGGCCAGTCTTTGTAGATGATTCCCATCATGAGTTCTCCGGGAATATCAGCAGCAGTGAATACCGCTTTGACACCCGGTTGTTTCAACGCCTCAAGCGTTTCTATATTTTTTATGTCCGCACGAGCATGCTCAGTGAAAACCAGTGCGGCGTGAAGCATTCCAGCGACGCGCATGTCATCGATATATTCGCGATCACCAAGTGTGAGTGCCTCTGCCTCAAGTTTCATCACGCGCACTCCAAGACCACCAGTAGTGATCACCTCGGGCGTATGTGATTTGGCGACAGTTTCAATAGCATCAAGAATTTTCACATATCCAGTGCATCTGCATAAATGCGCGCCAAGATGTCTGGCCATATCTTCCCGCTTCAAATTGATACCTTTTTTGTCAATTTGAGCTTTTGCGCGAACAACAATGCCTGGTATGCAAAATCCACACTGCAGACCGCCACACGCGGCGAAAGCATTGGCAAAAGCATCGCGTTCGCTCTGGCTCACGCCTTCAAGAGTCGTGATTTGAGAACCCGCAACTTTTTCAAGCGACTGCTGACAGCTGACAATTGCTTTGCCATCTACGAGCACCGTGCAACAACCGCATTGACCCGTTGGTGAACAACCATCTTTCGGTGAGGTGATATTCAGTTCCTCTCGCAATGCGGCCAATAGATGTGGATGGTCATCGCGAACCGTGACTGCGACTCCATTAACCGTGAGCGGCACTCGACCCGTAGCTTTCAGGGTGGCAGGTAGATCGTCGAGATGGCTGGTCACATATTCACCATACAGGTATTGATAATCAGGTTTACATTATGTAAAAACGACTTTAATCAAGGCTCGACCCTCTTTGGCTGGTGATTCGACCATAAACCTCAGGTCGACGGTAACGGTCAAAGTTAAACAGCGTATTTTTGTAGTTATTACACCAGTCCAAATCACAGGATGCCGTGACAACCTCATCACCGCTTGTAGCTGTTTTTGCCAACAATTCACCAGATGGGGCGATGATGCTTGAATCAGCCAAACTGTCGACACCTTCTTCAATGCCGCCTTTAGCCACACCAATTACAAAAGTGCCGTTTTGATAGGCGCCACTTTGCATTACCAAGGCGTTATGAAAACCTTGAAGTGGATCTTGAGTCGGGTCGGGAATGTATTGCAGTGGCGTGTTGTAGCCGCAAAGAATCATTTCGACTCCTTGTAAGCCCATTACGCGATAACTTTCCGGCCAGCGACGATCATGGCAGATCATCATTCCAACACGACCACCAAATGCGTTCCATACTCCAAACCCCTCGTCGCTGGGTTTGAAGTAGTAGCGCTCGGCGTGTTGAAACGGGCGATCTGGTTCATGCTGTTCGTGACCCGGAATATGCACCTTGCGATATTTGGCGACGACTTTGCCATCGCGCTCGACAAGAATTTGCGTATTGAAGCGTTCGCCTTTGGGTGTTAGTTCGGCGTAGCCGAGGCAGAATCCGACGCAGAGTTTTTTTGCCTCATCAAACAGTGGACGTGTGATCGGCGAAGGCATTTGAGTTTCATACCAGTGATCAGCTTGCGAAATGTCATCAATAAACCATCGAGGGAAAAACGTAGTGAGAGCCAATTCGGGAAACACAACCAATTCGGCTTTCTGCGAGTGAGCAATTCGAAGTAAATCAATGAGTCGCGCGACAACAGATTTTCGATCGTCGGCCCGTTGAATTGGCCCAAGTTGTGCGGCAGCAACATTCAATAGGCGCGCCATTTTAATTTGTCAATTCACTCGTCGGTTCGAGCGTAGTAAGTGAAAGCATTGTGTGCAGTAAAATGTTTGCACCCGCAATCAAATCTACGGTTTCAGTAAATTCAGCGGCGTTATGGCTTATACCCTTGACGCTCGGTACAAAGATCATGCCAGATGGGCAAACTCTCGCCAGCATCTGAGCATCATGACCTGCACCTGATGGCATTCTTTGCACCGTGTTGCCTTGTTGCTTCGCGATTTCTTCAATACAGTCAATTACACGTTCGTCAAATTTGACTGGCTCAAATCGGACCAGTTTTCGTGTCGTGATTTGTACATTTTCCGCTGACGCGACAACTTGTAAAAATTCGGCGATTTTCGCTTCGGCTTGATTCAAAAGCACATCATCGGTGTTCCGTACATCCAGTGTGATCGTTGCTTTAGCGGCAACGACGTTGGTCAGATTCGGATGAAGATCGATTTTTCCGACGGTGCAAACTTGATCTCCACCCATTTCTTTGGCAAGTTGACGAACGAATACGGTGATCTCCGCGGCAACCAGGGCTGGGTCGTGACGTAAAGACATTGGAGTGGTCCCGGCGTGATTTGATTGCCCAACAATTGTTACTTCCTGCCAAGAGATTCCTTGCACGCTGGTGACTGCGCCAATTCGCACGCCATTAGCTTCAAGCATCGGACCTTGCTCAATGTGTAATTCAACAAAAGCGTGCGGTATCGGGCCAGGGCAAGGAGTTACTCCTGCGTAGCCGATTCTGACGAGCTCGTCACCAAGTTTTGCGCCATCAATAGCGATCACATCAAGCGCTTCTTCTAACGGCATGCCACCGACATAAACGAGAGACCCGAGCATGTCAGGAGCGAATCTTGCGCCTTCTTCATCCGTGAAAACGCCAACCGCAAGGGGACGGGGTGGAGTGATTCCAGCTTGCTGGCAAGTTTGAATAACCTCGAGAGCAGCCAACACTCCATAGCAGCCATCAAATCTGCCCCCTGTTCGCACGGTGTCGATATGTGAACCAGACATCACTGGGGCGCCTGCGCCTACATTCCAGGTGCCGATGATGTTTCCAACGGCATCTACTGAAATCTCAAGACCGCACTCACGCATCCAATCAACAACCAAGTTTCGACCGTGCATGTCTTCATCAGTCAACGCAAGGCGACAGTTTCCCCCACCATCAATTGGTGATACTTCTGCGAGCGCATTGATCCGCATCATCAATCGTTCGCTATCGATCGCTAGTTCTTGATTTTTGACGCTGAAGTCTCCGAGAGCCACTTACAGATTTTACACCCATCTTTGCCATGATGTACAGGTGATCAATCGCCAGCGCCTCGCTCAAGTGCTTGAGATCGAAGATGCACTCTTCAAAAAACTTCATCCAAAATCGAGAATCGCCGCGGACTCAAGTTCCAAATCGTTGATTGGCGGTGTGCCGATGCCGTGGATGACACGGTTGCCAGGAGCCTTTCCGATCCATATTCGCCAAGCACACGACGCATTACTCAGCGATATTGACGACAACAATTACATTGATTTTTGTCTCGGTGATACCGGCTCAATGACTGGCCATGGGGTCAGTGAGATAACTGCGGCTATCTCGTTGCAAATGAACAGGGGTTCAACGACTATGTTGCCATCGCAAGATGCGACATGGGTAGGCGAAGAACTCACTCGGCGGTTTGGTCTTTCTAAATGGCAATTCGCTGTTAGTGCAACCGACGCCAATCGCTTCGCATTGCGCATCGCAAGACACCTTACTGCTCGTCCAAAAGTGTTGGTTCACGACTGGTGTTATCACGGCACCGTCGACGAAACATTGGTTATTTTAGACGAACAAGGCAAGACGATTTCTCGACCAGGTGCAATCGGACCACAGATTGACCCTGCACTAACAACACGAGTCGTGCCGTTCAATGATCTTGAAGCACTAGAACGACAACTCGCTTTTCATGATGTTGCGTGCATGCTGATTGAACCAGCTCTCACCAATATAGGTATCGTGCTACCCGAGCCTGGATATTTGGCCGGTGTCCGCGATTTGACGAGCAAATATGGCACGCTGTTAATAATTGACGAGACGCACACGATCTGCGCTGGAAGTGGCGGGTGTACAAAACTCTGGAATCTAAAGCCTGACATATTTGTCATTGGAAAGAGCATCGGTGGCGGATTTCCGGTTGCCGCATACGGGCTTACAGAGGAACTTGCGACGAAACTGAAAACAGATCTTTTCGACCATAATGTCGACGTCTCTGGTATCGGTGGGACACTTGCAGGAAGTGCCCTTGCGATGGCAGCGATCAAAGCAACGCTAAGTCACTGTCTGTTGCCCGAACAGTTTGAGAAAACAATCGGATTGGCTTTGCAATGGGCCAATGGTGTCGAAAATTCATTCAAAAAATTCGGATTGAAATGGAGTGTTCAGCAACTGGGTTGTCGCGCCGAATATTGGTTTTGTGATACTCCCAAAAATGGAGCTAGTGCTGCCGCTGCGTCAGATCCGCATTTGGAAAGTTTTATGCATCTATGGGCGATCAATCGTGGAATATTGTTGACCCCGTTTCACAACATGGCTTTGATGTCACCGTTTCATACAAAACAAGATGTCGACGTGCACACCCAGGTGTTTGGTGCTGCATTAGATACCTTGTTCAACTAACGCCTCATGACAATTCAAGAAATTTTGTTTATCGCAATGATCGTGTTGGGTGCGTCGATTATTCAGGCATTATTTGGATTTGGCTTCGGGTTGATATCTGTTCCATTGATGATTTTTTTCGTCGAATTACCGACCGCAGTCGTAACCGCAACGGCGGTTTCTACGGTCAGTTGTGCGGTCCAATGGTGGGAGTCTCGCGCAGTGCAGGCACGTGTGATGACGCAAAGACTTGTCTGTTCGGCACTTGTTGGCATGCCGTTCGGATTGTGGCTCCTTTTGAACCTCGATGCTCAAATTATGAAAGCGGTTCTCGGAGTCGTCGTGCTGATAGGTGTGCTCTTGAGTATCAGAGGGTTCGATTTGCGGCGATTGCCAAAGGCTTTCGACTACGCGATGGGTGTTGTTTCTGGGGTGCTCTCGACGGCAACTTCTACAAATGGTCCACCACTCGTATTTTTGCTTCACGCGCGACACTTCTCACCACAAGACTTTCGAGCAGTTTTGAACAGGGTTTTTACATTCTTGAATTTTCTTACTCTGATGATTTTTGCAGTTGCTGGCAAGATGACAGCAGACGCATTACGACTTGCTTTACTTTCGATACCCGTCATGGGAGCGGGTGTTTTTTTCGGTACTCGTCTTAGAACCAGGATTAATCCAGAACATTTCAGAAATCTAGTGATCGGTCTGCTCACCCTGAGTGGTTTGAGCGCGCTCTCAAACGCAATATTTAGTTAGTCAGTAAAAAAAGTTTTTATCTTCCAAACCATTCAAGCCACTGACCTTGTGTTTGGGGCCTAAACACATGATTCGTTGCGACTACATCGCCGAGATTGCTTGAAGGCATCGCCGAATATTGGTGGCCTGGGCACACAAGCGTATCCGAGGGCATTTTCGCAAGTTTTTGCAAGCTGAAGTACATCTCACCTGGGTCACTGCCGGGCAAATCCGTTCGTCCACAACCCTCGAGGAAAAGTGTGTCACCAGCGACAAGTCGTTGCTCAACCAAAAAACATTGGCTACCCGGCGTGTGGCCGGGTGTGTGTACGAAAGTTATTTCAACATTGCCGACAGATAATTTGTCACCACCCGAATGTTTGACCAAGTCGTCATCCGAAACACCAGTCACACGAGTGACCCAACTAGCTTCGTTGGTGTTGACATGAATAGGCACGTGTTGAGACTCGAGCAATGAAGCGATACCTTCGATATTGATTCCCATCATGGAGCCGCCAACATGATCAGAGTGATAGTGCGTGGCGAGAACTCCGGTCAACTTCATTTCGTCATTGGCAATAATTTGAAGAAGATCACTGACGGCGTAGGCGGGATCAACGATCACACATTCGCGAGTTTGCTTATCACCAAC
>SXGS01471754.1_pt1 | contig 11497 bp, 10 predicted proteins | sample 3174681 | NCBI WGS metagenome assembly SXGS01 (sample SAMN11356861, study PRJNA531348) | freshwater metagenome | isolation source: freshwater sample F1-80 | place: China: Fuxian Lake, Yuxi | collected 2017-12-25 | reverse complement strand
CAAGAAGCCATGCGCTTACTTTCAAGCGTGGCCATTGTGAAAAATCAGCCGAGTTCTCAATATCCCGCCTGCCTATTGTTCTTCCGCGGGTCCATCCTTCAACCAATCCGGCCAAACCACTTTTCTTGAAACTGCCCTGCTATGGGATAACGTGCTAATTAATGTACTTGAACCTCGGTTGTTCTCACAGCAATGTCGCTTTGTTGACCAATCTGCACTCGGAACTCTTGAAATGATCGGAATATGCCCATCCAAATCCCTGGGGGACTGGGCGTGTCGAATGTTATTCTCGACGCGAGGTATGGGACTGGCACTGGTACTCACTCATTTTACTGATACCGCCCCTTGGCTGGCTCCAGTAGCTGCGCAGGAGCCTGTTTCAGGTTCGAAATCGTCCATGGTTCCTCGCGAACCGTTCACGTTGCGGCGAATCACCAGCGAGGACGGGTTGCCCAACAACCGGGTTCAGTCGATGTTGCAGACGGCGGATGGTTATCTTTGGGTGGGGACCGCGTTCGGTTTGGCGAGATTCGACGGAGTGGTTTTCAAGGTTTTTGACTACGGCTCGGGAGACTTTACGAAGGATTCCATCACCGCATTGGCCGTCGATTCGAAGGGCGTGCTATGGGTGGGAACCCCAGATGGCCTTTATCAACGCGTCCAACAACGTTTTCATCGGATCGGCCGTGAGCAGGGTCTCGGCAACGCCGAGGTCCGCTGCTTACAGGCGTTGGCTTCTGGCGGGGTCCTGGTGGGGGCTTCTGATGGACTCTATCGGGTCAATGGTGTGGTCGAAAGCGTGGTTCCTTCGGTGGATGTTCATCGATTGCAGCGATTGCCGGGCGGGCAGGTGCTGGTACAACTGGCCGATCGGTGGTTGGAATTCCACGAAGCCAGCCGCAAGTTGATCGCTCCGCGAGAGGAATTCAGTCCAGGTAACCGGCCGGCGGTCATTTTGCCCCTTGACGAAAAGGGCCGTCGATGGGCGGCAACGCCGGAGGGGATCTTTTTGAAGGACAAGTCGAGCTGGAGGAATCTTTGGGTGGCGCCAGTCGACCGACGGGTTTCATTTGATCAGATCGCGGTGGATTCCGATGGGCAACCTTGGTTTTTAGGTTCGAGTTTGGGCGTGCTTCGACTGAGCGGCGAAAACGATATTGTACCGGCGTTCACGGAATCTGCTGGGATAAAGAAGGCCTCGGTCTTCTTTGTCGACCATGAGAAAACCCGTTGGTTGGGAACCGCTGATGGTTTGGTGCAATTGCATCCGCGACTGGCGATGAGCTATACCGAAGCGGAACTGAGCTCGGGTGAATGCCGTTCCCTCTTCGAGGCTCCGGACGGGACGGTATGGATCGCGACTGCCGCTGGGTTGGACTCCATCAAGCAAGGGGTCGTACAGCCGAGTCGGGGCGGCTTAGCCGCTCAATCAGGCTCCATTTATTCGGTCTCGGTCGATGCGGGTGGCGTGGTTTGGTTCGGAAAGGATGGGGCCGGTTTGATGCGTCTCAATCCAACCGATCAAGCGGCGGCGGCCGTCCATTTGCCATACTCGACTCCAAAGATTCGAGTTCTGTACCACGACTTCGAGAACCAATTGTGGGTTGGAATGGATGAAGGCTTAGTCTGCTTAAAGGATGGTGTGGTGCAAACGTTCAAGGGGTTCGAAGCGTTTGAAGGCCGCCGAATACGAGCGGTGTATCGGGAACGCAGCGGGACGTTGTGGGTGGGGACCGACGGCTTCGGTATCTGTCGATTGGTAGGCGGTGACGCCAAGTGGTATGAGGGTCTGACGATTACAGATAACCGAGTTCTAACCATCCAAGGGGACAGCAAGGAAGGGATTTGGGTAGGGACCAAGCGTGGATTGACCTACTTTAATAACGGTAATTTTTCGTTATTCACGGCTCGCAATGCACTTCCAGAGAGTGTGGTAAACCAGGTGTTTGAACGAGGTGACGGTTATATCTGGCTGAGTGGTCTCAAAGGGGTGCATCGACTTCACCGTGAGACTTTGTTGAGTATTGCGCTGGATAAAGAGGTTCCGATTCCTTGTGTGACATTGAATCGAGCCGACGGCATGGAAAGTTCTGAAACCAGTGGCGGACAACAACCTGCTGGAAGCTTTACCCGGGATGGCCGGATTTGGGTGCCGACTGGACGTGGAGCTACGGCGATTGACAGCGCGCGGGTCCAAGAGCGGGTCCAGCTTCCTAAGGTGGTGTTGGAAGAAGTGAAGGCGGGTGCCAAATTGTCCCGATTGTTTGTCGATGGTTATTATGATGGGCAGGTTCTGGGCGCGGTGGGTTCCCAGGGTAAGGTGGTAGATGTGCCTTCCAATCAGCGCGATTCATTACAGATCCAATACACGGCCAATACCTTTATTCAGCCTTCCAAAGTTCGATTTCGATATCGACTTTCCGAATTGCAGAAGGAATGGAGCGAGCCTATGGATCGCCGGGTCGCGGTATTCACCAGGCTCCGGCCTCGGCACTATACGTTTGAGGTTCAGGCGATGAATCTTCAGGGAGAGGTGAGCCCAGAGATCGCGACATTTTCTTTTCGGGTGTATCCCAAACTGAACGAGTCTTGGTGGTTTGGGGCTACGGTTTGTGCTTTGGGCACCGTTGGGGTGGCCAGCCTGTTGAGGGTTCGCTGGCAGCGTCAGCGGGAAAGTATTCGTGCGGAGGTCACCAGCCTGGAGCGCGAGAGGACTCGTATCGCTCGGGATCTCCATGATGACGTGGGAGCGAATATGACGGGGCTGGGACTTAAGGCTCAGTTAGCCGCCCTGGAATTCCCAGGTGAGGCTTCCGCAAAGTTGCAAGAATTGGCCCGGGATATACGGTCTCTAGTGGACCGTATGCGTGAAGTGATTTGGGCAGTGAATCCTGAGTGTGACACGTTGGAAAACTTGGTGAATTATCTGACACATTCGGTGGAAGGATTTCTGACAGCGGCTGGTTGCCGCTGCCGGTTAGATGTTCCTGCGGCCCTGCCTAGGCTGCCGGTCTGCGCCGAGGCTCGACACAACTTATTGTCGGTTACCAAGGAGGCGTTGAATAATGCCGTCCGACACGCCGAGGCTAGTGAAGTTTTTGTACGCATCGCAGTGGATCCCGCTCGACTCCAGTTGCAAATCAAGGACGATGGCTGTGGTTTTGATCCGGATGATACAGAGATAGTCCGTATTAACGGATCCGGTCATGGTATGGGAAACATGCGGAAACGTATCGAAGACTTACGTGGAGTATTCACTGTGCGGAGCTCTCCGGGTGAAGGCACGGAGATTGTCGCGGAACTACAGCTATCCGACCTTGCAAAGGTCAAAATAAAATCTAATGGACACAACGATACAGCCGCTTCGCAAAGAACGTCAAATCAACCGCAATCGAAGTATGATCGAAACAGCGCAACCACTCAGCACCGCTGACCAGCTCTCCGCGCCGCCGCCAACTCGAAGGGACACCCAGACTATTAAGGTGGCCATTGTCGAGGACAACGACAGCGTCCGTGCCGGCTTAGCCGCGATGATTCGAATGTCGTCGGATTTGGTCTTGGCCGGATTGTTTCCGGATGCCGAGGCTGCATTCCGCGATATCGAAGCATTCTCCCCCGACGTCGTTCTCATGGACATACATCTTCCCGGCCTGTCTGGGATCGATTGTGTCCGCGAGGTAAAGAAACTTCTGCCGCAGACCCAGATTATCATGGTGACGATCGAAGAGAATAGCCTTCGGGTATTCGATTCCCTTGAAGCCGGTGCCTCGGGGTATCTGGTGAAGAATACACCCCCCGAGCGCATCCTTGAGGCCATCCGGGATGTGCATCGCGGCGGGTCGCCGATGTCGAGCCATATCGCTCGGGCATTGGTGCAGCGATTCCACCAGAATCCAGCCACTCACACCGACGAAAACCTGACGCACCGGGAAGAGGAGATCCTGCGTTATGTTTCCCAGGGCTATCGTGCCAAGGAGATTGGCGAGTTACTCGGCATTAGTCCCTACACGGTCCAGACGCACATCCGCAACATTTACGAGAAGTTGCATGTCCGCTCTCGTGCGCAGGCGATTGCAAAGCTCACGCGCTACGGTGGACCCAACACCATGAAGTGAGTCGTGGCCTGAGCGACTTGACGCGACACGGAATCAGTCACCAGTTTGGATTAGCCCCCTGTGTCCTGGGGTTTTAATCGAGAATTGAGTTTACTGGAGTGTACGTCATCGGACGATTGGGTTCGGGCCTCTGGTTTGGTTTTTGGAACAAAGCTCCGGAATTTCAGTTTCCGGAGCTTTGTTCGTTCAGCCTGGAAACACGAGTTGCCCGTGATCGATCTAACGCCAGATCTTGGCGCCAAAGTCTTTTGTCGAAACTCACCGTATCACCGTGTCGATACGCCTCGATTATCCGCAAGTCTTAGACACTCAATCGGTTGCGTATCTCGAAGGCGCTCAACTCGCGTTTCCTAATTCAGGCGGAGTGCTCGAAACCTTGGAATCGTCGCCGGCGTTGGCGCGGATGCTTACGATTCAATCACGCCAATCTCTACGGGTTCGACCTTGACGCCTTCTGCCTCCAGCCAAGCGATAACCGCCTTCACTTCGGCGCGGTCACCTTCAAGTTCCAGGCAGAGAATTCCGATTTCGTCGCTAATACTCGCCTGTCGGATATTGAAGATCACATCGAATTTTTGGCTCAATTCCCAGACGATGGGGCGTGTGATTTGGCGGGATGGATAATTCAGCCAGAAGCGCCGCCTGTCCTTTGAGCCACTGGCGATTGGGCTCCGGCTCTTCGGTAGGGCTTTGGCGATCACTGGTTTGGACGAAGCACCTTTGGGTGCGCCTGACTTGTGAGAGGGAGGGGGCTTTGGCATGGCGTGATTCTGATCGAATATGGAGCGGTTCCAGAAGGGAATCACCCTCCAGCGATCGCTGGGATAATGCTGATCTCGTCACCGTCCTTGAGCGGAGTGTCTTGGTCTTGGAGAAACCGAATATCCTCCTCATTGACATAGACGTTGACAAAACGTCGGACCTGTCCGGCTTCATCTACCAATCGATCCTGGATCCCCGGGAAGAGTCGTTGCAGCTGAGAAATGGCGCCGGCAACGGAAGTTGCCGAGACTTCGACCAATTCCTGTTCGTTGGTTAATTTGCGGAGAGGCGTCGGAATTCGAACGTTGACGGGCATAGTTTGTGGGAGTGAGTGTTTACCAAGGAGTTCGGCTCAGCAAGGAGTGAAACGCGTCACCCTCCCGCGAATGCCGGAATAATGGCTACTTCATCGCCGCTTTTCAGTGGGGTTTGTTTGGAGGCCAAAAACCGGACATCCTCGTCATTGACGATGATGAGCACGGATCCTCTGATTTCTCCATTTTCATCGCATAACCGTTCTTGGATTCCATGAAACCGTTCCTGAAGTTGATTCAAGGCATCGGAGAGCGTGCCGGGTCGAACTAGCACGGCATCTTCGCCACTGCACAACTTCCGAAGTGTCGGAGGGATGGAAATGCGAACCATGGAAGGCAACGTGAAAGACGCTTCAGCGCCCCTGCTGGGAAACTAGCTCGGGCTTGTCCTGAGAGAGCAAAACTTCGAATTCGCGGAGGCTAGGGCGAATTTCTCGAGTTTCGCCCACGTGGCCTGACATGGCCTCAATGGTCTTAAGCCCGTTGCCGGTGATGCAGAGGACCGCGCTGGAGTCGCGGGGAATTTTACCCTGCGCGATGAGTTTCTTGGCGACACCGACCGTCACACCGCCTGCGGTTTCCGCAAAAATGCCTTCGGTTTCCGCCAGAAGCCGGATTCCATCACGGATTTCGTCATCGCTAACATCCTCGCCACTACCGCCGGTTTCTTTCATGACCCTCAGCGCATAAAAGCCGTCGGCAGGCGTTCCAATAGCCAAGGATTTGGCGATGGTATTTGGTTTAACGGGTTTGAAGAAATCGAGGCCCGATTTCTGGGCGGTGGTGATGGGGGAACATCCGGTGGCTTGGGCCCCGTGAATTTTCCAGGGAGTTTTCGGCACGATACCGAGTTTGGTGAATTCCTGATAGCTCTTGTGGATCTTGGTTAGCAAGGAGCCTGAGGCCATGCAGACCACTGTATGTTCTGGAACGTGCCACCCGAGTTGCTCCTGTATTTCGAAGCCCATGCTCTTCGAGCCCTCGGCGTAGTAGGGGCGCATATTGACGTTTACGAACGCCCAGCCGTATTTGCCGGCGATTTCGGCGCACAACCGGTTGACCTCGTCGTAGTGGCCTTTGATGCCCACGACATTGGCGCCGTAGACTAATGAATTGACGACCTTGCCTTGTTCTAGGTCATGGGGAATGAACACATAGGCATCGAGTCCGGCTGCTGCTGCATTGGCAGCGACCGAATTGGCGAGGTTGCCCGTGGAGGCACAAGCGACGGTCTTAAAACCCATTTCCACCGAACGACTCAAGGCGACACTGACCACGCGGTCTTTGAAGGAAAGCGTGGGATAGTTGACGGCATCGTTTTTGACGTAGAGTTCCCGGATTCCCAGTTCCCGTGCAAGCCGGTCGGCTTTAACCAAAGGTGTGAACCCGACTTGGCGTCCCACGGTGGGTTCGCCCGCGACGGGCAGCAATTCGCGGTAGCGCCACATAGTTTGTGGCCGGGTGCCGATCGTCTCGCGGGTGAGGGCGGTTTGAATTCGTTCGTAATCGTAGGCGACTTCGAGAGGGCCGAAATCAAATTCACACACATGGGTGGCAGCCAAGGGATACTCCCGACCGCACTCGCGGCACTTTAGCGCCTTCATGAAACCGTTTTTTTCCATAGCTCAATTCGTCAGGGCGACTCGAGATTGCCTTACGACTCCAGAGTAGGGACGGACGGACAAACCATAGGAAAGGAACTAAAAAGCCCTTTCCATGAAGCGAGAAAGGGCCAGCTTACGAGGCTCTTCTCATCTTCGCCGGATTCACGGAATCCAACCTGGTTTGGCACCCGTCGTGAAACTGCCAAGTTTCACCGGCTGCCGTGGCATCATCGGGCCAGTCCCTCTGCCACTCTGGATGAGTCGCCCGCTGCGTTATAACAGCCGGCGCATTCAAAATGGGGGACGATCCGACCGTGTGTCAAAAGGAATTTGATCCCGATCTTCGACGGCCCTCCCAGATGGCACTGAGCTCACAGACATGAATCCGGGCTTCGACTCCAGAGGTTGCGTCCACAGTCGGTGATCCCTGCATGGCTTGAAGCCGACGGACTGACAGCAAGTACAACCCTTCCAATCGCGCTGGAATCATCTGTCATGAGTTGCTCAAAATTCCAAAAATGTGTCGATATTCCTTACAGAATCAATTGAGGACGCCTACTTGTTGCGATGATAACGAGTTAGGCAATTCAATCGCCAGATTTAAGTACCTACAAATGGACTGCGTGTCGTGTTTTTTGACAAATTCTACATTAACCGCTTTGGGGTACGGTTTCTGAGTGGTTTGCATAACTGGCAAAATGAGAACGGGTTAGATGCGGTTGTATTTTAGCGTCTCGTTTGGCACAGCAATAGCTGACCAAAAATAAGGATGTCGGTGGTGGGAAGCTTCGACACCTGTTTAATCAAGACACTATGAAACACATCATGAAACTCGCTGCAGTGGCTCTCGCTGCAGGGTCGATCGCCCATGCGGCGCCCGTTAATCTCGGGGACCTCATCACTAGTGGCGGCAGCCTCACGTTAGGGGACAAAATCTTCGCTGATTTTCATTTTGGATCTGCTGGATTTAGCCCCAACGATGCCACCGTCAACGTCCACTCGGATGCCGCTGGGACCTATTTTCTGACGCTCCAGGGTCCATTCGTGAGCCAAGGTGCTCCTGCGGACATCAATTTCAACTACACCGTGGCCACGACCTCTGGTCGACCGTTGATCGTCGCCATCGATCAAGCGTACGTCTTGAGCGCGGGTGGCACGGGCGGCACGATCCTCATTGGCGAGACCGTTCGCAGCGTGGCCTTTAATGGCCAGACCATTGCTCAATCCAGTCTTTCTCATTACTCTGGTGATGCCAATAACCCGGCGATCACTGATACCGAAGATCCTGACGCGGAGCCGCTTACGGGCGACCAGTTGGTGATCAACCCGGGCGTTGCCAAAGCTTGGGTGACGAAAGACATCTTCTTCATGGCCAATCGGGGCGGCCTCGTTGGGCCGACGACCATCATTCAATCCTTCCATCAGACCCCGGCTCCTGAAAACGGTGTTACTGTGGTTCTGCTGGGTCTGACTCTCTCCGGCCTCGGATTGATGCGCCGTCGCTTTAACGCCTAATCTCGTTCAGATTGTTTTCACCTGGGGCAGAGAGTGCGCTCTCTGCCCCTTTTACTTTTGGAGCTAGACAGTGTGGTCTGAGGTCGTTTCGCACTGGAGTCCGCGTGAGGAAGTGCCGATGCCTTGGGTGGGGGCAAACCGCAGCTAACGATTCAATCCATGCGATTCGTCGTTGGCAAACGCCGTAGGTTCCGGCAACTCTTGGCGGCGCAAATGAGCGTCGCGACCACAACACCTGTGTCCAGTACCGCTGTAATTCATGAAGTGACTGTTTTGAACAAGCAGGGAATCCATGCCCGGCCTTCGGCGAGTTTTGTCAAAATGGCGAGCACCTTTTCGTGTGAAGTTTTTGTGGAAAAAGATGGGGAAACCATTAATGGCAAGAGTATTATGGGGTTGTTGATGTTGGCCGCTGGACCTGGGAGCAAACTGCGAATTATCTGTGATGGACCGGGCGCCGCCGACGCAGCAGCCAAGTTGGTGGCGTTGGTCGACGGGAAGTTCGGGGAACAGTAACCAAACCGCGTTTCAGCGTAGGTTTCGAGGCCGATCTCCGATTCTCCTGTGCTCTAATTTCAGTTTCATTCCTATGTCCGACTTCAACATTCAATACGTGGCTCGATTGGCACGAATTTCACTCACCCCGGAAGAAGAAGCCCGTCTGGGATCCCAATTGGGCAACATTCTGGGCTACATTGAGAAGCTAAAGGAAGTGGATGTCCATGGGGTGGAACCTACGGCGCATGCGTTTCCGCTGGTGAATGTGACTAGACCGGATGTTATTGAACCATCCCTGCCGCATGAAGAGGCTTTGCGGAATGCCCCGGCCAAGGCGGGGGGGTTGTTTGTGGTGCCGAAAATCGTGGAGTGATCCAATCCGAGCGAACTGTTGTGATGATTCATCGACTTCGACTTGCCGAACTGATCGACAAGCTTTCTCGCCGCGAATGTTCTGCCCGGGAAGCGATGGCTGCCTGTCTCCTTCAAATGGATCGGGTCGACAGCCAGGTTCACGCATTCCTGAGCGTTGACCGTGACAATGCCATGGCTCAAGCGGACGCAGCGGACCGTGCGCTGGCCTCGGGTGTTACCCATCGTGAGAAGCCATTGCTGGGTGTGCCCATCGCGTTGAAGGATGTGTTGTGTCACCAGGGTCAGCCACTCAATTGCAGTTCCAAGATTCTGGGGACCTTTCGATCCCCCTACGACGCGACGGTGGTGGCGAAGTTGAAGGAGGCTGGAGCGACGGTGTTTGGGCGGTTAAACATGGATGAGTTTGCCATGGGCAGTTCGACCGAAAACTCCGCGTTTTTTACGACATTGAATCCCTGGGATACTTCGCGAATTCCAGGCGGATCCAGTGGCGGTTGCGCCGCGAGCGTTGCGGCCAACGAATGTTTTGCGTCGCTGGGTTCAGACACGGGTGGATCGATCCGCCAGCCAGCGGCGCTCTGTGGTTGTGTCGGGATGAAGCCGACTTACGGGCGGGTATCGCGGTATGGATTAGTGGCCTTCGCCAGTTCCTTGGATCAGATCGGACCGTTCACCAAAGATGTCCGAGATGGGGCGATCCTGTTGCAGGCGATTTCCGGTTATGATCGGCGCGATTCCACCAGCATGCGTGAGCCCGTGCCGGAGTACACGGCCTCCCTGACGGGGAACCTACGTGGATTGAAGATCGGTCTCGCCAAGGAATTCATGGTGGGTGGGTTGGACCCAGAAGTGGATGCCGCAGTGAAACGGGCCGTTCGGCATTTGGAATCTCTGGGTGCAGAAATTGTCGAGGTGTCGCTACCCCATAGCGATTACGCTGTAGCCACGTATTATATCATTGCCACTGCGGAGGCGTCGGCGAATCTGGCGCGATTCGACGGCATCCGGTATGGCGCACGCGTTGAGGGGTCGGATCCGTTTCAGCTCAATTCTCGGACGCGCGGCTCAGGTTTTGGTGCCGAGGTGAAACGGCGTATCATTCTGGGTACCTACGTGCTTAGCAGTGGCTACTACGATGCCTACTATCTCCGTGCCCAGAAAGTACGGACGCTGATTCGTCAGGATTTCCTGAAGGCATTTGAATCCGTCGACGCGATCGTTTCCCCGACGACTCCGACAGCCGCATTCAAGGTGGGCGAGAAATCCGGTGACCCGCTCCAGATGTACCTTAGCGACATCTTTACGATCTCGTGCAACCTCGCTGGGAATTGTGGGATCAGCCTACCCTGCGGGTTTACGAGTTCTCCGAAACTGCCGATCGGCTTGCAGGTTCTCGGAAAGCCATTTGGAGAAGAGACCATGCTGCGCATCGCTCATGCCTATGAACAGAGCACGCCGTGGCACCGGGAAGTGGCTCCCTTGGGGTGATGCCGACGGTGCTGCAGCCTGCATGGGATCAGGATTTCAGGGTTGGGTCATCACGATCCGCTGATAGAGCTTCGCGCATTGAACCACTTCGTCGAGGTCGATCCATTCATCCACGGCATGCGCTTGTGCAATCGAGCCAGGCCCCAATACCAATGTGGGGCAACGGTCTGACACCCAGGCGGCATCGGTACAATAGGGGGCTGCGATAAATTCCAATTCCGGACGGTTCAGGAATTCGCGACACTCCTTGAGGACAATTTGACTGAACGGATCTTCGGGAGCGGTTTGAAGCGCTGGTGTGGCGATCTGGGGTTCACGGTGATGAATACCGACACCCAAGCGGCCCAGTGGGGTCGAGTCATCGCGACGGAGTAATTCCAAGTGTGCTGCCAGTGTATCGCGCGCCTGGGACGGATGCATTCCGGGGATTATTCGGAAATCGACGCTTAGAACGCAGTCATCCGCGATGGCATTGCGTGTTCGGCCCCCTCGAATGGCCGTTACGCTCAGGGTGGGACCCGTCATGAAGGGCGAATGATGCTGGGCTCTCAATTTCGTTTGGTATTCCTTCAACGCCTGACACACGTGCCAAGCGCCCTGAATGGCATCAATGCCCAGTTCCGGTTGAGCGCTGTGTGCGCTCCGGCCGGTGATCACGATGTCCCACCGAATCGTGCCCTTGTGTTGTAGCACCGGAAGACATTGGGTGGGTTCTCCAACGATGGCTCGGGCCAGGGGTGGGTTGGCAGAAACAAACTCCTTGATCCCCAACTGATTGAGTTCCTCATCACCTGCGGCAAGCAGCACCACCTGTAGCGGTGGCTTT
>SXGS01458646.1_pt1 | contig 11497 bp, 12 predicted proteins | sample 3174681 | NCBI WGS metagenome assembly SXGS01 (sample SAMN11356861, study PRJNA531348) | freshwater metagenome | isolation source: freshwater sample F1-80 | place: China: Fuxian Lake, Yuxi | collected 2017-12-25 | reverse complement strand
GCCCGCGTCCGGATGCGAGATAATGGCGAACGTGCGGCGTCTTTGAATTTCTTTCGTGATGTCCACAGGGGCGCGGACGTTAGCAGACATCCGAACTGGAACAAGCCGGGAAAGCGTCGAGCGCACTGCTCAACTGAACAACTGCGCGAGGGGGCGGCCGTCTTCGAGGAGGTTGTAGGGGCGGCCTTGAAGATCCGTGGCTTCGAGGTTGTTGATGCCCATCGCGTGATAGACGGTCTTGGCGATGTCCTCGGGGCCGCTGGGATTCTCCGCCGGATACTCGCCGCGCGCGTCGGTCTTGCCATAGACCTGTCCGCCGTGAATGCCGCCGCCGGCCATCACCACGCTCATGCAGGCCGTCCAGTGGTCGCGTCCAGCGGCGACTTTGCCGCGTGTGCGTGGGTCGCCGATCTTCGGCTTGCGCCCCATCTCGCTTGTGAGCAGGAGCACCGTGGAGTCGAGCAGACCGCGCTGATGCAGGTCTTCAATGAGCGCGGAGTAACACTGATCGAACTCCGGGAGCAGGTTCTCCTTGAGGCAACTGAAGTTGTTCCCGTGCGTGTCCCAGCCGCCGCCGCTGAGGCATTTCTTGGCCACCTCCTCGTCGCTTTCCGCCCAGAACACGGTGATGAACGGCACGCCCGCCTCGACGAGCCGCCGCGCCATGAGCAGCCCCATGCCGTTGATGGTCTTGCCGTAGCGCTCGATGGTCGCGGGCTTTTCCGTCGAGATGTCGAACGCGCCCGCCGTCCCGCGGGAGGCGAGGAGGGAGAAGGCCTTCTCCTGCTGGCGGACGTAGTTGTTGACAATGGCCTCGTGGTCCAGCTCGCGGCGCGCGGCGTTGACGGCGTCGAGCAACGCGCGGCGGTCGCCCATGCGGCCGGCGGTCACGCCCGCGTCGAGCGTGAGCGTGGGCGCAGTGAACTGGAGCGGTTGCTCGCGGCTGCCGGCGACAAAGAACGGGTCGAACTCCATGCCGAGCCGCCCGGCGAACTGTCCGGGCCGCGTGTAGGGCGCAAGGCTGGGCTTGAAGGGCAGCGTGACGACCTGCGGCATCTTCGGATGCGGCGGGCGCTTCGTGCCGACGACGCAGCCCATGTAAGGCCAATCGGTCGGGTAAGGCCGGCGGTCGTTGCCCTCGCGCTTGAACGTCTCGTCGGGCGCGTGGCCGGTGAGGTTGTAGTAGTAGCCCGCGTGGTGGTCGCCGGTGGCGCGACCGTAATCCGTGAGGCCGTTCACGATGGCGAGGTGATGGCCTTGCTTCGCGGTCAGCGGGAGATGCTCGCAGATGTTCACGCCGGGAGCGGAGGTGCGGATGGGCTTGAACTCGCCGCGATACTCGACCGGCGCGTCGGGCTTCATGTCCCACATGTCAACGTGCGAGGAGCCGCCGCAGAGGAAGAAGAGGATCGTGGACTTGGCGGGCTTGGAACGGGGAGCCGCTGTCTCCGCACCGAATGCCGAGCGACCGAAGCTCAAGCCCGCCAGTCCGGTCGTCGAAGCGCTGATGAACGAGCGCCGACTTAGGCGGGAGGAAAACAGCGGGCGGTTCATTGTCGGCAGTTCTGACGCATCAACTCTCCCGGCCTTCAATCCCGCCCAGCAGTCTCCTTGAGCCACGCCTCGTAGTCTTGGCGCAGCGCAGGTGGCGCGCTGGCAGATGGGGGAAACGCTTTGCGCAGCCGCGCAATCTGCTCGGTGGTCAGCCGACGCGCGCGCCACCAGTTCGCGTCCGTGAAGTCCGCGTCCCTCAAGTCCACCCCGGACAGCAGCGCGAACGTCAGGTTTGCGCGACGCAGCACGGCGGCTTCGAGGCTTGCGCCGGTGAGGTCAGCGCTCGTGAAGTTCGCCCCCGTGAAGTCTGCCATCAGGCATTGCGCCTCGCCGAGGTCGGTGGCGAGGAACGTGGCGTCAGTGGCATCCACCTGCTCCAGCACCGCGCCGCGCAGACGCGCCTGCCGGAAGGAAGAACGGGCCATGTGTGCCTTGAAAAGATTCGCGGCTGTCATGTCCGCCTCGGCCAAATCCGCCTCCGTCAAATCCGCGAACGCGAGGCGGACGCTCTTCAGCCGAGCGCCCACGAGCGACGCCCGCGCGAGGTTGCAGTCCTCCAGGTCGCTGTCGTGCAAGTCCACGCCCGGCAGCTTCGCGTCCGCGAGATTCAAGCCGGCGAGATACGCGCCGCGCCACTCCCTGTTGCCCGCGACGACGAGCCGCTGAAACGCCGCCTGCCGCTCCGGCGCTGGAAAGCTCGCGTGCCCAACGACCCAGAACGCGCGCTCCAGCTCGGCGTTCACACGCGACTGCCTGAGATAGAAGGACGCGCCGGCGAGCAGCCCCAGCAGCAGCAATCCCGCGAGCAACCACTCCAGTCCAGCCGTGCGCCGCACGCGGCTCGACTGGCGCAATTTATCGGATTCCTCAGGCGGAATGGCGTGGTCGTCCATTGGCAGCAGAGCCTAGCAAGCCGTCCCCCTGCGGACAATCCTGCCGACCACCTTCCGGACCACACTGCGACAATCAGCGGTGACAGTCTCCTGCCTGCGCCTTAACCTACCGCCATCATGCGTTCAGTGAAGGTGTCCCTCGGGACGCGCAGCTACGAAATCAAGATCGCCGCCGGCCTGCTCGCCGGCCTCGGCGCGGAGTGCGCCGCGCTCCGGCTCGGCCAGAAGTGCGCCGTCATCACGGACACAAATGTCACCGCATGCTACGCCAAGCCCGCGCTCGTCAGCCTCAAGCGCGCGGGCTTCGATGCCGTGCTGCTCACCGTCCCCGCAGGCGAGACAGCCAAGCGCCTCAAGCAGGTGGAGTCCTGCTTCAACCAACTCGCCGCGCATCGGCTGGAGCGGAAGTCCTTCATCGTCGCGCTCGGGGGTGGCGTGGTGGGCGACCTCGCGGGCTTCGTGGCGTCGAGTTACTTGCGCGGGATTCCCTTCGTGCAGGTGCCGACGACGCTACTCGCGCAGGTGGACATCTCGGTCGGCGGCAAGACGGGCGTGAATCTCGCGGCGGGCAAGAACCTCGTCGGCGCATTCTACCAGCCACGCCTCGTGCTCTGCGATCTCGCCACCTTCCGCACCTTGCCGAAGCGCGAGTTCCGCGCCGGTCTCGCAGAGGTCATCAAATACGGCGGCATCTACGACGCGGAGCTGTTCGCGTGGCTGGAACGCAACATGGCGAAGATTCTCCGCCGCGATGCTGCGTCGTTGGCGCACATCGTCGCGCGCTCCTGCGAGATCAAGGCGGACGTGGTCTCGCAGGACGAGACCGAGAGCGGCCTGCGCGCAATTCTGAACTTCGGCCACACCATCGGTCACGCCATCGAGGCGATCACGGCTTACGGGCGTTATCTTCACGGCGAGGCGATTTCCATCGGGCAGGTCGCGGCGGCGCATTTGTCGGCGGAGTTAATCGGACTGCCGGCATCGGACGTGACCCGCATCCGCGCGCTTTTCGTTGCCGCTGGCTTGCCGGTGAGCATCAAGCTGAATTCCGCGCAGCGCGCCAAGCTCCTTGCCGCCATGACGCTCGACAAGAAAGTCAACGCCGGTGAAATCAAGTTCGTGCTCGCCGAGCACATCGGCAGAGTCGTCTGGGGACAACGCGTGCCATCTGCTGCCGTCCACCGCGCGCTCGACGCCATCGCCCCGCTAAGCACTAAGCACTAATTATTTTCCCTCCCGTGAGCGCCGTCTCTGAAACCATCGTCCGCGAATACCTCGAACTGCACGGCTTCTTCGTGCGGCAGCAGCGCAAATACATCGCGTCCAACCGTCGCGAGGACGACGAGATTGATTTCTACACGCTCAACCCGCACTACGAGCCGGGCGCTCCCCTGCCCTTCGTGCTGAGTTCCACAGACCTCAAGGGTGTGGCGCGTGCGCTGGTGGTGGTGAAGGGCTGGCACACCGAGACGTTCAGCCCGGGAATGCTGGCGAACGCGCCGGAGATTTTCCGCTTCGTGGAGCCGGCGGCCTTCGAGCACGCGGCGAAGTCCTTCGGCGGCGAAGGGCCGCTCACCAAGATGCTCGTCGTGCCCGCGCTGCCCAGCGGCGAGGAGGCGCGCGCGCAGAGCATCGAACTGCTGCGCGTGAAGGGCATTGATGCGGTAATTCCCTTCGGCACGATGCTCGCGGACCTGATCGCGGAGATTGAGGTGAACCGGAATTACCAGAAGTCAGACCTGCTCCAAATCATCCGCATCCTCAAGAACTACGACTTCTTCCGCGAGCCGCAGTTGGAGCTGTTCAAGACGGGAAGGCGGAAGAGGTGAGGGCGACGGCAGCGCGGGGACTCCGTTTGGTCGCGGCGCGTCTAGGCTCCGTGTTGCGTGTTGCGCGTTGCGTGTCGTGGGGTCCGGCCGCCGGTCTTCAACCCGCAACCCGCAACACGCAGCACGCGTTCCTTTCGCTCCTCATCCCCCTTTTCCTCCTTATGGCCACCCCCGCCTCCCGCTCTCAGCCTTCACCCGACTTCGTCCTCGTCATCCACGGTGGTGCGGGCGTGGTGCCGAAGGATGAACTCACGCCAGAGAAGGAAAAAGCCGCGCGCGCTACGATGGACGCGGCATTGCTGGCCGGGCATTCCGTCCTCTCGCGCGGCGGCAAGAGCGTTGATGCCGTCATCGCGGCGATCAAGATCCTGGAGGACTCGCCGCTCTTCAACGCGGGCAAGGGTTCCGTCCTCACCGCTGACGGCACCGTGGGGATGGACGCCTCCATCATGGACGGCTCGACTTGCCAAGCCGGAGCCTGCGCGGATGTGAAGCACGTCAAGAACCCCATCGAGCTTGCCCGCCTCGTCATGAACAAGACACATCACGTGCTGCTCGCCGGAGACGGCGCGGAGATTCTGGCGAAGGAACACGGCCTGACTTTGATGCCTGCGGACTACTTCATCACGGAGCATCGGAAGCTCCAGTTGCAGCGCATCCAAAAACAGGAGCAAGAGCGAAAGGCCGGGGAGAAGAAGGCGCAGCTCAACAGTGCGGACAACATCGGCACCGTCGGCGCAGTCGCCTTGGACAAGCATGGCAATCTCGCGGCGGGCACCTCGACCGGCGGCATGGCCAACAAGCGGTTCGGGCGCATCGGAGATTCGCCGGTCATCGGCGCGGGCACTTATGCGAACAACCAGACGTGCGCCGTCTCCGGCACGGGCCACGGCGAGTATTTCCTGCGCGGCGTGGTCGCCTACGACATTGCCGCGAAGATGGAATACCAGGGTGTTTCCCTGGCCAACGCGGCGGAGGAGGTCGTGATGCGCAAGCTCAAGGACGCCGGCGGACGCGGCGGCGTCATCGCACTGGACGCGAAGGGCAACGTGGCGATGCCGTTCAACCGCGAGGGCATGTATCGCGGCGTCATCCGCGCCGACGGCAAGCCGTGGACGGCGATTCGGAAGGAATGAAGCCGCTCTCCCGTCGTGCGCAACTCGGCCTGTGGATGTTCAACGCGCTACTGCTCGTCGCGGCGGTCGGGCTCTGGCAGAAGCTTCAGTGGAAGAAAATGAGCGACTCACCCAGCGGCATCGTCTGGCATCGTAGCAACACGACCCACACAGACCGGAATCGCGACGGCTGGGTGGACGAGGAAGTCGTTCGCCTTCCGAACGGAGACGCGGCCGTTCGACGCGACTCGGACTTGGACGGGTGGTTTGACCTGCGCTACGTGGAGCGGGGAGGAATTGCGACGAGGCTGGAACAGCTTCGGGAGGAAGCGCCGAGGCACTGAACTCGTAGTCGCAATCTTCAGATTGCGAATCCATTCGCAGGCTAAAGCCTGCGACTACTCCTTCTCCTGCCCACTGTTCCAGTAGCGCTGCATCTCGTCTACCGTCGGCACCGTGAGCGGGCGCACGATGCGGAAGCCGAGGAACTGCGCGTCAGTGAGATACCAGATGCTCTTCGGGAGCTGCGGGTCCTGCTGCTTCCACGACTTGTCCGAGCCGCGCCGGGCCGCGCTGCGGAGCTTCGCAAGGCCGTCGTCCCATGAGCCACCGCGCGCGACCTGCGGATACGGCGAGGACTGCTTGAGCCACGGGTCCAGGAGCGCGGTCTTTACCTTGTCGTAGCTCGGCTCGTATTGGTCAATGCACCACTCGGCCACATTGCCGTGCATGTCGTAGAGGCCCCACGGATTGGGCTTCTTGCGGCCGGCCTTCTGATACTTGAAATCGCTGTTCGCCTCGAACCACGCGTATTGCTTCGCGTCCGCCGGGTCGTCGCCCCACGAGTAAGCTGTCTTGGTGCCGGCGCGGGCGGCGTATTCCCACTCGGCCTCGGTGGGCAGGCGGTAGAAGTGGCCGGTCTTGGCGGAGAGCCACTGGCAATACTTGTTGGCCGAGTGCTGCGTCATGCTGATGGCCGGATAGCCGTCCTTGCCCATGCCGAAGGACATCTCCACGTAGGGCTTGGTCGGGCGCGCGACGCCCTCTGCGATCTTTTCAATCGCCGCGTCCGTCTTGATGCGATCCCTGAACTTCTTTTCCTCGTCGATATACATGAACAGCTCGAACTCGTTCCAAGTGATCTCGTGCGTGCCCATCCAGAACGGGGAAATCTTCACGGTGCGCTCCGGGCCTTCATTGGCGTCGCGACCCTTCTCGCCCATCGAGCTGCCCATCACGAACTGCCCCGCCGGGATCGGCACCAGCCCGTAGCTCACCTCGGTGCCCACGATGGTGTTCGTGTAAGCCTTCATCTCAGCGGCGGACTTCTCCTTGTGCGTCGCGACGATGAACTTGTGAATGCCGGCGACGACTTCATTCTCATCCGCGCCGGCGACTTCCTTCTTCTTCTGCGTAAGCAACAAACCGTCTGGCCAGACCGCGCCTTGCTGAATCCAAAGTTTCACGAACTCAATCTCCTCCTTCGTGAGGCGGTCCTTGGCCTTGGGCGGCATCACGCGCTCATCGTCGAGGGGGTGCGTGGTGGAAGTGTAAACGGGACTCTTGTCCGCTTGGAACGGCACGACGCCCGTGCCGCCGTCGCCGCCCTTGAAGGTCAGCTCGCGCGTGTCCATGCGCAGGCCGCCCTTGGCGTAGCCATCGCGATGACACGCGACGCAGTTGAACTCGAAGATGGGCTGGATGTCCTTCGCGAAGTTGATTTTCTTCGCGACACCGAGCTTGACGCCGGCCGGCCATTTCGCGCCTGCGTCAATCCATTCGCGGAGCTTCGCCTGCTGCTCCTTCGGCAACGGCCCTTCCTTCGGCGGCGGCATGAAAGCATCGTCGTCGGGCTGCAGCGTGGTGGTCGTGTAAAGCCGGCTGTCTTTCGACTTGCCCGCCACGAGCGCCGTGCCGCTGTCGCCGCCCTTGAGCGTGTCGGCCAATGTGTGCAGGCGGAGGCCGCCCTTCTTCTGGTCATCGCCGTGGCACTTGGTGCAATGAACTTCCAGAATCGGCTGGATGTCCTTCACGAAATCCACTTGGGCAGCGGCGGTTGAAGCGAGCAGCAGGCCAGCGGCGGAGGCGGCGAAACAAGTTTTCATCAGCACTTAGACGCGAACTTAGTGGCGAGTCACTGAATTGAAAAGTGAAAGTTGGCTTCCGAAAGCACCGCGGCGCGGGAGGACGGCCTCCCGCGCCGGGTGTGTTTGTTGTGTTACCAAGGTCGCCACCGCTTCGGTCCACAGCCATGTAAACCGGGCCAGCGGCGAGAGGGGGTGAGCGGTCAGCTTTCAGGAGTCAGCGGACAGCTCGAAAAGTTTCATCATCGGCGGCCTTTCGTTGGAAGTTTCATCGTGGATGGGGTCTGGGGTTTGGCGTCTGGCTCTTGGGTCAGGGATTTTAGGCCGGTGGTCTGCGGTCTGCGGTCTGCAGTCTCTGGTCTGTCTCAGAGCTTCCTGACCGTGATGCTCTGGCCGGCGGCCAAGGTCACGTGGGTGATGCGCTGGCCGGCGTAGTTCTCAGCCGTGATCGCCGGGGCCACCGTGCCGGTGAAGCTCACCACTCCGCCATGGACCAGGCCAGTGACCGGGATGCGGGCTTCTTTGGTCACGGTGAAGCAACGCGTCGCCATCGAGTTCTCCGACGACCTCGCTGAATCCATCGCACGCGCCGGGGCGGGACGCGAAGTCATCGTCATCGGTGACCGCTCGGCGGTGGCGCACGGCGCGCACCAGGCTGGCTTGAAATGCCAACCGGTCGCCGCGCTCACCGGCCTCGACGGCGAAACCACGCTCGCCGCCGCATTCGTTGCGCGCTCGAGCGATTCGGCGAAATCACTGAAGGAGATTACCGGGCGGAAGATTCTCTTCGGGCTGACCGAGGCCGATGGGAAGGGCGCTGCCGCCGTCGCCGCGTTGCGCGCTGCGGGCGTGGAGTTGCCAGCCAAGCTGCAGCGGCGCGCAGTCTACCCCGACGCCGCGCTCGACGTGCTGGACAGTGACGCGAACCCGCTGCCCGTGGCCGTGGTGCCCGCTTACGCGCTCCGCCTCATGGAGGGCTGCGGCAGCGCCACGCCCGGCGCTGAAGGTGATTGCCACGACGCAGCCGGTGCCGTTCATCACGGTATTTATGGCCGACGCCATCGCGGCGGAGAAGCGCGAGATGATTCTCAGCGCGCTGTTCGGCATCAAGGGCGACGCGAAGCTGCTCAAGGCCCTGGAGAGTCGCGACGGGTTCAAAACCTTGAACTCTGGACCGCAGAGCAACGCAGGCGACTGGCCCGACTGGCGCGGCCCGGCTCGCGACGGGCACGTGCCACGGCTGCCTGAGCGCTTGCCATCGCAACCCAAGCTCGTCTGGAAAATGCGCCATGACTGGCGGCCTTGCCGGTTTGAGCGTGAGCGGCGGACGGCTGATTCTTGCACTTGATGGTGGCGCTGCGCGGCACGCCCTTGAACACGCCCATCTCGCCGATGACGCCGCCGGTGCGCATGGTGTCGATCTCGACGCCGCCCTTCAGGACAGCCACCTCGCCGAAGCTGACGAAGTAGATGGAGTCGGAGGGATCGCCCTCGCGGATGAAAGGCTCGCCGTCTGTGAGCCGCTGGACCTTGCCTAGGTTCATCAACTCCTCCATCGCCGCCGCCGGCAGGTTGCCGAGGAACGGGTTCTTGGCAGGGCTTAACTGAAAAATTGTTTTGTCCGTCATGAGGGTGCCTTTGGTGCCGCGACTACTGGTTGAGATACTTCAAAGCGATGTGGTTGATGAGCAGGTGCACGGTGTTGTCCACGATGACCGCAAGCCAGAAGCGGACGAAGGGCGGCGTCTCGATGCCGTAGCCGGTGTTCTGCTCCTTCTCCGGCGCGTCCGGGCCGAACCATGCGAGGTTCTTGATCCGGCAGATCGTGGAGGCGATGGCCATGCGGTCAATCACCGCGTGCGTGCTGGCGATGACCAGCCAGCACTCCCAGCGCTGGATGATGAGCAGGAATGGCAGCGAATAAACCATCGCGTGGAAGACCGCCCAGAACCAGCTGCGCGGCTTGCGCACGGCCATCTGCTCGGTTTGCAGGATGTAATCCCCGATGAGGTGGAAGATGAGTTCGTGCACGACGCGTGTTGGTTACTGGGTTGGGTTGGGTCCGGGGCGCGGTGAGGTAATCCGCACGAGACGATAGAATCGGATGCCGCCGGCTTCGGGAAGGCGCACGACGGAATCGCCGCCTCCAGTTCCACCGGCGCGCGCACCAGGGTCCACTCGGCGTTGGGGCCGATTGCGGTGGTGGTCTGTAGTTCGTAGCCGGTGAAGCCACCCGGCCAGCGGAGTGAGCGCTCCGTCCCGACCGCCTGCGGGGACAGCGGCGGGTTCGGGACGAGAATGGTGCGGGTCAGCGCGTTGTTGGTCGGGTTGCGATCCAAGGCCTCACTCAGCACCCGCGACTCGAACTGCAACTGCCCGACATTGGTGGCCGTCAGGGTCAAGGTCAGCGTGGCCCCGGCTCCCACCGCCAGGCTGCCGATAGGCCAGTCGCCCGTCATCGAGTCGAACGTCCCGCTCGTCGCGACCGCGCTGACGATGCTCACATCACCAGGCTCGGCGTTCGTGACCACCGCGCTCGTGACGGCCTGCGGCCCAAGATTGGTCACCGACAGCGTCACTACGAAGCTGCTGCCCACGACTGCGCTGCCCGGCACGGTGCTGCTCAACTGCAAATCCGCGCTCGGCAGGTCGAACTGCAAATGATCCAGCTCGAAGTCGGGCTGCGGATAAAAAACCCGCAGCGCGGAGATGCCGCTGGCGAACTCCACACCGATGAAGCGGTCCTCCGCCGTCTCACCCGTTAACAAGTGGTCGCCAATCAGGAGCGGCCCGATGACGCCCAGCGAGATGCCATTCGTGTCGAACGCCTCCATCTGCGTGTTGGCGGTGAACGTGTCGGAGATCACGATGCCACCTTGGTCGGCAGCCGGCCAAACACGAGCGGGCTGAAGGTGAACGCATGGCGTTTGACCGATGAAGCCGGTGGCTGATGGATGGCGAGATCCTTCGCCAGTATGTCCATTCGGTCAAGAAAACCGTTGGGGGTTTGACTGCACGGGAGGCAGCCGGACACCCGGCCCAACTTGTAGATCGGGCAGCCTGCCCGCGCTACGGTCGCAACTGGCTACGCGAAAATCTCCGTCACCGCCCTGCCCTTTCCGTCCTCAGTCGCGTAGAAGGGCCGACCCTCGATGTCGAACGCCGTCTTCGGGCTGATGCCCATGGCGGTGAAGATCGTCGCGTGCAGGTCCATGACGGGCATCGGGTTCTTCACGGCAATGAGCGGGCGCTCGTCCGCCGTCTGGCCAAAAACAAAACCCTTCTTCACGCCGCCGCCGAACATCACGACGCTCGTGCCGCCGGTGAAGTGCCGGTGCAGGCCGTAGTGTTTCATCTCCTGCAAGGTCTCGCTCGGCGCGGTGGCCTGGTCCTTCGCGTTCGAGCCGGGGATGCCTTCAATCATCGCGTCGCGGCTGAACTCGCTGGCGATGACCACCAGCGTGCGGTTCAGCAAGCCGCGCGCTTCGAGGTCGCGCACAAGCTGCGCGATGGGCGCGTCCATAATCTTGTGCATGCCCGCGACGGTCTCGTGGCCGTCCTTGTGCGTGTCCCAGTGGAGGAAGGGCACGTATTCCGTCGTGACCTCGACGAACCGCGCGCCGTTCTCCACGAGCCGCCGCGCGAGCAGGCAGCCTTGGCCGAAGCGGCCCGTGTTGTATTTCGCGTAGCTCTCCTTCGGCTCGGTCGAGAGGTCGAAGGCCGCGCGCTCCTTCGAGCTGAGGAGCCGGTGCGCGTTGTCCAGCGAGCGCAGCATGGATTCCTGCTGGAAGTCGCTCATGAACTCGCGATGCGGATTCTTGTCCACGAGCTTGCGGTAAAGGCTGTAACGGTTATCGAAGCGGCCCGGCTCCATCCCCTTGGGCGGACGCACGGACTGCGCGGCGTCGTCGGGATACGGCAGGTTCATCGGACCAAACTCGTTGCCGAAGAAGCCGCCGGTGGTGAAGGCTTTTAACTCCTCCTGTTCGCCGACGCCTTCGAGCCGCTGGCCGACGTTGATG
>SXGS01440030.1_pt1 | contig 11497 bp, 10 predicted proteins | sample 3174681 | NCBI WGS metagenome assembly SXGS01 (sample SAMN11356861, study PRJNA531348) | freshwater metagenome | isolation source: freshwater sample F1-80 | place: China: Fuxian Lake, Yuxi | collected 2017-12-25 | reverse complement strand
CCCCATGATTGCTGCGACCGGAAACTCGAATGCAGCGGTTGCATGGCCAGCGCGATGGGATGAGACGATTGCCGTCGCGGCTTCGAATCGGTTTGATGCGCGGTGGACGAGCTCAAACTTCGGACCAGAAGTCGATGTCACCGCCCCGGGAGAGTCGATTTACTCGCTCGCGCCCAATGGGCTCTACGGAACCCGAACTGGCACAAGCATGTCGACTCCCCATGTCGCCGGAACAGTTGCGCTCATGCGCGCCGTGTATCCAACGATGAACAGCACATCAATTCGCGCCGCACTGATGGCTACTGCTCGAGACATTGGGACCGCTGGGTTCGACAACTACACAGGCGCGGGCGTGATCAACGCGGCAGCGGTTGTCGGATACGCGCGCGACGCGAACCCCGGCCCGGCGGACATGAACGGGGATGGCCGCGTTGATGGAGCAGACCTCACGGCGTTTCTCTCGCAGTGGGGGGCCTGTGCGGGGTGCGACTGCACCGCAGATTTCGACGGGGATTGCGTTGTTGGAGGAAATGACCTCGCACTTGTCCTCTCGAGCTGGGCACCGCAATAAGATCTCGAGAGGTGCACTGCGATGTCCGTCCCCGTTGAACTGTCTCGAATCTATATCCGTGAGATGGCCGACTGTCAGATCATCGAGCTCGCTGAAATCGGTGGAACGCGTTCGTTTCCAATCGTGATCGGAATGACCGAAGCCTGCGCGATCGAGCGGCGACGCAAAGGGTGCGGAGTCGAGCGGCCCCAAACGCACGACTTGCTCTCGGCAGCGATCGAAGCGCTGGGTGCAACGGTCGACCGTATCGAGATTGCCGAGTTGAAACAGACCACCTTTTTTGCGCGCATCTATCTGCGCCGGGGGGATAAGGTCATCGAACTTGATGCGCGGCCATCCGATGCGGTCGCACTCGCGGTCGCAACCGATGCGCCGATGTATGTCGCAGAAAGGGTGCTCGCTGAAGCATCGCTCTCGGTGGCGCATGCCGATGTGCCTCCATTTGATGACAGTGACGACGATGACGAGAGCGATGGTCCAGATGCTGCCTCAGGCGATTCAGCCCAAGAGCCGAGCGACCAAGGATTCTTCGGCGACACTCCTGACACGGACGACGACTGATTCAGACGCCTGCTGTTCGAACTCCATGAAAGAGTTCGACGAGCACCGCCGTCGCAAATGCGCCAGCAGGCAAGTCAAACGCCACGCGGATGTACCCCCCGAACTCATCGGTGCCCGAGTCGAGGGAGGCATTGGCGAGCTGGATGCGCAGTGGGCGCCGCTCGCCAGAGGGCGGATGCGATGACTCCGCGAAGAGTTCGGGAGTGACTCCAAACGCAGTCGCTGCTTCCCGTTCAACGCGCGCGGTTGCGCCGGTTGACGCGAGCATTCGTGATCCAAAGAGCGGACCTGTCGGCGAGATCTCGAATGCAGCCGCTCGCGCTGCGAGTTGATCGGCGCTCTCGCTGTCGTCCACCACGAAGCATGCCCCCCCCGCGTGGCGATACGCAATGTCTCCCGCTCCCAACGTGTGCAAGGTGTCAGAGTCGAGTCGGTGATCAAGCACCCGATTGAAGATCGCCGACTGCAGCGCGTTGACCCAAAAGCGAAGCGCAGCACCTCCGAGTGACTTCACACTTCGCGAAGCGGTCCATCCCCGCGACTGCGCGAGCGCCATCTTGCGTTCGTTCCAATCGCCCGCCCCCCATTGGGGCACGCTCTCGCTGAACTTTCCAGCGTCGCACAATGCGCGCGCGGTGCGTTGATGTTCCGGAAATGTTGAAAGCGGGGGTGGTGTGCAGATCAACTCATTGAGCAGTGCCGTCCAATTCTCTTCAAGCACGAGCCGGCCGAGTCGATGGTTGTTGAGGCGGGTGCCAAATCGTTGTGGTCCGAAGCTGTTGGGGACTCCAGCTCGAAGCAGTCGGCGAAGATGTGTAAAGACCACGGGAGCCTTCAGTGGATCGACCTCACGCACACGAATCACGAAGCGATTGCCAAGGAGGTGGCCGGTGCGCAGCTTGTTGCCATGGCGTTTGCTCCAAAGCACGGCAAGTCGATCATGTCGAAGTTCAACCGCGCTCTCAGCACGAGGAAGATTGACCGAGAGCGTTTGGCGCGTGACGGCACGGCGGTCTTTCTGCCCCGCACTACCAATGGTGGAGGGGTCAACCTGAAAGTGATCGCCGATCACCTTCAACATTTCGTCGTGCGACATGTCCTGCTTTTGGATTCCTAGGAATAGGTGTTCTCCTTCCCCTGAGGGTTCGTAGAGCGAAAGCTCATCAACGAGGAAATCGCTTGCTCGCACCTTGATGAGGCCGCCCAATGGAGGGGCGTCGACAGCATGTCGCACGGACAATGGTGAAGGCATCTCCTTGATCGACACCGCGCGAGGCGATTTAAAGACTCCGCACGCTGAGAGAGCCGCCTCGATTTGCGCTGCGGGATCACCGTTGTGGTCAATGTGAATCGCATTCCATCCGCGTGCGAGTGCGGCACGAACATTGTCGATGAGGTCGTCGGCGAAAAAAATATCGTGAGCTGCGAATCCCGTTGCTCGTTCGAATGCGGCATAGATCGCCTCGTCTGGTTTGTTTGCCGCCAATAGGTGCGACGCGTGATGCAAGTCAATTGCGGCAAATGCCGGCGATGTCTCGCGCATCTGCTGCCAGTGAGCGTCATTTGTGTTCGAGAGGCAGGCAACAGGAATGCCTGCGCCGCGAACGCGCTCGAAGAGCTGCGCGATTCCCGGATAGTCGCCGAGAATCCACCCCATGTGGATGCGATCGAGTTCGTCACGTGAGTACGAACCGCGCGAAATCTCAGCGAGCTCGATGAGAAACTGGTCGTAGGTGATCGCGCCGCGCTGATGTCGATCGACGAGCGAACAGAGGCGGGCGTCAGTCGCGGCGTCGGGTGTGGCGAGCGACTCGCGCATCGGAACATTCGCGGCGGCACACCCCTCGTGCCATGAGCGACAGATGCGCACAACGACCCCTCCAAGATCAACACAGACAACGCGTGGACGTGGCGTCATGGCGTTGCTGGCTTGGGCCTAGGAGTACCGCGCTTGGCCGCGCGCCGCGCGCGAAAAAAGTCCGTGAGAAGTGATGAGCAAGGATGGCGCAGAACGCCACCGATGACGCTCATCTGGTGGTTGAGCCGCGCATCGCGACAAAGGTCGTACAAGGTGTCAACTGCCCCAGCCTTCGGATCGCGCGCGCCGTACACGAGTCGTGCAACGCGCGCATTGACGAGCGCCCCCGCGCACATCGGACAGGGTTCAAGCGTGACCGCAATCGAGCAGCCTGAGAGCCGCCATCCACCCGTGATGAGTGCGGCTCGGCGCAGTGCAACCACCTCGGCGTGGCCGGTTGGGTCAGCGCTCGCCTCACGGTCATTGGATGCTTCGGCGAGAATGACTCCCTCTCGATAGATGACTGCGCCGACCGGAACTTCTCCGCGCTCGCCTGCTTCCTGCGCGAGCGTCAGCGCTCGCGCCATCATGCATTGATCTTCTCGCGTCGTACCCAATGGCAGTGCGAGGATGCGTCGACGCACTCTGCGTCGCCACCTAAGTTGATGGCGTTGCTCACCACCTCGCATGTCTACTCATCTCCAACGTCGCCCTCACGTGAACCGCGAGTCCGAAGTCGATCGCCAAACGTGCTGAGCACGCTTCCAGCAGCAACGCGCGATGGCGGCGCCATCACAATGAGCCAGATCGAAAACTCATACAGCACGTACAGCGGCACTGCGACCACCAGCAACGAGAGTGCATCGCCTGGAGCGACCGCGGCAGCGACGACGACAACCCCGAACAGCGCATATCTGCGGTGCTTTCGAAGGAAGCTCGGATTGACAACGCCGACCCAACTTAGCAGCAACAGCGCGATGGGCAATTGAAAAGCGAGCGCGAAACACATCGCAAAGAGCAGAACAAAATCGAGATACTCGCTGAGCCGAAATGCCGAGACCAGCGTCCCAGGGTGGTCGAGTGCGACGCTTGCGATTTCAAGATGAGCCGCATCTCCAGCCACTGGCAGTGCGATGCGCAACTCGCGAGTCGTGGCGTTGATCCACGACTCTCCCGCGTGCACCAGCTCTGGGTCGCTTTCGACCACGCGAAGAGCGGGGGATGCGCTTGTGGCGCTTGCCGACTGTGAAGCCTCTCTCAGCGACGACGGTGCGACACTAAACGACACGAGCACAGTCAAGATCAAGGGAAGCATGACGAAATAAAGCAATCCGAGCCCGATGAGTGCGAGCACGCCACTTCCAGGCAACAACAAGCGGACAAAGCGCTGTTCGTGTTGGTAGAGACCCGGCGAGATGAATTTCCACAGCTGCCAGATCACCCACGGCGCAGCAATCACGAGCGCTCCAATCAACGAGATCTTGAGATCGGTCGTCATGGTTTCGATCGGGCTCAGGACCGTCAGCTGCGCAGGCAGGTTGTTGGCACGCATCGCGTCGAGAAGTGGTGCACAGAGCAACATCCGGATGTGTGAGGCGAAGACGAACAGCAACAGCATGAGCGGCACTGGAACGATCACCGCGAGAAAGACGCGCTTGCGTAGTTCGTCGAGGTGATCGCCAAAACTCATCATGCTTGCTGGACGGACGGCGCGCTCGGTCATGGGTGTCGCATCCTAGAGTCGCGCAGTGCATCACCGAAGAAGGCCACAGCGTTGCGGTCAAGTTGTTCGTTCAGTTCGATGGGGTCTTCCCCCCGCGCGCTCGCGAGGGCGGCAGCGACATGCACCACATGTTTGGGCTCATTCGGATGCGCCCCCCGCACAGGTTGTGGTGAGAGAAAGGGGGCGTCCGTTTCGATCATGAGTCGATCGCGCGGCACGAGCGCAGCAGCGGCTCGCACCTCGCGGGCATTTGGAAATGTCAGCACGCCAGTGAACGAGATCATCGCCCCAAGATCAAGCGCGAGCCGCGCATCGCTCGAATCACCAGTGAAACAATGAAAGACAAACTGATTTCCAGGAAGTCCGCTGCGCGCGAGCACTGGCACGAGTTCGTGAAACGCCTTGCGGCAGTGGACGATGATCGGCTTGCCGAGGCCGAGCGTCCCCCATGCGCGAATGTGCGCAAGTTGCTCGTCGAGGATCGCCCGCTGCCGGGACTCGGGCGGCGTGTCGTAGTGGCGATCGAGGCCAAGTTCTCCCCACGCGAGACACTTGGGATGCTCTCCCGCCTGTCGCAATTCATCCCAGTCGCACGGCGCGTCGGCATACAGAGGATGTACTCCAGCACTCGCAAAGAGTCTCTCATGTTCACCAGCGAGCGCTGTCGTTCGAAGAGCATCGGCCGTTGTCGTTGCGACGGTGATGCAGCTGTGCACGCCAGCGCGCGCGGCCTCTGCGAGTACTTCGCCAACGCGACCTGAGAAGTCAGGGAAAGTGAGATGGCAGTGCGTGTCGATCATGTGTTCATGTGTCTATGGGCTTTCTGGCACCCTTCGCAACGCGATCCGCATAAGAACAGGACCGACGATCTCATTCAGCGTGATGCAGGCGATCATGATGGTGATCAGGCTGCGCGCCCATGATTGGGTGGGAAAGGCAATCAACACCTGCGCGGCAAGCGCAAGCGAGATTCCAGCTTGTGGCACAAATCCGGCCCACGCCCAGCGCACCATTGGCGAAGGGAGACCAACCGCGCGCGCGGCGAGGGTTGTTCCAGTCCAGATGGCGCCGAGGCGGATGCTCGAGAGCGCAAGCACGATCGGCCAGTTCATGACGAGAGCACCGCAATCAATGTGCGCTCCAGCAGCAGCAAAGAAGATGCAGCAGACCGGCAAGAAGAGTCGCCGCGCCGTCGCGAAGAACGACGCGCTTGCAAGTGGAGCAACAGTGCGGGCTGTGTATCCAAGCGTCAGAGCGGTGATGAGTGGCGCCGTCTCAGTGATTGTGCAGAGGATCACAATCAGCACAGCAACCACGAGCACCACCGCGACCATGCGCTCTTCAATCTGCTGTAGTGCAAGGCGCAGCGGAAGTGCGAGCGCGCAACCTAGGACCACGCTTCCTGCGATGTGCAGAATGATCCAGTACCACGCATGCCCTGTCGCCGTTGCAGTGGTCGCAACAGCGAACAGCACAATCGAGAACGCGATCACGAGTACGAGGTCTTTCGTGACCGTGGTCGCAAGCAGCAGGCGAGCAAAGGATGTTGGATGGCGCATCTCGCGCAGAAGCGCGACTGAGACGGCACTGCTACAAGTCGCCGCGAGTGTTGCGCAGATCGCAGCTTCTTCGAGTGACCGAAAGTACGCATAGGCCACCGCTCCGACTGTCACAATCACCAGGCTGACCTGCCCAATCGCGATCAAGACGATCGCACGGGCGCGCTGGCGAACGAGCGATCCATCGATCTCGGAGCCAGCCACGAGGCCAATCATGACGAGTGCCAGCAGTTCCGCTCCATGGAGTGATGCGAGCTGGTCGTGACTGATGAGTGCCAGCGATGGTCGGTTGAGCCACTCCCACAGGCCAGGGCCGATGACGACCCCGAACAACAACTGCCCAGTGATTGGCGGTAACGCAATCGCGCGTACGAGTCGCCCTGCGAGCCACGATCCTAAAATGACCAATCCGAGCAGAAGCGTTGACTCGCCTGCGTCAGACAGGTCGGCAACAGGAATGCCCGTGATCCGCGCGCGCCCCTCGCGCACGAGCTCAATCAGACCAATGAGGCACACGAGCGAGAACGAGAGGATGGATGCGCTGAACCTCGGGCGCTTGCGTTGTCGAATGATCTGTGCTGACGGTGCGTTCATACTGGAACTCGCATCGAGGCATGCGCCTCGCGCGGCATCCTCGGAAAAAACGTGAGTGCAATGCTCGCGAGTGCGATCAGCGTTGCGACACCGAGCAGTTCATCAGCGATTCCAGAAGAGTCATGAATCGCAAACGCAAGGAGCACGATGATGGTGAGTGGGGCTTGTCGCACAGGGGCGCGCGCTGCGCATGAGTCGATGGCCACGCTCTCGCGTTCGCGCGAAAGGGCGAGGTTCATCATCAGCGGCTTGAGTACCCGTCGCGCGAGCGCGAGAAGCAGCACGATGGCGCCGACAGCAAGCCCGCCAATCAGTGTTGTGCTCTGCTGCGGAAGCGCAAGAGTCATCCCCGCGAAGAAAAAGCAGCCGCTGGCGACGGCCGGCTCTGCAGACGAGATCAAGTGTTCGAGAGTGCGAAGTCGGCGGCGACTCAGGCCAATCGCAGCGCCGAACAGCAGCCCAGTCAGCAGCGGCGATCCTCCAAATGAGACGGCGACCCCTGAGAGGATGCACAGCGCGCCGATCGTGATCAATGTCGTTCGCGCGTCGTCTTCGCGTGAGTCGCGCAGAATCTCTCGTGCACCGAGAGCGACAACGCAGACTGCGCACAGTTCCATCGCCAGCGCGAGCATGCCGCCTGCTGGTGCGAAGACCACGCTGCCCTGAGCATCCTCATAGCCGCTCTGAAGCGCAAGCGACGAAACCACGACCGTGCAGATCGCAAGCATTCCCGCGCCCGCTTGCACAAGGACCGCCATGCGAACTGCAGGAGCATCGGTGCGCGATCCGAGCGAACGCGATTCTGGATTCCATCCCAGTGCGAACGCCGCGAACGTTCCGCTGAGCAGAATGTGAGCCGCGGCAGGGGAGTCAGGTTGCCAGATGCGGGCAATGAGTCCGGCAGCGACCACACTCAGCAGGAGGCCAATGAACAGGTCGAGTCCGATCCACTTCCACAGTGCGCGCGGGATGGCGATGATGAACCGCGCACGACACTGCACTCCAATCACGATTCCAGCCCACGTCAACAGGATCAACACGATTGGCTGCACCTGCATCAACCGCTCATCATCGAAGACCCCGATCGCATGGGGGCCGACCAGAACGCCGAATCCCAGCAGCGCCCATCCGCCCCCAAGCACGCGCATCACCGGAAACATTCGTCGAGCGCGCTGGACGCCGCGGCTTCCTGCCACCAGGATGATCGAACCGATGGCAAGCCAGATGAGTGGGCTCGTCACGAATCCGATCCGAGGAAGGACTCGACTGGAAATGCCGCTGCGAGCGGGCGATCATCCTTTGGAATCTCTCGGAGGTATCCCATCAGGAGTGATGCACGATCGGCCCGACACAGTGCGAAGATCGCTCGGCTTCCCGAGGACTGCGGCAGCAACGCAGCGAGCCCCGCGAAGATCGGCATGTCTTGCTGCATGATGGATGCGAGGCTGCGCGCCTCGACCACGGTCGCATCCGAAATGCCAGCATCAAGCACCGTGTTCATCACCGCATCGAACGAGTGGCTGTGTGGAACCAGGACGAACACCAACTGCATCGGATGTGCATGCTCAGCCATGGCTATTGCACTCTTTCGTGAAAAGATCTAATAACGCTTGATCCGTGGCGCATTCGCTAAGCCGTTGTCGTGCATCAGCTTGGATGCAGACCCGAGCCGCTCGCGCAAGCATCCGAACGTGACGCCAAGGTTCAGCTGGCGAGCCAAAGAGTGCAACAACGAGCTTAACTCGGTGGGGTCCCCAAACAACCGGCGTCGAGAGCGTAAGCACGAGCGCCATGGCTTGATCGTGTGCGATTTCGTTGCGGATGGCGTGTGGGAAGGCAACGCCCTCGGCCGTCGACGTGAACGCCATCGACTCGCGTGCGGCAAGTGATTGCGTGAGGAACTCAATCGAACTTCCTGCCAGTCGGGTGGCATGCGCGCGGGCAGCGATTTCACGGAGAACCGCCGAAATATCAGCGCAGGGGAGGTGCGCAGCAGCTGCGACGATCTCGATTGGAAGTGGTTGCGTCACTGCGATCACTCTAGAGGAAGGCACACAGTTCGGATTCCTTGACGCGCGATGATGTTGCCCTCTACTCTCGTCAACTCACGCGGAGTTTGTGAAAAAAAGCACAAAGTTGCCCGAGTCCATCCCTCACCACCACCATGAGCCGATTTCTCTTTCCTCGTTGGACTAATCAGATCCTTCCATTTCTGATCGTGACAGCGGCGATAGCCCCTCTGTACGGGGCCTTCGTGGTTGCCTACGGGTTCAGTCCCAAGACGATCGATGTCGGATACCAGCCGGTGCAGCCTGTGCCATATAGCCATGCTCTGCACGTGGGAAAGCTGGGTCTCGATTGTCGTTACTGCCACAGCACAGTGGATCGCGCTGCGTTCGCGGCGATTCCTCCGACCCAAACGTGCATGAACTGCCACACGCAGATTCATCGCGAGAGTCCATTGCTCGAACCGATTCGCGCTTCGTACGAAAGCGGGCTTCCAGTCGAGTGGATCAAGGTGCACAAGCTGCCTGACTATTCCTATTTCAACCACAGCGCTCACGTGAATCGCGGTGTCGGCTGCGTCGAGTGCCATGGGCGCGTCGACCAGATGGCAGTCGTCTATCGGTTTTCACCGATGGCGATGGGATGGTGCCTTGAGTGTCATCGGGCACCTGTCGATCGACTGCGCCCAGTTGCGCAGATGACAAACATGTCATGGGATCAAAAAGTCGAGATGACTCCCGCTGAGCGTGAGTCACTCATCAAGCTCTATCACATCAACCCAAGCGAGAACTGTTCGACATGTCATCGGTGAACAAGCCATACTGGCGCAGCGTTGAAGATCTCACCGGCTCGAGCGAGTTTCGCGAGTGGATGCACCGCGAGTTTCCTGATGGCGCCTCAGAGCAAGTCAGCGAGAGCGAGCGTCGCAACTTCCTCAAGGTGATGGGCGCTTCATTCGCGCTTGCAGGACTCGGTCTCGCAGGTTGTCGCCGTTGGCCCGAAACAAAGGTCGTTCCAGCCGCGAGCCAAGCTGCCAATCGTGTGCCTGGCGATCCTGTCTATTACAGCACCGCATGGGAGTTTGCAGGATTTGCGCAGCCGCTGCTCGCAAAGAGTTTCGATGGCCGTCCGATCAAACTTGAACCAAATGCCGCGCATCCGTGGGGTGGCGCGGGCGTCTCATCAGTGGCACAGGCACAAGTGCTCGCCCTCTACGACCCGCAGCGATCGCGCACCGTGCTCTCGAAGGGACACGCATCAACGGATGCCGCCTTCACGTCATTTCTTCGCAACAAGTCTGCAGCGCTCAAGTCGGCTTCAGGCAAGGGACTCGCGATCCTCGCACAAGCGCACAGCGGACCCTCGTACAACGACATGATCGCTCGCGTGCGCGCCGCGTTCCCGCAGGCGCAGATCGTGACGTGGGAACCGCTCGCGCGTGAGAACACACTCACCGGAACTGCGGTCGCCTTTGACGGTGTGTGCCGCGCGCTTCCATCACTCGACACTGCGAAGGTGATTGTCTCGCTCGGCGATGACTTCCTCTACGGTTCGCCCGACTCGCCGCGATTGGCGCAGCAGTGGGCGGTCGGTCGCAGCATCGATGCGGTCGATCCAAAGACGCAAGAGGTCGCGCGTCTGTATGTGATCGAGAATGGGCTTTCCACGACCGGTATGAACGCGGACGAGCGTGTTGCCATCCGCCTGGGTGATCTTGCACTCGCCGCAGCGCTCATCGCGCAAGGTGTCGGTGCGGGGGCGGGTTCGGCAGAATTGCAGTCGGCCATCAACACCGCAGCAAACTCTCCAGCTGCGCAGGCGCTGCTGGCAGGTCGGGCGAAAGATGTCTTCGCAGCCCTGATCGCTGACCTCAACGCTGCGAAGTCAAATCACACGCACGCGGTCGTCACAGCTGGAGACACCGCCTCTGCTGCGACGCACGCGCTCGTCGCAGCAATCAACGACGCGCTCGGGCAGGGTGTCAAGTACATCGCAGAAAGTGCGCAGCCATCGGCAGCCGCATTTGCGTCTCTTTGCAGCGCGATGCATGCCGGCACTGTCGACACGCTGATCATGCTCGATGGCAATCCCGTCTACGACGCGCCAGTTGATCTCGACTTCGGCGGGGGACTCGCGAAGGTCAAAGATGCAATTCATATTGGCATGTATGCGAACGAAACCGCGATGCACTCGGCGTGCTCGTGGCACCTTCCGCAAGCGAGTTTTCTAGAGTCATGGGGAGATGCACGCTCGTTCGATGGCACCCTCACGATTCAACAGCCGCTGATTCTGCCAATGGTCGCTGCGGACCAAGGCGGTCGCAGCCACATCGAACTGCTCGCTGCTCTCGTCGGCAGCGATCCGCTCGATGGATACGCGATCGTGCGGCGTACGCACCTTGCGCTCAGCGGACTGGCAGGACCAGCCTTCGAGAGCGCGTGGCGCGGATGGCTCGATGTCGGATTCGTGTCCGGCTCAGCGTTTCCTCTCATCGCTCCTCCGATCAACCGCGCCGCGATTGCCGGGGCGTTGCTGAGTGAGCAGTCGTCTGTTGATTCTTCGAATTCGAATGAACTTGTCTTCCTGCGAGACATGAAGGTGTGGGATGGCCGCTTTTCAGACCTCGCGTGGATGCAAGAGTTGCCAGATCCAGTGACCAAGATCACCTGGGACAACGCCGCGCT
>SXGS01256766.1_pt1 | contig 11498 bp, 8 predicted proteins | sample 3174681 | NCBI WGS metagenome assembly SXGS01 (sample SAMN11356861, study PRJNA531348) | freshwater metagenome | isolation source: freshwater sample F1-80 | place: China: Fuxian Lake, Yuxi | collected 2017-12-25 | reverse complement strand
TGATTTTCGAATATACGTATGCGGTATAACACCATACGATGCCACTCACTTGGGTCATGCTGCTACCTACCTTGCCTTTGATTTAATCAATCGGTATCAATCACTTTCTGGACGAAGCGTCAATTTTGTTGAAAATGTCACCGATATTGATGACCCTTTATTAGAACGCGCTAAACGAGATAATTCGAATTGGCGTAGCCTCGCTGATACTCAAACCGAATTATTCAAGGCAGATATGTCGGCGTTGAGAGTACTGCCACCAAATGCTTTGGTGAAGGTGACGGAGTCAATTGCTATTATCGATGATTTTATAAAAAAATTGGATAGTCGAGGCTTTATATATGAAATCTCTGGCGACTACTATTTTTCTGTCGGGCAGTATCTTTCAGCCTTGCCGGTATCACTTAGTGATGCTGTAAAAATATTTGCTGAACGCGGTGGTGATCCAGATCGGCAGGGTAAAAAACATCAGTTAGACCCACTGGTATGGAGTGCTAATACTGATGGTGAGCCGGGTTGGGAGAGCAGTTTTGGATTCGGCAGACCAGGTTGGCACGTTGAATGTACAGCTATTGCTTGCAAGTATTTGGATAAAGATTCAAACAATCCAATATTGCATCTGCAGGGGGGTGGTTCTGATTTAATATTTCCTCACCATTTTATGAGTGCACAGATTGTGAAGGCGGCTTACGGCAGAGAATTTTCCAAGTATTTTGTGCATGCCGCCATGATTGGTTTAGATGGTGAAAAAATGAGTAAATCAAAGGGGAATTTGATTTTTATTTCTAAGCTGATAAGTGATGGAGTAGATCCGATGGCGATCAGATGGGCATTACTCCAAGGTCATTATCAGGAAGATCGAGCATGGAGTAAAAATTTGTTATCAGAGTCAGAGATTCAAATTGCAACTATTCGAAGGGCGCTGGCACAAAGTGAGGTCACTGACTCTAAGAAATTGATAGCTGGGATTATTGCCGACCTTGCAAATAATCTTGACACTCCTCGCGCCTTAAAACGATTACTTTCATGGTCGGAGCAATCCATCAATGCTGGGTCAGTGAATCAAAGTGGCTTAGTCTCTCGTAGCATCGATTCATTGTTAGGTTTAGCACTATAAATCAATGATTTAATTTGATTTGGTACAGTAAACTAGGCCAAATGAACTCCTTAAGAAATGCACTTTCAAAGCGTGTAGTAATCGTAGATGGTGCCATGGGAACTATGTTGCAGGCCCAAAATCCGACATTAGCTGATTTTCAAAATCATGAAGGATGTAATGAGATTTTAAATATCACAAGGCCAGATATCGTAAAAGCGGTACATAGTGAATATCTTGCAGCCGGTGTTGATGCCATCGAGACAAATACATTTGGAGCAAATTTTGCCAACCTTGCTGAGTATGGAATTGAAGATCGAATATATGAGTTAGCTTTTGCCGGAGCTAAATTAGCCCGCGAAGTTGCTGATCAATACTCCACCAAGGGAAAGCCACGATGGGTTTTGGGCTCCCTTGGTCCCGGTACAAAACTGCCGACATTAGGACACACAACTTATGATTTCTTGAAAGAAGCCTATAAAACCGCCTCTGATGGATTGATAAAAGGCGGGTGCGATGCGCTTTTAATAGAAACAACTCAAGATCTACTTCAAGCTAAAGCAGCAACAAACGGTGCACGTGCTGCAATAGATGAATCTAAAAAAGATATTGTGCTTATCGCACAGGTGACAATTGAAACCAATGGCACCATGTTGATGGGTTCTGAAATCGGTGCTGCTTTGAACGCACTAGAGCCTATTGGAGTGGATTTAATTGGCTTAAATTGTGCAACTGGACCAGCGGAAATGAGTGAACATCTTAGAGTTTTGAGCAAAGGTGCCTCGATTGGTTTATCGGTCATGCCTAATGCTGGCTTGCCAATTCTTGGTGAAGGTGGAGCATATTATCCTCTGACTCCGAGTGAACTAGCTAAATCATTGAAACAATTTGTAATTGATTACAAAGTGAATTTAATCGGTGGGTGCTGTGGAACCACACCAGAGCACATGAAAGCTGTGGTAGATGCAGTACACGGTGTTAACTTAGGCAAGCGTGAAATCAACCAAGAGTTTGGTGCATCATCCTTGTATCAATTCGCACCATTTAGACAACAAAATACCTACCTTTCTATTGGAGAACGAACCAATGCCAATGGATCTAGAGCATTCAGGGATGCATTGCTTGCGCAAGATTGGCAAAGTTGTGTTGAAATTGCCAGAGATCAGATTAGAGATGGTGCGCATATGCTTGATCTGTCAGTTGATTATGTAGGTCGTGACGGTGTAGCAGATATGAAAGAGTTAGCTTTTCGGTTTGCAACAACCTCAACCCTGCCAATTGTTCTAGATTCAACAGAGCCAGCTGTATTAGAAGCTGGACTGCAGCAGCTTGGCGGTAGGTCGGTAATTAATTCAGTTAATTATGAAGATGGTGATGGCCCCACCTCAAGATTTGCGCGAATCATGCCATTAGTTGTTGAGCATGGAGCTGCAGTAATTGCATTGACAATTGATGAAGAGGGACAAGCAAGGGATGCAGAGTGGAAGCTCAAAGTTGCCCGTCGTTTGATTAATGATCTCACAAAAAATTGGGGCATGAGAGTTGAAGATATCTTGATTGATTGTCTAACTTTTCCAATTGCCACTGGTCAAGAGGAGACCAGACGCGATGGAATGCAAACCATCGAGGCAATTAGAAGGTTGAAGGAGGAATTCCCAGCAGTGCAAACAACTCTAGGGGTAAGTAATGTCTCCTTTGGTTTAAATCCCGCAGCAAGGATTGTACTTAACTCTGTGTTTTTAGCAGAGGCGGTGAAGAGTGGTTTAGATTCTGCGATTGTTCATCCATCAAAGATTACGCCGATGAACAGAATTCCGGCGGAGCAACTTGAAGTTGCACTTGACCTAATTTATGATAAACGAAGGTCAGATGATTCTGGCAACGTGATTTATGATCCACTAACTAAATTTTTGGAGTTATTTTCAAATGTTCAAATTACAACTACAAAGGAAAGTCGTGCTGCCGAATTGGCGGCGTTGCCAATGCAGGAGAGGCTGCAACGTAGAATCATTGATGGCGAAAAAGTTGGCTTAAATGAGGATCTAAAAACCGCCTTAGACTCTGGGCTCCCCGCCCTTGCAATCATTAACGATTATTTACTGGCGGGAATGAAGACAGTTGGTGAATTATTCGGCAAAGGGGAGATGCAACTGCCCTTTGTTTTGCAATCGGCAGAGGTAATGAAATCTGCGGTTGCCTATTTAGAGCCATTTATTGAAAAAACTGATGATCAGGGCAGGGGCAAGATTTTGCTGGCAACAGTAAAGGGAGATGTCCATGACATTGGAAAGAATTTGGTAGATATTATTTTATCAAATAATGGGTATGAGACTGTAAATATTGGTATCAAGCAAACGGTCAATCAAATTATCGATGCAGCCAATGACAATAACGTTGATGTTATTGGAATGTCTGGTCTTCTAGTTAAGTCAACAGTAATCATGAAGGAGAATCTGCAAGAGCTAGATTCCAGGGGATTAGGTAGCAAATGGCCAGTTGTTCTGGGCGGAGCTGCACTTACTCGTTCATTTGTTGAACAAGATCTAAGTGAGCAATTCACTGGCACGGTTAGATATGCCAAAGATGCTTTTGAAGGATTGAAATTAATGGAAACTTTAATGGGAATTAAACGTGGAGTGCCAGGAGTGGCTTTGCCGCCGTTAAAGCCAAGAAGAACTGCCAAAGGTAACCGAGATCAGGTAGATCGCATTGATATTAGACGTAGTGATGTTTCAGCAAGTAATCCAATTCCTAAAGCACCATTTCTAGGTTCAAGGGTTGTAAAGGGAATTGCACTTGCTGATTATGTGGGAATGTTGGATGAACGGGCATTATTTCTTGGCCAGTGGGGATTAAAAGGTAGAGATTTTGAAAGTATGGCTAATGAGCAAGGACGCCCGCAACTTAGATCGTTAATCAATGATGTTCAGTCAAAAGGATGGCTTAATGCTGCGGTTGTATACGGCTACTATCCATGTTACAGCGAGAATAATGACTTAGTGATTTTGCACCATGAAGGTGAATCTAAAGGGCAAGAGCGAATCAGATTCACTTTTCCAAGACAGAGTCGAGATCGAAGATTATGTTTATCAGATTTCTTCCGCAGCAAAGAGTCCGGGGAGATTGATATTGTCAGTTTTCAAATAATTACTATGGGTCAGTCCATTAGTGAAGCTATTAATAGATTATTTCAGGCTAATCTTTACCGAGAGTATCTAGAACTACATGGACTTTCAGTGCAATTAACCGAATCTCTCACCGAACATTGGCATGCTAGAACTCGTGAAGAGCTTGAGATAAATCAAACTGATTCAAAAGATTTGAAGGAGATTTTCGATCAAGGCTATCAAGGATCAAGATACTCATTTGGTTACCCAGCTTGTCCAGATCTAGAGCAACAGGTTGGATTGTGTGATTTATTGGATCCAGCAAGAATTGGTGTACTTCTATCTGAAGAGTTTCAATTGCATCCAGAGCAATCAACTTCTTCGATCGTGCTACACCACCCAGAAGCAAAGTATTTCAACGCCTCATGAGTGCAATTCTCTTTGATATGGATGGCACTCTCATTGATTCTGAGCCTATTTGGTTAGAGGCTGAGATTGAAGTGATGGCAGAGGTTGGATGTAAATGGGATCAATCTGATCAAATTAATTGTCTTGGCGGCCCAATGGATCGCACTGAAAAATACATGCAAGAACGAAGTAATAATCGCAAGCCGTATGGGTATTTTGGTAAGCGACTGGAAGAGGTAATGGAGATAAAGCTTGCACAGAATTTGCAATTGCTCCCAAATGCACTAAACCTACTAAAGCAATGTCAAGAGCTTTTAATTCCAATGGCGCTGGTGACTGCTAGTACTGGCAAGTTAATGGGATCTGCGCTGACTAAATTTCCCAAGGATATCTTCGCTGCAACTATCTCTTGCGATGATGTGACTAAAACCAAGCCTGATCCTGCACCATATTTACTTGCCGCAAAAAAATTAGGGGTTGATATAACTCAGTGCGTTGTTTTTGAGGATTCATTAACCGGAGTTGAATCTGCCTTGAGATCTGGCGCGCAGGTTGTGGGTATTCCACATCTTGTGACAATGCCGTCGAACCCTAATCTGATAGTTATTGATTCACTCACTCAGATTGATATCAAACAAGTTCTAAATTGGTACCCCTTTTTAAACAGTGGAGTTGCAGCCAAATGATTGACCGTAATTTTAAGTACGGGGACCGAGTTCAATTAACTGATGCGAAGGGCAAGCTTTACTCAATTACATTGAGTGCAGGAGCAGAGTGGCATACACATAAAGGCGTATTAAAACATGAAGCATTAGTTGGGCTACCTGAGGGATCGATTGTTGCCACAAATGGTGAGCTAAAATTTCAAGCTTTTAGACCTTTGCTTGCAGATTACGTGCTTTCAATGCCACGAGGTGCAACCATTGTTTATCCTAAGGATGCAGCAATGATTATCGGGATTGCAGATATTAAACCTGGAATCAAGGTACTAGAGGCCGGTGTGGGATCAGGGGCTTTGAGTATTTCAATCTTGCGTGCTGTTGGGGAATCTGGTCATCTGCATTCTGTTGAGATAAGAGATGATTTTGCAAAAATATCGCAGGAGAATGTAAAGAATTACTTCACTGATTCACCCAAAAACTGGAAGTTAACAGTAGGCGCATTGCAGGAGCAAAAACTAGAGAGTGATTACGATCGAGTAATTTTGGACATGCTTGCACCTTGGGAGTGTGTAGAAACTGCTGCGGGGGCTTTGGTACCAGGGGGAGTATTTTTATCTTACGTGGCAACTACCACTCAACTATCCAAAATAGCTGAAGCAATAAAAGAGAATGGCAATTTTACTGAGCCAGAATCCAGTGAAACAATTGTTCGTGGCTGGCATCACGAAGGATTAGCAGTCCGACCACAACATCGAATAATTGGTCATACAGGATTTTTAATCTTCGCCCGAAGAATGGCTCCTGGAATAGCAGTTCTGCAACGCCGCCGCCGCCCATCAAAAGGTTCCTACGGAGTTATCGAATAATTAATAAACAGCAATCAGACCAACAACAAACACCAATGTTTCATTTGGACCTATTGCTCCACCAGCACCTGTAGCGCCATAACCGAGATCTGGCGGTATCACTAACAATCTTCGCCCGCCTTCTTTCATTCCAGGAATGCCTTCTTGCCATCCTGCTATGACACCACTTAATGGAAATGTTGCACTTTGTCCTCGACCCCATGAAGAATCAGCAATTTGTCCAGTACTCCAGGTGACCAATTTGTAATGCACCTCTAAAGTGGAGTTCGCCAACGCTTCTTTTCCTTTTCCAACCTGAATGTCTTTCTTCTATAATGAGGTTGGAGGATTACCAGTAGGGGAAGCAATAGTTGGTTCCTTACCCATTTCACCTGATACTTGCGGAAGAGAAGAAGATGAACTTTGACTCTCATTTATCATTGGTTCTACGCCTCCATCAGTTGTACAGGCTGGTAGTAGCAGTATTGGCGCAATCAACAAGGCAATTTTCGAAGATTTTCGCACACCGTATCGTAGCAAATATTTTCTTAATCGCTAGCCTATGCCTATGAGTGCGCAGAAAACTGAACGATTGATCAATTTGACCTTGGCCATGCTTGCAACAAAAAAATATTTAACAAAATCTGAGATTTTCAAAACAGTAGCTGGTTACACCGGAACTGCCGAAACCATGGAGCGAATGTTTGAGCGAGACAAGGATGAATTGCGCGAACTTGGTATCGAAATTGAGGTAGGTGGATTAGACCCACTATTTGAAGATGACCAAGGATATTTGATTAGAAGTGAAACGTTTCAGTTAGATTCCAGTGCGTTTGAAAATGAAGAGCTCCTGTATTTAACAATGGCTGTGAATCTTTGGCATGACTCTGCATTACAGGCTAACTCCAAAGCTGCGTTGTTGAAAATTCAATCATTAAGTGGTCCCATCGAGTCAAACTCTGTAAATCTGCCTATGATCAGAGATGGTGAAAATTCTAAGACGTTAGCAACTGCATTTGAATCTGTAGAAAAGCGATATGCACTGAACTTCCAGTACAAAGGTAGCGACCGCAATGTTCAGCCTTATGGGCTTTACATCCAAGATGGATTTTGGTACTTAGTAGCTAATGAAGCAGATGCGATCAAATCATTTAAGCTACAGCGAATTGAAGGTGAATTAAGAAAAGTTGGAAAGGTATCATCCTTCATAAAACCAACAGAGTTTGATCTTGCCACTTTTCTAGCAAAATCTCGTTCGGTGAAAAAAGAGATTGCCGTGCTACGTGTACGTAAAAACCAAGGACACGCCCTACGTAGCAAGTATGCGGTGACAGAGATTGATGACGAATGGGATCAGATGAGTGTGGAGTACGGATTTGATCAAGAGATCATTCAAACCATTCTCTGGTATGGGTCAAATGTATTGGTTGAAAGTCCAGAAAAATTACGATCAGATATTAAATTGCGATTAAAAGAGTTGATCAATGGTTGATACCGCAGCCATAAGAGCACTTCGAAGTATGGACCTGATCCCGTACGTATTGGAGAATCCTGGCGTATCAATTGCGGAATTATCTGCCAGGTTTTCAGTTACGCAAGCACAAATAGAAAGTGATCTTCAGCTAGTTTTTATGTGTGGCCTTCCTGGATACACACCTTATGAGTTGATTGATGTTGCTTTTGAAGATGGAGTTGTTTCGGTAATTGATCCGCAAGTATTGGATAAGCCGCGCAAGTTTTCCAGTAATGAGATAGTAGTAATAGCGTTAGGTTTGAAATTATTGATTGATATAAATCAAACAAACTCTACTGCCCTAACAAAGCTCAAACAGCTATCGGAGAAGATTGCAAAATTGGGGAGCAATAAATCAATTTTGATGAGTGGTGATGTGAGTAGGGTTCCATATTTTGAAATCATTTCTAGGGCTATAACTGAGCAACGCATCTTAAATCTGCAGTATCAATCATTGATAAAAGACCAAATAACTCAGCGAATAGTTTTACCTGAGAAGCTGTATTTCTTAAATGGAAGATTGTATTTATCAGCTTTAGATATTGAGATTGATTCCGATCGAGTTTTCAAAGTAGATCTGATCAAAGAATGTAAAGTTGGCGAGCAAATGATTGCTAAAAAAGTAGTGGAATCTTCCATTGAAACTACCGTGATTCTAGATGTTCAAAAGCAGAACAGAAATTTTATCGAGCGCAATTCCTCGATTATCACGGCAATGCAGGAAAATGGTGATTCAACCAGAGTGCATCTGCAGGTCAGCAATCTTGAATGGATAAAGCTCACTGTTCTAAGTAACGCACCTGATGTCACTGTGGTTTCACCTGAACTTCTGGCCACTGCGATTAAACAATCAGCGAGGGATTTACTAGCCCTGTATTAGAGGGAAATAGGCTTGGTGTAGTATTTGGGTATGAACGCATTCAAACCCTGGCACATTCTTGTTTTAGCGGTAGTTTTCCTAGTCCTTTTTGGAGCGAAACGATTACCTGACTCTGCTAGATCCCTTGGTAGATCGCTTCGAATATTTAAAAGTGAAGTACATGAAATGAATGAGGACGATAACAAGCGGGACAAAAAACCAGACTCAAGTTCTGATCAATAATTCCCATGAGTAAGCGCCGTGGCGAGAAAATGCCACTGCTAGAACATATTCGTGAGTTCCGTGATCGAATGCTTAAATCAGTGCTGGCAATTGGGTTGGGTGCAGTTGTGGGTTGGATCCTTTATCAACCCATTATCAGATTACTTACTTTGCCTTTTTGTGATCTGAAAAATTCGACCTTGCCGAGTAATGACCAGTGTGGTGACTTATATGTAAATGGAATCTTGGGGCCTTTTAATCTACAAGTAAAAATTGCATTATTATCAGGAATCATTTTTTCTGCCCCAATATGGATATACCAAATATGGGCCTTTATCACCCCAGCGTTGCACAAGAAGGAACGTAGGGTAGCGATAATTTTTGCAACGATTGCATCCCCGTTATTCGCATCTGGCTCATATCTTGCTTACATTATTTTGCCGCACGCTGTTGATGTTCTTCTGGGATTTACGCCAAATAATCTAGGCAACTTAGTCAGATTTGATGAGTACCTAGATTTTGTTCTTCGTCTAATACTTATTTTCGGTATCGCATTTGTTTTACCCTTATTTTTGGTTGCATTAAACCTGCTTGGGGTTTTATCAGGATCAGCCATTCTAAAACCATGGCGTGTGGCGGTTTTTATCTGCTTCTTGTTTACAGCGATTTTTACGCCAACGCCTGATCCAGTAACGATGATTCTGCTGGCAATTCCGCTATGCATTCTATATTTTGCAAGTGGAGTTATTGCCTTACTTGTTGATAAGCGGCGTAAAAAGAATTCATCTGAATATCTCGGTGGCTCTGAAATAGATAAACCTGAAGCTTTGTGATGTGGCTTTTAGTTGTAAACCCAACCAGTGGAAGGCGTAAAGGCTCAAAACTTGTCCAAGACTTAGCTAGCTTGCTGAAATCGAGCAATATTGATTTTGAGATTATAAATTATCCCAATTTTCAACAAACAAAGGATTCCTTACAGCAAGCGATCTCCAGCAAACAATTTGACAGGGTGGTAGCCGTAGGTGGGGATGGCTTAATTAACCTTTGCCTACAATATCTTGCACAATCCAATATCTCACTTGCTGTAATCCCAGCAGGCACTGGTAATGATTTTTCAAGAGCGGTTGGTCTTCATGGTAAATCTGTGTTACAGATATTTGAAATAATAAAGCAACAAGCACCACGCAAAATTGATCTTGGCAGTGTTAAGGGTAATAATTCCCAGCAATGGTATGTGCAGGTACTCAGTACCGGCTTTGATGCCAAGGTGAACGCCCTAGCTAATCGAATTAATTGGCTTCGTGGTAAATCAAAATACACAATCGCCATGCTGCTTATCCTTTCAAAATTCAAAGCAATGGCATATGTAATTGAAATTGATGGCATAACTCACTCGCGGAAGGCGATGCTTTTATCAGTTGCTAATGGTGAAACCTATGGCGGAGGGATGCGTATTTGCCCAGGTGCCTCAAACTCAGATGGTGTATTTGATATTTTAGTTGTGAGTCCAGTTTCAAAATTTGTTTTGCTTACTATATTTCCGAAAGTATTTACAGGCAAACATATCTTGCATCCTAAAGTAGATCTTCTTCATGGAAGTGTGCTTAAAATATCTGCGCCGGGCAGTGCCTATGCCGATGGTGAATATATCGCAGAGTTGCCGATTGAAATAATTAATGTAAAAGATGCATTAAGTACCTGGGTGGCAGTATGAGTCTTTCTCCTTCAGAAAACTATGCCAGAAGTAAACAGGCAGGTCGGTTTCCAAAAACTAGAAAATTCTCAAAAGGGTTTCCATTTGAACTTGATCAATTTCAAATTGATGCTTGTCATGCATTAGAAAGTGGCAAGGGGGTGCTAGTTGCTGCCCCGACTGGTGCAGGAAAAACAATTGTTGGCGAATTTGCAGTTGATTTAGTTATAAATTCTGGTGGTAAATGTTTCTATACAACACCTATTAAAGCCCTTAGTAATCAAAAATTCACTGAATTAAGTGCCAAATACGGTGAAGATCGCATAGGCCTACTTACCGGTGATACATCAATTAACTCGGAGGCACAAATAGTTGTAATGACGACTGAGATATTAAGAAACATGATTTACTCAAATTCGCAGACGATTGATGATCTTAAATACGTAGTCATGGATGAAATCCATTATCTAGCCGATAAGTTTCGGGGTGCTGTTTGGGAAGAAATACTCATACATCTCTCAGATGCGGTACAGATAATTTCACTCTCTGCTACCGTGTCAAACGCTGAAGAGTTTGGTGAGTGGTTGCAAACAGTGAGGGGAGAGACTGAAGTAATTGTCAGCGAGATTAGACCAGTACCGCTTTATCAACATGTGCTTTTTGGAAATCGATTACTCGATCTCTTTGGTGAGAATCAAAAACTCAATCCCGAATTGACTAGATTAGAACGCGACACTTATCGCCAGGTTCGTGGAAATTGGCGAGATCGACCGAAGGGTCCAAAATCACTCACCAGGGCCGAAATTGTGGAGAAACTTGATCGTGAGAATCTACTTCCAGCCATCACCTTTATCTTTTCAAGAAATAGTTGTGATGCAGCCGTGCGACAGTGTCTTGCAGCTGGAATTAGGTTAACAAACACCCAAGAAAGATCTGAAATACGATCAGTCAGTGCTAGAAACATAAAGAACTTGGCGGAGGAGGACTTAGTAGTCCTTGGTTATTATGAATGGGCTGATGCACTGGAGCGTGGAATTGCCGCCCACCATGCTGGCTTGCTACCTGCGTTTAAAGTAACTGTTGAGGAGTTATT
>SXGS01785639.1_pt1 | contig 11500 bp, 13 predicted proteins | sample 3174681 | NCBI WGS metagenome assembly SXGS01 (sample SAMN11356861, study PRJNA531348) | freshwater metagenome | isolation source: freshwater sample F1-80 | place: China: Fuxian Lake, Yuxi | collected 2017-12-25 | reverse complement strand
TTTCAAAGGACGGGGGACGGACTTGGCATCAATTTTCAAAAGCAGGTTTTCATGCTGTGAAGTGCGGTTTGGATCAAAAAAGTCTCTGGGCTTCAGGATCTCAGGGCAGAATCGGGCGATTGATGGAATGAGCAATTTTAGACTCAGTTTTTTGATTACATGATATTTTTTTGAGCTCCTTTATAAAAAAAATGAAATGATTCCGGGCAACTCGCTTTATTAAAACCCCATCTGTAGTATATTTAGAAACAGAATATCTTAGAAATACCCCAATCCCAACTAAAAGTCGCTATGTTTGAAATCATTCCTTCCATCTGGCTGATCAACGGAAAGTGCGTCCGTCTCAAGCGTGGAGATTTTGCTACCGAAGAGGTAATTTCTTCCAATCCTTTGGAAATAGCGCAAGCTTTTGAAGGTATAGGGATTAAGAGATTACACTTGGTAGACCTTGATGGTGCCAGAAGGGGAGAGCCTAAAAATTACCATATTTTAGAAGCCATATCGGGCTATACAGATTTAAAAGTGGATTTTACAGGAGGAGTCTCTACCGATGGGGACGTGATCAAGTGCTTCGAGTTTGGAGCAAAGACGGTCACGATTGCCTCAGCGGCCGCTAATTACCCAGAGAGGTTTGCTCAATTTATTCTTTCCTATGGTAGGGAAAAGATCAATCTTGCTGCGGATACTAATCCTTCAGATCACAAGATTAAAATCAGGGGATGGCTCAAAAAAACAGAAATTGATTTGTTCGACCATATTGAGTTTTTTTATGAAAGAGGGCTAAAATACCTTAAGTGCTCGGATGTCACCCGGGATGGGGTGATGGAAGGTCCAAATTTTGCCCTTTATCAAGAAGTCAGGGATCGATTCCCAAGTATCAGTTTGGCCGCTTCAGGAGGTGTCAGAGGGATCGATGATTTTAAACGACTTCGGGAAATGGGTTTACATGCAGCGGTTTTTGGAAGAGCATACTATGAAGGAAAAATCAGCCTTCACGATCTCGAGAAGTTTATCAATAATGCATAAAAGCAAAAAAGGAGGCTACAGCCTCCTTTTCTATTTATGATAATTTCATCTCAGTCTTGCTTAAACCGATCCACGATGTAAAGAAAGATATTAAATGACAAAGTGGAAGGGGATTCGTTTTTGCGAAGTTCTTTTTCTTGCATCATTCCTCCGGCAGGAAGATCTCTTTTTACCGTATTGATTCCATTGGTTGGCTTTACGTTAGTCGTCTTTCCAGCAGTATTCAAGAATGGTGAAGTCGCCTCATTGACTGAGGGCTGGTCTTCAATCACCGGTTTATCAGTCACTCTTGGGCTATTTTCTTCTTGCGCCAAAACATCAGCTGAGAAAAGAGTCAATCCTCCTATTGCTACGCAGAGCAAAGAGGTTTTTTTAAACGGAAATCCTGAGAATTTCACCATGACTTGTGGAAGGTAGTTGTTCTGTTAACTTCGGGTTTTGCAAAATGTTCCTAAAAATAGTAAAAATTGTGGCTATGCAAACGATTGACATAGAAGATTTCAACAAAATTGATCTCAGAATAGGTACCATTATCAGGGCTGAGAAGTTCGCTAAGGCAAGGAAACCGGCATATCAGGTTTGGGTTGATTTGGGGCCAGAAATGGGAGTGAAAAAATCTTCAGCGCAGATAACCGAACATTATTCTCCAGAAGACTTGATTGGTAAACAAGTGATTTGTGTATGCAATTTCAAACCTCGACAAATTGCCGATTTTATGTCTGAAATTTTGGTAACGGGATTTTCTTCTGACACCGGAGGGATTGTTTTGGCCACTAGTGAGCGCCCAGTTCCCAATGGGCAGAAGCTTCATTGAGGGATTTGTATGGTCAATCCTTCCTCATGCAGGTGGACTGGGTATACTGGCAGATCGCTGCAATATCCGGATCTGACCTGCCCGGTTTTCAAGTCAAACCGGTATTGATGCAGGGGACAGATGATCTCTGACAATCCGTTGATATTGGCTTGGAGAAGGTCCGCTCCTCTATGGGGACATTGGGAATCAAAAGCATAAAACAGTTCTCCCATTCTCAAAATACCAATGGGTTTTTCTCCCAGGATCACCTTTTTTACTTTTCGTTCTGGCAGCAATTCAAAAATTTCTTGTTTGCTGCTTCCCAAGCGGTATTCTTTCATCTGTTTATAATTTGATTTTTAATGGCCAGATAGCCTGTCCCGATCTTTCATCGGGAGAATGCCCCGGATAATCATTCCCCTGTGTGAGAAGCATTTTCTCATGGGCATTTCATGGATATCTCCCATTTGTCAAGTCAAATAACCAACAGGAAATCTGAAGGTTGGTTTTTTATGGAATGTTTCTCAATTTCAACTATTCCAAACAATTTATCCGTAATTCTATGAAAAAATACCTTTTGTTGCCTTTTGTCCTGTTTGCCTTTTGGGCCAATGGACAAAGCTTGGACGGAGCATGGAAACTGATCAGCCAAAACGGGAAAGCGTTGACTGATCAAGAGTACATCAAGATTTATCAGGATGATTATTTTGCATTCGGAGTAAAGAATGTTTCTGATAACGCATTTATTGGCGCGGGTGGGGGGCCATTCAAATTTGAGGATGGAAAATATTCCGAAACCTTGGATTTTTTCACGTTAAACCCCCTACAAGTAGGCACCACCACACCTTTTAAAATTGAACTAAAGGGGAATAAACTCACCCTCTCCGCCAATACCAATGATGGGATGTTGGTGGAAACTTGGGAGAAAATCTCAGACTCAAAAGATGACTTGACCCGAAACTGGGTGATCACCGGTCGAAAGCAAAATGATCAGATATCCCGATCTACACCGGGTGCCCGAAGAACTATCAAAATCCTGAGCGGAGGAAGATTCCAATGGGTGGCGTTTAATTCTGAGACAAAGGAATTTTCAGGTACCGGAGGTGGAACCTACACTGCCAAGGATGGAAAATACGTAGAGACGATTACCTTTTTCTCCAGAGACAATTCCAGAGTTGGGGCTAGCCTTAGTTTTGATTTCAAGGTGATCGATGGTGAATGGCATCACAGTGGACTCAGTTCGCAGGGACAGCCAATCTATGAAATTTGGACGCCGTATGCGATTGGCTACAAGCCGGCCAAGTGATTCAATAGAAAAAGGCAGAAACAAAAAAAGGAGTCAATTTGACTCCTTTTTTGATGTTATGCTTCGACTGCGTAGAGTTCTTTGAGTTTACTTACCGTGTAATCGACCTCGGACAAGGAATTGAACCGACTAAAGGAAAAACGGACTGAATCCCGTTCAGGATTGTGGTTCAGGGCTCTAAGTACATGAGATCCTACGGTGGCACCCGAGCTGCAGGCAGATCCTCCTGAAGCAGAGATCCCCTCCAAATCCAGATTAAACAGTAACATGCCACGGTTAGACTCAGAAGGAGGCAGGCTCACGTTCAATACGGTGTAAAGGCTCTTTTCCTGATCAGCAGACAAGCCGTTGAATTCAACTCCCGGGATTTCTGCTTTGAGCAGTTCAATAAAGTGCTGTTTGACTTTTTCAATATGTGCCTTATGCCCTGCCATATCCTCGTAGGCCAACTCCAAAGCCTTGGCGATTCCGATGATTCCGATCACATTTTCAGTTCCTCCTCTCATATTCCGCTCCTGAGCTCCTCCATGAATGAAGGGATGGATTTTTTTCTCTTTTCTTACAAACAGAAATCCCGAACCTTTTGGCCCATGAAATTTATGACCTCCTGCTACGATCGCGTCTACCGGAAGATTTTTGAGATCATGGATATAGTGCCCCATGGTCTGTACTGTGTCGGAATGAAAAAATGCGCCATATTCTTTTGCCAATCCCCCGATTCGCTCCAAATCATTCAGATTTCCGATCTCATTGTTGGCATGCATCAGGGATACCATGCTTCCGGGATTGGATTTAAGGAGACCTTCGAGCTGTGCATAGTCGATTTCTCCTTGCTCATTTACCTCCAAAAGGCTGAGTTTTACAGTCCCTTTCTTGGCCAAAACCTCCAAGGTATGAAGCACCGCGTGGTGCTCAATCGGGGAAGAAATCACATGGGAGATGCCATGACTTTCGATCCCACACACCAGAGCAGTATTGTCAGCTTCTGTACCTCCGGAAGTAAAAAAGATTTCTGAAGGGCTGGCACTGAGCAGCTCTGCCACTTTCTTTCTTGATTTCTCAATGGCAGTTCTCACTTCTCGCCCGTGGCTATGGACCGAGGAGGGATTGCCAAAATGAGACTTCATAAATGGCAGCATGGCTTCGATCACACGATCGTCCATGGCTGTAGTTGCTGCATTGTCAAAATAAACTTTTGTCATATTTGGGTGCTGGGTCAGGTTCAAGATCAAATCAGGGAAGCACTGACAACTTCCTTGATGTCCTGCATGATTTTCTTAGCCAAATGCTCAGCCGTAGCTTCTGAATCTGACTCAGAATAGATTCTGATGATGGGTTCAGTATTTGATTTTCTCAAATGCACCCATTCTTTCTCAAATTCGATTTTTACACCGTCAATATCATTGATCGGGTGTTTTTTATACTTGTTTTTGATCTCCAGGAGAATTTTGTCCACATCGATTTCCGGTGTGAGCTCAATCTTGTTTTTGGATATGTAGTAGTTGGGATAAGTTGCTCTCAACATGGAAATGGACTTTCCAAACTTGGCCAAATGAGTCAAGAACAAGCCGATACCCACGAGTGCGTCTCGACCATAGTGGGATGCTGGATAAATAATTCCTCCGTTACCTTCGCCACCGATGACTGCATTTACGGCTTTCATCTGATTGACCACATTGACTTCACCTACTGCCGCGGCCGTGTATTTTCCACCTCTTTTTTCTGTCACATCTCTCAGTGCACGGGTGGAGGAAAGGTTGGATACTGTGTTGCCCGGAGTTTTTGAAAGTACATAGTCTGCGACGGCTACCAGGGTATATTCTTCACCGAACATAGACCCGTCCTCATTGACCAAGGCCAATCGATCTACGTCCGGATCGACTACGATTCCCAAGTCGTAATTTCCCTTCTCCAGCTTCTTGGAGATTTCGCGTAGGTTTTCAGGAAGTGGTTCCGGATTATGGGGAAAATGACCGTCAGGTGTACAAAACATTTCTTCAATATGCTCCACACCCAAGGCTCGAAGAAGTTTTGGTACCGCTATGCCTCCGGTAGAATTGACCGCGTCAACCACGATTTTGAAATTCCTGGCTTTGATGGCTTCCACATCGACCAATTCCAAATCCAAGACATGCTGGATATGACGATCAAGGTAATCATCTATGCGGGTGTATTTTCCAAGTTTCTTCACATCGGCAAAAGAGAAATCCTCTTTTTCGGCTTTTTCCAAAATAGATTTACCTTCTTCATCGGAGATAAATTCACCAACGGAGTTGAGCAGCTTGAGAGCATTCCACTGAATCGGATTATGGCTCGCAGTAAGAATGATTCCTCCTCCGGCCTTTTCTAATGGCACAGCAAACTCCACAGTTGGTGTGGTACTTAAGCCCAAATCGATCACATGGATGCCCATCCCTTGCAAAGTGGCAGCTACCAATCGGGAAATCATATCTCCCGAAAGCCGGGCATCTCTTCCGATAACTACTTTGGGGTTGCCGGTTTTCTCAATGACCCATGCGCCATAGGCAGAAGAAAATTTGACCACATCGATCGGGGTAAGACCTTCACCGGCTTTACCGCCGATGGTTCCCCGAATTCCGGAAATAGATTTGATAAGCGACACGTACAGTTGGTTTAATAAATTTGGAAAAAATGAAAACTTTTGGGCAGGTCTATTATTTGAATTTTGCCAAGACCTTGTCTACTTCATTGTCGGGATTACCACAGCTGCTGTTGGCATCTACAGTTTTGCCACAGTAGCCGCAAGTGGTTCCTTCTTTGTTCAGAAATGGACTCTGGGAGGCACAAGTGCCTTTGAATTCACCGTTTTTGAGAAATATGAGCCTCACGGACATCAGTATAAAGAACAATGCCACAAAGCCAAGGGTAATTACTACAGTTGCCATAACGGATAAATTTGCGCAAATTTAAAGCTTTACTTCGAAAACGCTCACTATTCCAGCTTAGTTTCCCAAGACATGTCAAATTTGAGTTCCAGGGCCGAGCAATTGGCTGCATTTGATCGATTGTTAACCATTATGGATGAGCTTCGGGCTCAATGTCCTTGGGATAAAAAGCAAACTACCGAGAGTCTGAGGCACTTAACCATTGAGGAAACCTTTGAGCTTTCGGATGCTATTTTGGAGGGAGATCCGGAGGAAATTAAAAAAGAACTCGGGGATATTTTGCTCCATATCGTCTTTTATGCCAAGATCGGTTCGGAAGAAGGCAATTTCGATATGGCTACCTTGACCCACTCCCTTTGCGAAAAACTCATCCGACGCCATCCCCATATCTATGGAGATACGATTGCTCAAGATGAAGAAACCGTCAAGCAAAATTGGGAAAAGATCAAGCTTCAGGAGAAAGGTAACGTATCCGTGCTTGGTGGAGTCCCCAAATCCCTTCCTGCCGTGATCAAAGCGATGAGGATTCAGGAAAAAGCGCGTGGCGTAGGATTTGACTGGGAAGAAAAACATCAGGTCTGGGAAAAAGTGGAGGAGGAGATGCAGGAATTCAAGGAAGAATTCAATGCTGCAGACGAAAAAGAAATCGATAAAGAAAAGGCAACTGCCGAATTTGGAGATTTGCTTTTTTCTTTGATCAATTATGCCCGATTCATTGACATCAATCCTGAAGAAGCCCTGGAGCGGACGAATCTTAAATTCATCAAGCGATTTCAATACCTGGAAAATGCAGCACGCCAAGCAGGTAAAAATCTCAGCGACATGACCCTTGCGGAAATGGATGTGTACTGGAATGAAGCGAAGAAGCAGTAGAAAGTCCTTAAAAATTCAGAAGTATGAAGTCAGAAGGTTGAAATTTCGGATTTCTGATATCGGATTTCGATCTGTTTACCAATAAATCAATAAACTAATCTCCCAATAACTCAATTACCCATTATGTCCAAACAACTAATTCTCACCGCTGAAGCGCCTGCACCTATCGGACCGTATTCTCAGGCTGTGTTGGCTGGAAATACACTTTATGTATCTGGTCAGATTGCTTTGGACCCAGAGACCGGTGAGCTGATCAATGAGAATATCACGGAGGAAACCCATGCAGTCATGAAAAACATGGAGGCCATCCTGCGTGCTGCCGGCTTTGGCTTTTCGGATGTGGTTAAGTGTACGATCTTTATCCGTGATATGGGGCAGTTTGCTACGATCAATGAAGCCTATGGCCAGTATTTTAAATCAAACCCTCCGGCCCGTGAAACAGTTGAGGTAAGTAAGCTTCCCAAAAATGTAAATGTGGAGATTTCCTGCATCGCCGTTAAATAAATTCCTTTGAACCTCATTCCGCACCATACCGAAACCTTGGTCAGTCCTCTCTCCAAAGAAGAGGTTTTGGGGCATTTGATGCGGGTGACTCGGGAAGTGAATTTTCTGGACTCCCGAACCTATCAAAATGATCAGATCAAGTTTAACGGAATGGTGGGGAGAGAGGGATTTCGCATCTCGAGGGCCATCAAAAAAGGAGAAACATTCCTTCCTTTGCTGATCGGGAAACTGGAGAATACCCCAAGGGGAAGTATTATTTTTTTAGAATACAGGCTTTTCCCTTCGGCCTTGTTCTTCCTGATATTTTGGAGCATCGTTTTGCTTGCCTTTTCTGCCTTCTACCTTTTTTTTCTGCCCAATCTCAGTTATAGCCTGATTTGCCTTTTGTTGGCCATCGGAAATTATGGGTTGGGATTGTTGTTTTTTAACCGGCAATACAGACTTTCACGGGAGGTTTTTCATCAATTGATCAATTTCCAGCTGAAGGACAAGGATTAAAGGGCTATTGCCTAGGCAGAAAAAATCACAGCCCTTAACTTTGCGACCGAAAAATTAAACACCTATTCCCAAATACCATGTCAATCCGAATTGAAAAAGACACGATGGGCCCTGTAGAGGTGCCTGCAGACAAATACTGGGGCGCTCAAACCCAACGATCCATCAATAACTTCAAAATCGGCGGGGAGAAAAACCGGATGCCGATCGAGATTATCCGCGCTTTTGCCATTTTGAAAAAAGCTGCTGCATTGACCAATGCAGAGTTGGGCGTGTTGGCTCAGGACAAAGCGGAAATCATCGGAAAAGTATGTGATGAAATTCTCGCTGGTCAGCATGATGATCAGTTTCCTTTGGTGATTTGGCAGACGGGTTCAGGGACTCAGTCCAATATGAACGCCAACGAAGTGATTGCCTACCGCGCTCATGTGCTTTTGGGAGGATCATTGGAAGATGCCAAGAAGAAAATTCATCCCAATGACGATGTAAACAAGTCTCAGTCCTCCAACGATACTTATCCTACGGCCATGCACGTGGCGGCCTATCAAATGGTAGTGGAGACAACCATACCGGGTGTTCAAAAATTGAGAAATACCCTTGCTGAGAAAGCGGAAGCCTTTAAAAATGTAGTGAAAATCGGACGCACTCACTTCATGGATGCGACTCCGCTGACACTTGGCCAAGAATTTAGCGGATATGTGGCTCAGTTGGACCATGGGTTGAGAGCTCTAAAAAATACCCTAGCTCACCTTTCCGAACTTGCCTTGGGCGGTACGGCCGTAGGAACAGGCTTGAATACTCCTCAAGGGTATTCCGAGTTGGTAGCTCAAAAGATCGCCCAACTTTCCGGTCATCCTTTTGTCACTGCTCCAAACAAATTTGAAGCATTGGCAGCTCACGACGGGATGGTAGAAGCGCATGGGGCATTGAAGCAAATAGCGGTTGCCTTGATGAAAATCGCTAATGACATCCGGATGCTTTCCTCAGGACCTCGCTCCGGTATCGGTGAAATCCTGATTCCTGAAAACGAACCGGGATCCTCCATCATGCCTGGAAAAGTAAACCCAACTCAAGTGGAAGCCATGACCATGGTGGCCGCTCAAGTGATGGGCAATGATGTAGCCATCACCATCGGTGGTTCCAATGGCCACTTTGAACTGAACGTGTTCAAGCCATTGATTGCTGCCAATTTCCTACAGTCTGCCCGATTGATCGGTGATGCCTGTGTGTCTTTCAATGACAACTGCGCCATCGGTATCGAGCCAAATACCCCGATGATTCAGCGTCACCTGGAAAATTCCCTGATGCTCGTGACAGCCCTGAATCCCTACATCGGCTATGAAAATGCCGCTGCCATCGCCAAGAAAGCGCATAAAGAAGGAACAAGCCTAAGAGAAGCTGCCATTGCTTTGGGTCTTCTGACCTCCGAGCAGTTTGACGAGTGGGTGAGACCGGAAGATATGATCGGAAGCTTGAAATAATTCTTTTGGTATCTTGATCAAAGAGAAAAGCTGGCCTGATGGTCAGCTTTTCTTGTTTTCGAGAAGAACGGTATTGTTTATTTTTTGGGAATCCAAACCATCATTTCATTTTGCCCACGATTGGCCCACGTGTAGTAAGGAATGGCTGTGACGGTTTTGGGAGTTTGTCCATCGATTGCCTGAAACTCGATGGCTTGCACATTTTCATCAAGAATCCGATAATCCTTTGTGGTGAAATTTGGATTGGAACCTAGCGCTAGCTGAAGGACTTTTCCCTCATTATCCGCTCCTTCTACACAATACACCAATGGTCCTCTCTGAATAGCGATTCTATCCGAATTGGCCAGTACTTCGGGGCGTGACTGAAGCTGGCGGATTTCCAGCGGCAACTCATAGGTGATCCGATCCCCTTTTTTCCAGGCCCTATCCAACACGGCATACCCGTTTTCCTGCCGGAAAGTGGCTTTTTCACCATTGATCAGCAGTGTAAAATTGGTCTCTTCCTTTTGGAGAAAATTGTAGAGTTTCCCCGGAACGGGATTTTCCTCGATCCATCCCGGAATTCTAATATTGACAGTAAAGCGTTTGTCAGTGGTTGGATTGACTTCAAGTTCCACTTTCCCATCCCAAGGGAAATTGGTTTTCATTTCTACTCTTACTTTTTCCCCAGAAAGATCAAATTCGGTCTGATTGGCAATGAAGAGATTTACCCAAATTCCGCTTTCATTTTTAGCATAGATATAATCCCCGACTGAGGCTACGAGTCTGGAAATATTGGACGGACAGCAGGCAGTGCCAAACCATTCCTTACGGAAATGCTGCCCGCTGGAGGCCAGAGGATTTCCGTAGAAAAACCGGTCTCCGGTGAGGCTCAAGCCGTCCAAAGCTGCATTGTATAGACTGCGTTCCAAGACATCGATGTACTGAGATTGGCCTTCGAGTAGGTTCATCCGCTGATTCCAAAATACCATCCCAACGGAGGCACAGGTTTCGCTGTAGGCATTTTCATTGGGAAGGTCATAGTCGACAGAAAAGCCCTCATTACTTCCCGAGGAACCGATTCCTCCGGTCACGTACATATTTCGATAAACCACATCTTCCCAGACTGTTTTCATGGCCTTCATGTAGCCGGGATCATTTTTGGCCGCAGCCACATCCGCTGCTCCCGTGTAGAGGTACATGGCGCGCACGGCATGTCCGGTGATTTCCTTTTGGTCTTTTACAGGCACATCATCTTGAGCATACTTTGGTCCCCATTCGGGTTTATCCCAAATTGCCCCTTTGCCATACCCGCGACCCCGCTGATCGAGAAACCAGTCAGCTAATTGGAGGTATCGATCCTCCTTGGTGACTTTATAAAGTTTTACCAAAGCCAACTCGATTTCCTCATGACCGCTCACCCACGGTTTGTTGGCTTGACGAAACTGCGTATCGATATGGTCTGCCATTTTGATAGCTACGTCCAGGAGTTGGTGCTTGCCGGTAGCTTGGAAGTAAGCCACTCCGGCTTCCATCAAGTGTCCGGCACAGTAGTCTTCATGCTTCTCCATATCCTGCCAACGTTTGTCCAAACCCGTCAAAGAATAAAAGGTGTTGATATAGCCGTCGGGTTCTTGGGCTGAGGCGATTTTGGCGATCCATTCGTCGGCCTTTTGCTCCAAGGCTGCATCGGGGATATTTTGGAGGGAATAGGCAATAGCCTCCAGTGCTTTGTACACATCACTGTCATCGTAGTAGATGCCTTCGTGAGCTTCTCCTTGCTTTCTGCCCGCCTTCTCGAAATTTCGGATGCGACCTGTATTGATCTCGGTTTGGTAAATAGATGCGGGAAGGGCTGATTTGGCCACTTTTTCCAACTTGGGTTTCCAAAAAGAATCGGTGATTTTGATTTGAGAAAAGGAATGGGCTTCCAAGACAGTTTGCTTTTCCTGAGCTTTTGCCATAAACAGCGGGCAAAGAAAAGCAAAGAATAAAAGCGGTTTCTTCATGGCTTTTGGGTTTGCCTGAAGTTAGGGATTTCTTGCTTTTCTCACTTGTCAGGCCATGGAAAACAGGTAGTTTAGATCATTTTACCGGTTGACCCAACTCAAAATTTCTGTCAATAATGAAGAAGGCA
>SXGS01388112.1_pt1 | contig 11500 bp, 9 predicted proteins | sample 3174681 | NCBI WGS metagenome assembly SXGS01 (sample SAMN11356861, study PRJNA531348) | freshwater metagenome | isolation source: freshwater sample F1-80 | place: China: Fuxian Lake, Yuxi | collected 2017-12-25 | reverse complement strand
ATCTCAAGAAAAGTATCCAAATCGATCTTGATTCGAGGGAATTGAAGGTTAGGAATTCGATCATTCTTATGTCAAGAAAGATGTGGGGTATAACAAGGCTGGAAGCTTATCCCACGTTCGTTGAACGGTATTGTCTTTAAACGGCACTGCCCAGCCCGGGGGTGTGGACGTGAGTTGAAATCGTTGCGGGCGGCTTTGATTACCGCTGTTGCTGAGCAATTGAGTTATTGAGCAATTGAGCACAATTGCTCTACTCTCTTCTGACGAAGCAGGGAGGCTTTCAAAATGGCCACGCAACTTGCAGCGTGAGTGATTTCGCTGTGCATGACTGCTGCTGTAGCCTGCTGAAGGGGCATGATCACCTTCTCAATCAGTTCGGTTCCTTCGGGAGCATGTTCGACATGTACCAGTTGTTCGGCCAGGAATAGCTGCGTCGGCGAAAGCACGCTGGCCGTAAACGGATCGACGGTTCCCAAATGCGTCCACGCAGTGGCAATGATTCCCAGTTCCTCTCTCAATTCCCGTTGAGCGGCGGCTATGGGTTCTTCGTTGGCTTCGACCCCGCCGCTGACAGCCTCGAGAGTTACCTTGCCGACAACATAATGAAATTCTCGAGTTAGGTAGACGTTCAATTGATGATCGAGTGCGACTACGCAGACGCCTGGTTTGACGCTGGCCGTGGTGTAGGTACCCTGTTTCCCGTCCGGACGAATCACTTGGTCCACTTGTAAAGTCATCCAGGGATCTGCATGAATTTGTTGAGAACTAACGATTTGCCAAGGGCCATGTTTGCGCATGAGATTTGCCGTGTAGTTGCCAATCGAGTGGAACGCGACTTTTTTCGAAGTATGAGCCACGTTAAGGTACATTACACGGCGGTCGTGGTTAAGATAATGAAGATGCTGCGAAAAAGAAAAACATCGGCTTGCCCAAATCTATTTTGCGGCACCAGACGATTAACACCCCCGCCCTAGCTTGTTCATTTTTCTCGATATGAGCGAATTCTCTTGGAAATCGGATGATCCGGATCGGTATGACATCGAATTCGTTATTCCGATGGTCCATCGGTTACGATTTACTCGAGACTGCTTTGGTGACGACTTTGCAGTCGTCGCGAATCTGCTGGAACGATCGAACTCTCAACCCGCTCGCGTGCAGGTGTGGTTGGACGAAGGGTTGATTTCATCCAATGGCGAACTGCCTAATCTGATCGAAGCAGCGCTAGAGTCTCAGCACGATGACATCGAACAAGTCGGTCCCATTTATACCTTGCCTGGCGGCGAAGAAGTTAAAAACTCACCTGGTTTCGTCAACGAAGTATTGGACGCGATCAATCGAGGGAACTTGGATCGGCGGAGTTACGTGATGGTCGTTGGTGGTGGAGCTGTTCTGGACATGGTGGGCTATGCTGCGGCAGTTGCGCACCGTGGAGTTCGGCTGATTCGTTTTCCCACCACGACGCTCGCGCAAGGCGACTCGGGCGTCGGCGTCAAGAATGCTGTGAATTGGTTCGGCAAGAAAAACTGGAAGGGGACTTTTGCGACTCCCTGGGCGGTGATCAATGACCAGCGGTTGTTATAGACGGACTCAGCGATCGCGATTTCCGTTGTGGGTTTTCCGAATCGGTCAAAGTGGCGCTGCTGAAAAGTCCAAGCTTGTTTTACTTTCTCAATCAATCTGCGAAGCATATCGCGGCGCGCGATTGGGATTACAGCGGTCGCGCGATTCGGCATTCGGTTCAGCTGCATCTAGATCACATCACGCGCGGCGGCGATCCATTTGAATTGCTCGAAGCACGGCCACTGGATTTTGGGCACTGGTCGGCTCACAAATTAGAAGCATTGACTCACTACGGCCTCCGTCACGGAGAAGCGGTATCGATCGGCGTAGCGATCGATACAGTCTATTCCCATTTGATGTTGGGATTGCCACAAACGGTCGCCGGCCAGACTTTGGATATACTTCAGCGACTGCAACTGCCGATTTACCACGCAGCTCTGAACGAGTCGGCGATCTTTGATGGTTTAGAAGAATTTCGCCAGCACTTGGGTGGCGAATTGACCGTTACCATGATTCAGCAGGTTGGACAACCCGTCGACGTACATACCATTGATCATTCGGCGATGCGCGACGCTATGCAATACGTGTCGGAGAGAAGCAGGTCACGATGCGTCGTGGTTGCGGACGGCCCATAGCAATTTCAGCAGGGCCTCACGTGGCCCACCTGCTACTTCGCTGCGCAGTCGATCCGCTAATTGTTCCACTTGGCGGCTGACAGAGTAATCTCCGGTGACGCCCACTACGTGTTCGATTTGTTGTTTCCAAGTTAATTTGGAACTAACCAAGCGATCCACATAGCGAGCCTCTTCGCCCAGGATGCCGGGGCGATGTACCAGATACTCCATTGCAGGCGTATTCGAATTGACTCCAGATTTGGGAGCTGTTCTAGACTTTTGGGGTTTCGAGCCCGTGTCGGGCTGGGCCAGGAGAGTTCGTTGATCCCCTTGTTTATCAATCGAACTCCATTTGGTTACCGCTGCCAATGAGCCCACAAGTGTTTTCGCGTCAGCACTGGTTCCGAGCAAGCCCTGAGCGGCGAAAACGAATTCTGCTTTCGACCAAGCGGCTTTCTCATGATCGGTGGCAAGCAACCAAGACTGACGATCTAAGACCCGTTTTCCTCGCGCAAATGCATCGCTGCTCGCTAGCCAGCTAACCAGTTTTCCGACGTCGTGATTGTGCAATCGAAACTGCGTGCCTAACAACGCCAGCAATTCGTGCCGCTCGCGCAGCCCGAGACCATCCAGCGCTGCGGAGGTGGGCACCAGCGGCCGTCCGAAAACAAGACGCCAAGCTTGATTGGCGACCGCGCGGTCTAGTTGTTGTGAATCGATCAACCAACGAGCCAGCGCTTGACGAGGAGTTTTCGCACCCGCGACCGAAGTCCACTCTGATCCATCTGGCAGCACAATTTCGGCGCGCTGCATTCTACCGTCTGGTAATTCAAAAAATGGATTAGCCTTTTTCGCTGCCAGTAAATCTAGTTGTTTGTCAACGATGGTTGGTTGCGATGGCTTGCTGGGCGAACCGGCTTCGATACCCATCAGCAGTGCCACGAGAGACCAATACCTGCTCTGTTGAAGCGATTGAGCATCACCGGTAGTTTGTCCATCGTGACATCGGGTGCACGCAATCGCGCTATCTAACATTCTGACACCGATTCTGGAGGCCAAACGATGGTTGCCACCGCCAGCCAGCGAAGCCAAAAACAGTTGATCGGTGTTGGTGACATCTAGTTCCGAGTTCGGCGGAATAATCGAACTGTCAATCAACTCGGCGAGCGAATAGTTCCATGGACTGCGCTGCTGAACGGTCTTCGACAGTGCCTCGCGTAAGGCTTTGCCACTTTCGCTTTTGGCATTGGCGGCCTCGGTGCCATACATCACGCGTTTTGCAAAAGCATCTGACCAGTAATTTGCAAACTCTGGCGACAAGACCAGGGACTCGATCAATTCCTGGCGATTGAGTGTTTTGTTTTCTACAAATCCAGCGATTTGCACCAAGTTGGGTTCTACGCCGGTCAGTCGCACAAACGAATGCCGCACTAAACTGTCATCATCCATGGTCGCGGTCGGCAAGACATTTAGGTCCTTCCACAACATTTGCAATTGCGAGTCGATCGTTTCTACGATGCGATCTTCGGACAACTTGCTCATCGACGGCAACGTCGAGCGAATCTGCGGCGAACCACGATCTGCCGAATCATTATTTGCTAATGGTGACGAGCTCGCAAATGGCAAATTCTCCAAAGACATTAGTTCCTTTTCCGGTCCGCTAGGAGAGGCCTGCGGCTGAGCCGGACTGGGCTGAACCTGCGAATCGTTGGCGGCTAGTGGAGCCCGAGCCTTGGATTGGCCAGCCAGTTTCGATTGCTTAGGACCAGTTTCATTGCCACGACTATCGGGCTCGATCTGCGGAGGAATGTACGCGATGTTGTCGTCATGCGACGTAGACGGAGCGTTGCCAGTATTCGCAATTCGCCAATACTGCACGCATGAAATCAGGAACGCAACGCTGGCCGCAACGCAAAGCGCGGGCATCATCCACGATTTGCGCCGCAGCGATCGTGGGTTGCTGACAATTTTATTCAGCGATGTTACCTGGGGCGCTACAATCGCCTTCGCCACAACCAGGCTTGCGTTTCCATTGATGCCGGGCATTGCACTGGATTCTTGACTCCAAGCTTGCCGGATCTTCGCCGAGAGGTCAGGCGGGTGTTTGCCCGTGACAACCTCTTCAAGCATCGAGTCGAATATTTGTTCAGACCACTGTTCGTTCATTGCAATTTACTTTCCACACACTCTCGCAACTGCGTCTTGGCTCGTTGCATCAAATTTTTCGCGCCATGATCGGAAATGCCGAGGGAACCTGCGATCGCTTGCCGACTGGATTCTTCCGCGAATCGCAATCGCAGGGCCTGTTGGGCTCTGGGCGTCAATCTGGCAAAACATTCGTTCAAAGCTTCGATGGCGCTGTCGCCGTTGTCAAAGCCCGCCCAACGCATCCAAGTCGATTCCAAGTCCTCAGCGCGTTCTGTGACCATCATCCGTGCATCGCGCCGCCTGCGCGAAATAAATAGGTTATGCGCCACGCGGCGAAGGTACCCGGCTGTCGCTTGATCACTGTATTCAACCATCGGTCTACGTAGGATTTCGAGGAACGTATCTTGGGTCAAATCATCTGCCAACGAAGCATCACAACCGAGCGCGCGTAAATACCGCCACACACCGGATTGATGTCGCGCCACCAGGGCAGTCAAATCAATCTCGCCAGTTTGCTTGGCGAGAGAAGGTTGGCCGCTCGCCTCGATAGTCACCTAATACTTCATTCCTTGAAACCAATACGTTGCATCGAAACCTGTACAAGTCCAACGCGCAAGCGAGTGCGTGCCAAGATTGATTCACTCGCTTGCGCGTCGGGCTGGTATCCGCTTATGCCTTGGTAAATTCCCATTTGCTGCTCAACCGAATCCTATGCCTGTTATGAGGTGCTGTCCTTTAGACAATCAGTTCTTTAATCACTTTGCCGCCATTAGCAATCTTCATCGGACGCCCATTTTTGCTGGTGTAGGTTGTCTCCAGAGAGATTCCCAACGCCTTGCAGACGGTTGCCATAACATCTTCTGATGAATATGGTTCGGATTCCACTTCCGTGCCGTCGTCATTAGTTTGCCCAACAGCAACGCCACCTCGCATACCCGCGCCACCCACGACTACACTCCACGACCGAGCCCAATGATCGCGACCGCTGTCGCCATTGATCCGAGGCGTGCGACCAAACTCACCCATCCAAATAATCGCTGTATCCTGCAGCAATCCACGCTGCTGAAGATCTTCGACCAGCGCGCTCATCGCTCTGTCAAGCATAGGAAGTTTTTGCGTTTGGAGTGTATTATGGATCGTGGTATGGTTATCCCACCCTCCGTTGTCCACTTCAATAAACGGAACCCCTACTTCGACCAGCCTGCGAGCCATCAAGCATCCGCGACCAAATGGATTTTCACCGTAGCGTTCGCGCACGCTCTGGGGTTCTTGCTGAACTCGAAAAGCCTCCATTTGGTTGCTGGTCATCAGATCCAACGTTTTTTTCAAGATCTTGCGATGATCTTCGCCTGCGGCTCCCCGCGTTTGGCTGACAAATCCACGTTCGATCAAATCCAATGCCTGCATGCGCTGGATCAAGCGGCGATCATCAATTTGCATGTCTAAGTTGCGAATATTTCCGTCGCTACCAACTGAAAACGGTGCCCAAGCCATGCCGAGAAAACCGGGCCCTTCGCTGGCACCACCGACAGAAATAAACGGCGGAATTTCCAAATCAGTTCGCTGCGCAGCCAATTCGTGTGCCAGCACCGCTCCGTAGCTCGGATGCTCGACGTTCGGATTAGGTACATAGCCGGTGTGCATGTAATATCGACCGCGATTATGATCCGCTTCACGCGTGCTCATTGAGCGCACCAGCGCCAAATGTTGCATTTGCTTGGCAACCATAGGGAGGTGTTCGCAAATCTGCACGTCACCCGAAGTAGAGATCGGTTTGAATGGGCCTCCAGTTGGAGCGCCGGGTTTCAGATCCCAAAGATCGATCGTGGAGGGGCCTCCTCCCATCCACAACAAGATCGCTGACTTGCGATTGCGTTTCAAATCGGCAGCATGCAGCCTCAGTGAGTGCCCAAGCGCAAGCGAGGTGCCTGCCATTGCGCTAGCGCCGGCAACATGCTGCAAAAAATGTCGCCGCGACATACCGCTGGGTGTATTGGAATTCTGCCAGGCCATAATTCTGCCTCTCCATCAAATCGTTCGGTTCACGTGTTAGGTGAGCAGCGAATAGGAATTTACCGGGCATCTGCGAATACGAGCCCGCAGCGCAAGCGAGTGCTTCGGTCCCGGGACGCGCTCGCTTGCGCTGCGGGCTTGCATTGTTGCCTCAGTACACAACGACTCGCCGCTAAGTGATTCTAATGAACCAAAATAAACTCGTTGCTATTCAATATTGCCCACCACAAGTCCTGCAGCATCTCGCCCATTTTCCCATTGCGCACTTGCAGTAGTTTTGCACCCATCGTTATTTCTTCTGGCTTGGCTCGACGAGCCAGACCGGTCAGGAACAAACCGTTGATCTTGTCTGCGGGCTTGGTCGGCATAGCCTCAATCTGTTTCAGCCAGGAACCGTCATCGAGCTGCGTGGCTCGCTTGACCAATTCGCCATTGAACATCATAAGTGCTTGGGGAATAGTGCCGTTAAATGTCGTCGCTTCGTCCCCTTCATCGGTACCGAACGCTTGCACAAATTGTCCGAGCCACCGATCGCGCTCGACTTGTTGTTGCTCTAAGGAACCCCGCGCTTGGCCGCCTACCGTTAACAGCGATTGATAGAGCTGCTCTGCACTCATCTGGCGCGCGTAAAAGCGACTAAATTTGGGCGGTTCGCCCAGCGACGGTTCGTCCTGCTCGTTTCCTGAAACAATGCGACTGGAAAGCTGGTACGGTTCCGATAGAACAATCCAGCGCATCAGAGCTCGCAAATCGTAACTTGAGTTGCGCATCGCTTCGCCGAGCTTCGTCAACAGCTCCGGATGCGATGCTGAATTGTGAGGCCCAAGATCGTCGAGCGGCTTGGTAAATGCATAGCCCAAGAACTGCGCCCACATACGATTGACAATCATCTTGTCCAAGTAGTCGCTGGCCATCACAAATTTCGCCAGCTCAACGCGCCGATTTACCTCTGAGACGTAACCGCTGCGCCCAATCGCAGTGCCGTCGACGAATACGGGAAACGCGACGCGCGACAAACCGTTGCGTTCCAAATAGAAGATTTCAGCTTCCTCGGGGTGAGAACTTTCGCCGGCAAAGTCCTGATCAACCAATTCAGCAAAATCGACGTCTCGAGTCTGCGGGATGTAACGCCGCAATGCTCGAGCCTGGCGAAAGAACGCATTGAAGTCCCAGAACTTTTGCTGTTTCCATTGATTGAACGGATGGTTGTGGCATTGAGTGCATTGAATCTGCAAGCCCAAAAAAATGCGCGAAGTGGCCGCGGTTGCTTGCGCGCCACCCTCTTCGTTCACACGATCGATCAGAAAATTGACCGCGCCATTAAACTGAGCTCTATCGGGGTCCGTGCCGCCGGTCGCGGTTATCAGCTCATACACCATGCGGTTATACGGTTTGTTGCTGACAAGACTATCGCGCAAGTACTTTGCCATTCCAGCGCGACTGATCAGTGACGTACGATTCGTGCCACCGGTCCGGCCAATCAGGATATTGCTCCAGATCGTAGCCCAATGAGTCGTAAACTCTTCTCGATAAGCTTCTCCATCAAGCAGCTCGTCGACCAGTTTTTGACGCCGCTTGGCATCCTTATTCTTAAGGAAAGCGTTCAGTTCTTCGTATTTGGGAATCCGACCAACTAAGTCCAGGAATAAGCGCCGACACCACTTGGCATCATCTTCCAGCGGCGATGGCTTGATCCCAAAGTCACCCCATTGCCCACGCGTATGTTCGTTGATCAATTTGACCTGGGGCAATTCGGCAGTAGAACTATCACCCGCAATCGAACGGTTGGAGTAACATCCGAAAATGATAATCCCCACCGCGGCGACCAGGTTTGTCAGCTTCCGACAAGCGGCCAAATCGATGATTTGACGGGAACGACCTTCGCTCACAATCTTCCATACCTCCCAGACATGGATGAACCCAATGGTTGTTAGACGAACGGCAGATTGTTTCTTACCAATACAAGCTCGACGCGCAAGCGAGTGTGTGCCAGGATTGACGCACTCGCTTGCGCTTCGGGCTTGTACTCGCTTTTGTCTTGGTAAATTCCCATCTGCCGCTCGCCTTAGACGCCGCCAAGTGCGAATGTATTTCGATTCGCCAGTGGATTTTTCGAATTGCCAATCGAATAGCTTGCCAATCGAATAGCTTGCCAATCGAATAGCTTGCCAATCGAATAGCTTGCCAGTGGAATAGCCTCCTAGCCACCATTGGGCGGTAAGAATTTCACTCCCCTAACTTTCTCACATCTTTATGAAAAGCGTCTCCGTAAGGTCAAGTGTACTCAGAATTTCCGAATACGAGGCAGCTTGAACGGACGAGTCTCGCAAAGCAAACAGTAATTGTCTAAAATCGGTTGCAAGGCGAAATTTATAAACTTGTAAAGTACTCCAAATCAACCAAGTAATTCAACATAAGTGTTGTTGGAACCCATCGTTTCTATCTACCAACGAATGATTTTGTTCAATGCAGCAATCTGAAAATACTCCAGCTTCTCAAATAGCCCCTATTGACCCACCCACTCAGGCTGTGACGTCGGCAAATTCCGATCCGTTCAAGGGGGCTGAAGGCGCCACAACCGATGGCCGAACGGCCGGACAAGGCCAGGAATTCTGGTGGGTGATCTTGCCGATCGCCGTTGTTATCGTGTGGCTCCTGCTGCGATCAACTAAAAAGTCGGCGCACGCCGCCAGCACCGCGTCCTCAGCGATGTCTCGAAACTCGGGACAGTCGGCCGAGGCTCAAAATGAACAAACGGTTGATTCCACAGCTATGCAATCGGCAACGGAATCGAGGAATGCCAACAAGCGGGAGCGTACCAGCCAGACAGTTTCAGAATCCAAGAAGCTGGTCAAGCAAAGGATTCGCGAAAAGAAAAAACAGAAACTGGCTCAGGCAATAATCTCCGCCAAGGCACGAGCTGCTGAAGAATCGGTAACAGCGCAAGGCGTACCGCCTGCCGCCAATCAAAGTGTCGAACTAAGCGAACTACCAGGCGGTATCGAAAGCCCGCAGAGCGAGTCCGCTGTTGATTGGCAGGCAACAGCAGCCGTCCAGGCTGCAATCCGCAGCAGTCAAACGAAAAAGAAAAAGCAGTCTGACAAAAGGCCGGCCGTTGCGGCAGTCGCTGGATTCCAAAAATTCGAACGCCCGACAATGCAAGTGCGCCAAGTGACATTGCCCGATAACAACCAATGGAATACTGCCGAGCGAACACAGTCGGTCATCCAGAATGAGCCAGCCAAGGAATTTCAACAGCAATCTAGCGTCTCCGAAACTAATACTTCGAACCCTCAGCCTCGGACTCTCAAAGATTTTATCGGCTCGCGCGCCAGTCCAAGCGGAGAGTAGACCAGGAGAGTAGAGCAATTGTCTCAATTGCTCATGAACGATTGCTCAAAAACATTTGAGGACAAACGATTGAGGACAATCGTTTTACACTCTTGAGCGAAGGGTAGACAATGAATCCTCTCGACAACAAATCTGAACCTAGTCAGCGAGGATTGTCGTCGCGGTTGCTTGACACGGTCGAGTGGGTCGGTAACAAACTGCCTGATCCAGCAATGCTGTTTGTCTGGGCGCTGCTCTTGACTTGGATTTGCTCCGCGTTTCTGTCGCAAGTCAAGTTTGAAGAATTAGACCCTAGAACTCAAGCTCCGATCCAAGTTGTCAACCAGTTAACGCCAACAGCTTTAGTTAGCTTTTTGGCGAACATGGTGAAGACTTTTGTCGAATTTCCACCGCTTGGCTTTGTACTGGTCGCCATGTTGGGAGTTGGAGTGGCTGAGCACACGGGATTCATTCAAGCCTTATTGAAGGGGTTGTTGCGATTGACTCCCCAAAAGCTGTTGTCGCCGATGTTGATTCTGGTCGGCATCATCAGTCACTCTGCGGGTGATTCCGGGCATGTGCTGGTAATTCCACTTGGTGGTGCGATGTACGCCGCTGCTGGTCGCCACCCGTTGCTTGGCATTACAACAGCGTTCGCCGGAGTTTCGGGAGGGTTCAGCGCGAATTTCATTCCGTCAGGATTGGACCCTTTGTTGCAAGGGTTCACGCAAAAGGCGGCGCAGATCATCGATCCCAATGCTGTAGTGAATCCATTGTGCAACTGGTTCTTTATGTCCGCGACCTGCATCATCATCACCTGCGTAGGCTGGTACATCAGCGATTGGATTATCGAACCGAGGCTGGCGCGCATTCCCTTTGAAACCGGTGGGCTCGACAGCCCGGCCGCGCGACACGAATCAACATCCAGCGAACAGCTCGGCGGGTTGACGGCTGCGGAATATCGAGGTCTGAAGCTTGGTACGGCGGTACTTGTGGGCTGTCTGTTACTGTTAGTCATATCGCTGATTCCAGCCAATTCGCCGTTTCGAACTCCCGACGGCAAGCTCGCTGGTCACGATGCTCCACTGATGAAGTCCATCATACCGCTGATCTTCTTTTTCTTTCTGGTGCCAGGTGTCGCCTACGGTTGCGCAGCCGGCACGGTGCGCAGTCATCGCGACGTGGTCAAAGGCATGGACAGAGCGATGGGAACGGTCACCTATTACTTGGTCATGGCTTTTTTTGCCAGCCAGTTTACCGCAGCGTTTACGCAGTCGAACGTTGGAATTTTGATTGCCATCAAAGGTGCTGCCGCATTGCAAGCAATGGCATTACCTCACCAAGCGACGATTATCGGCTTCATCCTTTTGACTGCGACAGTGAATTTGGTAATCGGTTCCGCATCCGCGAAGTGGGCACTGCTGAGCCCAATATTTGTACCGATGTTCATGAAGCTAGGGCTGTCTGCCGAACTGACACAGGGGGCTTATCGCATCGGCGACTCGAGCACCAATATCATTTCACCGCTGTTCCCCTATTTTCCTTTGATTGTCGTTTACGCTCAGCGCTATGTAAAAACCACCGGGGTTGGCACGATGATCTCGCTGATGTTGCCTTACTCGATGGCATTCTTAGTGACTTGGAGCTTGCTGTTACTAGCGTTCTGGACGCTGGGAATACCGCTGGGAGTCGACGCCCCGTATTTATTGCAGCCACGTTAGTGTAGTGTATTCAATCCTCGCTTAGCAGCATTTGAGCGTTGGATTATCGTCCGTTACTTACTCAAAATTAACTAATTTGGGCGTTTATTCGGTTTGAAAACTAGAGATAATCGT
>SXGS01269138.1_pt1 | contig 11502 bp, 11 predicted proteins | sample 3174681 | NCBI WGS metagenome assembly SXGS01 (sample SAMN11356861, study PRJNA531348) | freshwater metagenome | isolation source: freshwater sample F1-80 | place: China: Fuxian Lake, Yuxi | collected 2017-12-25 | reverse complement strand
TCTTTGGTTTGAAATGGCAGATATTGGAGGTCAAGGTTGGATCGAATACGGTAACTCGACTCGTTTGGAGCCCAGCGTATGTGGATGGGCTGGTTCTGAGAGACCGGGATACGGATAGTAACGGGACGATCGATGAGCGGTAATATTCCTTGCAGGATGCCAACTGGAACATGACTGCGTTGGTGAACACAAGTGGCACCGTGGTGGAACGGGACACCTACACACCTTTTGGGGTGGTGACCTTCCGGGATGCTTCCGGATCTGTTATCAACTCAAGTGTCAAGGATTGGATCTTCCTCCATCAGGGAGGCGAGAAGATCGCGGCAGGGGATTACGAATTCCGGAATCGGGTTTATAGCCCAACCTTAGGGAAGTGGTTAACGAATGATCCGTTGGGATTTGATGCGGGAGATGGGAAAACCTATCGATATGTGGAAAATGCCCCTGTAGTCGAAAATGATCCAACTGGTTTATTCCAAGGCGTAGCCCCGGTAAATGGAAGACCCACTCCCCGACCGATTCCTCGAAGCGGACATTGGAATTCAACTAGGCCAAATGAACCTACTCCAATTAATGAGGTTGTTCCGAGAAGCCCGGTGCCTTTTTGGGATCCGCCTTGGGGACCACATCCCAATATTTTTTACCCAACTGAACCAGGGCCAATTATTTATGGACCTCCCAACCCAAGCGGTTATTTAATTGACCCCAGAAAATGTGGTGCCCCAAGATTTTATCATGGCAAAGATCCAGATAAAAGATCTACAGAACCAATTCGAGCTATTCCAAACCGAAATGATTGTGAGGTCATCCGAGACGCCGATTTAAAACGATGTCTAGAATTAGCAAAAAAAATGAAAGAGGATCAGCATCCGCCTAGTGAAATTGCAAGATGGATGTTTGGATGCATGCAAAACGCAGATGATCGGAGGATTGAATGCAGAAAAGGATCTGCACTTCCTAGACGAGTAGAACCGTACCCAAAATGATCGTGATGGCAAAAACTAATCAATGATGTTTAGAAAACTACTTATTTTAACTTAGGTAACTGAATTTTAAAACATAGGAGATGCCAAAATTGGAAATATTAATGGTTTACTGCAATAATGCTCTAGTTTGTACGGCAGGTCTTAGCAATTCAGGTCACATTACAGCTCGTGTTGTGTTATTTAGAAGAGATTTTGGCGAGCCGATTTTTGAAATAATCGGCTTTGACTTTACAAAAGACACAATTATTAAGTGGCCATCAAAGACACTAAAAAATGGAGATGAAATTATTATTGCAATTGAAGAAGCAGAGTTTTTTGACATCCCAATTTCAAAAAAATTAATCAAAAACCAAAAGGCTGAAGTCGAATCGCACATTGATGAAAACCATTCTGGACAACTAAAGGCTCCATGGGAATAATTAAGTTGTTTATAAACAATAACGCAACAATGGGATTCATATGGATGATGTGAATGCGATTTGCCATGATAAACAATACGGTATAGGATCTAGATTTTAAAAAACAATAAGGATGAAGCAATGGAAACAAGACAAATCAATCAAAATGAGAATGAGGCCATTGAGGTTTTTATTAATGACAGGAAAATATGCACCGCTTCGCTTAACGACACGGGGAGCGTCTCTGCTAATGTGGTTATGTATTGTGACAGAGAGGAATTTGTCTATTTAGGCATTGGTGGATTCAGTTCTTTGCACCAAGAATATGTTGACTGGGGTTCACATTCGCTAAAAATTGGTGATAAGGTTAAGATAAAATTAATATTTACTAGTATGATAGACGATCCAATCGAACATAAATCTGCTGTAGAAATGAATAAATGGGCACAGAGTTTGAAGCCAAAATGCCAATAACCTTATCGTTTAATGGTTGTGTTAACGCTAGGGCGATTGCATCATGTTACAGGACTTACGCGTCATAAGTCCTTACCCAGTAAGGATAATTTCAAAACTCGGTTTTTGCCATTAATTTGCAGGCCTTGGGGCTTTGGAGATTTTGGGAGAATTGATATTTTAAAACCAAGCTGTTTTATAAGGATATAAAACATGGCAATAATCCACCAAAACTCCCCTAAAACCACCAGATTAGCCATGCTTGCTATTTGCAAATCGCCTCTTTCCCCGTTTTTTCTAACATGATGCAATCGCCCTGGCCGGGTTATGGGTATGGAGTGATTTTCCTTGAATTTTTAACCTCTTTTGGAACCATGGTAGTGTTTTTTCCCGGAAATTGAGAGTATATCGAGTTTAAAAAGGCAAGTAGTCCCGACCAAATTACATGTTTTTGCCGAAAATTGTGCGATTTTAACAAAGGGGTTTGAAATGGTCAGCAGGTACCCCCCGGTTGTTCCAATCACCCCTGAGGCGGTTTGAACGGTTGAAAGCCAATTTGAAACAGGAGGCTTAGGTTTGAATCAGAACCCAAATTAAGGGATTTGTAGTCCCGCCTTTTCCAGGCAGAATTGAATATTTCCCGGGAAAACAGGATTTTTATGGTCTCATCCTCCTAACTTGGCATAACCTCGGCCCATGTGTCATTTCATTTGGCCCTTGGGATTGCCGAAAACGGGATCCTGAGGTCCTGGCCCCTTCTTCTGGTTGGGATTGCCTTTAAACGGTCCTGGTCCACCCTTTTTTTGTCCTTTAGGCAAAATGCCTTTGGGGTTGTCGTTTGGAAACCCGGGCGGAAAATCCAACCCCTTCTTGCCGGCATTTCCCTGGTTGGGTGGGGCAGGTTCCATTGGGTTGGGAATCATTCCCTTATTCGTATTTTTTTTATTGGTAGAATCCGGTGGGCTCACTTCCACCCTTGGTTCTGTTGTGTTTTTTCCTTTATCGGGTGCAGGAATCGTTTTTTTATTCTCTTTGGAAAGAGCCGGTTTATCCGTGGGTGCATCCGTCTCGCCATGGGTTCCAATTCGACCTCCAAACGGACGAAACACGAGGATGGCAACCAAAACGAAAAGGCCCAAAAGGCCGCCACCAATGACCTTAAAGGCTGGGAAAGAACTTTCTTGCACCTTTTTAGATCTTTTGGAACGCTTTTTCATCCCTGTTGATAGGGAGGGTAACGATCCCTTTTCATGCACCGGCAAAGCAACGGCCACGGGTGGCGAAGTATGGGCAATGGTATTGGAATAGATTGGAGATCGGGGAGTATCCTTTAGTGAGCCATGGGGAGTTGTACTTTTCGGCGCATTGCTTTTAGGGGCCGGGGTATTTTCCAACGGAGGTGCCGATTTTGATTTCCCGGATTCCGCCAAAAGGGCCGCTTCCACCTTGCTGAGGTCCAGAATGGGGTCCTCCTGGGTGGGGACCAGCCCCTCAGGCGCCCTGGACAATTTCATGGATAAGGTGGGAAGGTCCTTTTCCAACTGAACTATGATGAGTCCTGCATCCCTGGCGGAGGCGGGTCGTTTAGAAGGATCTTTGGCTATCAGGTTCATCGCCAACTGGGACACAACATCAGGGATCTGCTGGTCCAGAAGGCAAGGTTCGGGGGGTTGGGTGGTCAACAGGGAACTGAGAATGGCCAAGGTATCATTGCCTTTGAAGGGCTTTGTTCCCAAAAGCATCTCATAAAAAATAACACCAACCGAAAAAAGGTCCGCCTGGGCGGTGACTTCTTGTCCCCCGGCCTGCTCCGGGGCCATATAGGCAGGAGTTCCCATAATGGCCCCGGCCTGAGTGATTCGAGCATCCTGGGTTCGGGTTCGAGCCAATCCAAAATCCAGAATCCGGACTCTGCCACGAGGCCCTTCCAGCCAAAGATTTCCCGGTTTGATGTCACGGTGAATCAACCCTTTGGCATGGGCTGCGGAAAGCCCTGCCAGCGTTTCCCGGATGATGCGAAGCGTTTCCCTAAGTTTTGGTTTTCGCTCCCGGTCCAGCTTTTTGTCAAGGGGCTCACCCTGAAGAAACGGCATGGTTAAAAAGGGAACACCGTTGTCCTCGCCAATTTGAAAAATCGGTACGATGTTATCGTGGGTTAGTGCGGCGACCGATCGTGCTTCACGGAAAAATCGCTCCCGGTTATCAGGTGAAGCCACCTCTGGAATCATCACTTTGAGGGCCAGTTTCCGATCAAGCATGGGGTCGTGGGCGAGAAACACCATCCCCATTCCGCCTTTTCCCAACACACCAAGAAGGGAATAGCCTCCCAAACGGCCGATTTCATCGTGGCTTTCAGGGGGTCTGAGGAAGGCATATGCCTCGGACCGGGCCCCTTTTACAAGGACCCCTTTATCAGATATTTCAGGTTGGCCAAGATTTTCACTAAGGGACAAACCACTTCCCCCTAAAATGGGCGAGGTTAAGTTATCACATTTGGGGTAAATCGGTGTCAAAGTTGGAGGTGTAATTGTATTACAAAAAATGTTCCAAAGGTGAAATTCTCCCATTTTATCCCAAAAGGCCCCCCTTAAATGGACGAACCGGTCGCCTCCCAGGAGGGTTTGTCCTATAATCTCCTTTGTCGCTAGGGGTGTCCCGTTTTCCACGGGACTGAGAAAAGACCCTTGGGACCTGAACCGGGTGATGCCGGCGTGGGAAAGCGACGCGATCTGACCAAAGATGCACTCTTGGTTTATTTCTTCGCACCTTCCCCGACATTCACAAGTAAACCGTTGGGAAGGCTCTGCCATGACACAAATTGAATCCGCCCGCAAAGGTATCATCACCCCTGAAATGGAATTTGTCGCAAAGCAGGAAGAGCTAGAACCCGAACTGATCCGCTCCGAAATTGCCCGGGGCCGGATGGTGATCCCCGCCAATATCAATCACCTCAAGGAAAACCTTGAACCCATGGCCATAGGCGTTGCTTCAAAGTGCAAAATCAACGCCAACATCGGTAACTCCGCCGTCACCAGCAAAATCGACGATGAACTGAAAAAACTGCACACAGCGGTACACCTTGGTTCCGATACGGTCATGGATCTGTCTACCGGGGGCGACCTGGACACGATCCGCGAGGCCATCATCAAAGCCTCTCCCGTACCCATTGGAACCGTTCCCATTTACCAAGCGATCAAAGACTTTAAGGATGTAGCCGATCTAAAAATCAAGGACCTCCTTGATGTTGTCGAAAAGCAGGCCCGCCAAGGGGTCGACTACATGACCATTCATGCCGGTGTCCTGCTGGAATACCTGCCCCTCACTTCAAACCGTATCACCGGCATTGTCAGCAGGGGCGGGGCCCTCATCGCCCAATGGATGCTTCAGCGGCACGAACAAAACCCCTGGTATACGCATTTTGATGAGGTGAGCGAAATCCTGAGGGCGCACGATGTGACCTATAGTCTGGGTGATGGGTTACGCCCCGGTTGTTTGGCCGACGCCAACGATGAAGCCCAATTTGCCGAGCTGAAAACATTGGGCGAATTGACGCTTAAAGCCTGGGACAAAGGCGTTCAGGTAATGGTTGAGGGGCCGGGCCATATCCCCATGCACCTTGTCAAAATGAATGTGGAGAAACAACGCGAAATGTGCCATGAGGCACCCTTTTATGTCCTTGGCCCGTTGGTCACGGACATCGCCCCGGGTTATGACCACATCACCAGTGCCATCGGGGCCGCATTGGCTGGAGAAGCCGGCGCTGCCATGCTCTGTTATGTGACCCCCAAGGAGCATTTGGGGTTACCCAACGCCGATGATGTTCGTCAAGGCGTTATTGCTTACAAGATCGCCGCCCATGCCGCAGACATCGCCAGGGGTCGAAAAGGTGCTCGTGATCGGGATGATGCCCTTTCCAAAGCCCGATTTGAGTTCGATTGGGAAAAACAATTCGAACTCTCCCTCGACCCCGAAACCGCCCGCCGGATGCACGATGAAACCTTGCCCCAGGAAGCTTTCAAAAGTGCCAAATTCTGCTCCATGTGCGGCCCCAAGTTCTGTTCCATGCGAGTTACCCAAGACATCCGTAAACTCGCCGAGTCGCAAAACGCCAAAGGGGCCATATCCCTGGCAACAGCCAGCAGGTAAGGCGTTTGGGGCCTGAAATGATTGTCACCGAGGAACTCCCCCTTCGCTACACCACCCCCGCCGAATGGGCGAAAGGGGCCCTTTCGGATGTGGTTGCCCTTTTGGGAGATCATGCCCATCTGGAAAAAAAGGCAGCCTCCAATGCCTTGGAATTGATCAACCGTTGGCAAGGGATTCATCCGCCAAAACGATGGGTTACCACTTTGGCAAACATTGCCCGAGACGAGGCTGTTCACCTTTCCCAGGTGACACGGTTGCTTTCACGGATGGGTGCCACGATCCCCAAAACGCATTTCAATCCCTATGCCCAAGGCCTAAGGACAATCGTCCGAAAGGGCCAGGGTCCGGATGAATTGGTGGATCGGCTATTGGCGGCCGCCTTGATCGAAGCCAGATCCTGCGAACGGTTTTTGCTATTATCCAAAGCAACGGATAATCCCCAATTGGCCACATTTTACCAGGGGCTTTGGACTTCCGAACATGGCCATTTTCGGGTGTTCGTAACCTTGGCCAATACGGTTCGACCGGCGGATACAGTCACGAATCGGTGGAGCGAATGGCTCGACCACGAAGCAAAGGTTATCCAGTCCCAACCCCCAGGACATAAAATCCATTCCGGAATGGACCGGCAGGCCAATCCCTCTCCCGGATTTTGAGAAATGTCTGCTCCCCTGCCCAATCCCGTTAGCCAAGGCCGAACCAAACTTCCAGGGATTTTTTTATTGCTATCCGCAGGGATTAACCTGGTGGCAGGGTTTGTTTTTGTGGGAATGGGGGCTCATGGCCACACGGTTGCCATTGCCGAATTTCGCCACCGCCTCCAAACCGACTTCCCTGGCCAACATCGGGAAATTGCCCAATCCGGTTGGCCACTCGATCGCTGGATTTGGAATACCTCCACCGGCTTATTGGTATTGGGATTGGGTGGGGTGGTTACAGGTTGTTTGGCGATTGCCGGGGTCCGTAGAATGTGGCGTGGCGGTTCCACCCGCATGACCATGGTCGCCTCGCTTTTGATCGCCGTTCCGGGTATCAGTCCTTCCGGATGCCTTGCCATCGGATCCCTGGCAGGACTCTGGATGGTTTTGATTTTGTGCGATCCGGAATGAATGATTAATTGTTTGTCCGGCCACTTCCAAGTTCCTAAAAAAATCGACTAAATCGTCCCTGAAAAACCCACACAACCGGTTTTTGATTGAGAAGGGTCCTGCTGATCAGGAATAAGAAAAAGGCTCCTTTAAGAATGGATGTCATTTTCCATGATTCAACCCGAGGTTTGCCCAAGTTACGCAGTAGGAGTGATTTTTCACGATTTTTTGGCCTATTTTGGGACCCTGATTGTGGTATTCCCCGAGAATTGGGAGTATGGCGAGTTCAAAACGGCATATAGTCCCGATCAGGTTTCTTGATATTGACCGCTCCTTGTGCGAATTTGGCAATGGGATTTGCAATGTTTCTCGGGTGGTCCGGCCGGTTTCAAACCATCTGGGTCGGATTGAATAATTGAAAGCCAATGGGAAATCGGCGGCAAAGCGGGTACCTGACCCAGATAAAGGGGATTTGGAATCCCGTCGTTTGCAGGCTGATTTGACTTTTTCTTGGGGAAGATTGGGTTTTCATGGTCCCAACTGCATAACTTTGGGTAATATCAGCTAAATCCAGTCCTTTTGAATTCAAGGAAATACCCTCTTTTTTGCCAAAGGAGCTTGCCTCCAACATGGGTCCCCATTAGCTTGACTTTGATATACCTATTAATCACCTCCGGGACTTAGCCATGTCCTCCCGAGTGGTTTTCTTTGTCCGTTGGTCGCCCAAGTTTCATCGTCCTTTAATTGCAATCCGCAAAAGCTCATCGCTTGCCTTGGAATCCCTCGAAAACCGACTTGTCCCGGATGGCCACGGGTTCTCCCAAATACTGCCCCAATGGAACGGGGATCAGTGGCTGCATCCCCCGGCCTCCGTTACCACCCTTTCTTCCAACTCATTGTTGGTCCCCTTTGAGGCTCCTACTCCTCCCTCCTCAGGCCTGGGTGCCGTTCCCTCCGACTTTTCCCAATTCCATTTTCCGACCACCCTTCCCGCCGAAACAATAACCCTAACCTTGTCCGCTTCCGTCCTTACCGGGAATTACCAGCGCCATTACACAATTTACGCTCAAAGCCCAGGCGACCAGGTTTTCCTGGATGTCCAAATCGTATCCGCCGTCCAATTTGGTTCTACCTCTGTCACCGAATCCGGAACCCTGACCCTTTCACAAACCGTCCACCAAAACGGATCCTTAATAAGCCAAGTCGTGGCATCGGTGATACCGTTTTCCCAAACCGTCCCCGAAGATACCAATGGCCTACACTATTTCGGACTCGGAAGCGAAGGCACCCCAGGCTACACCGCTTCGGGCCTTTTGGATTCCCAAACTTCTTGGAATCAACTCTCTTGGTCCGATTCTGTCGCCTTTCTGACAATTGGCTCCTGGACCTTTTCTGATAACACTTCATTTGGTCTTTCGTCTTTAGAGCAATCCTCCCTCTCCTTTACCTCGACCACCAACACCCTTGCAGATGGCAGCAGGGTAACCAACGATACCACCTCCACAACATGGCAATCCCAAATCACCCTTTCCGATCAACCCGCCAACATCCCCACCATTCTCCTCAGCCAAGACAACACTCTTCCGGCGGTCCTTGAGCCAGTCGCCAACACCCATTTCTATCTCCAATCTATTGATTCCGGAACCTCCCAGGAAACCTGCATCGAAACCTCCATGGGAACCGATTCCATTGTATCAGTGGATTCCTCCTATTCGGGTGCCGATTCCTTCCGGTATTTTGATCAAAACACAGTAACTGCGGCAATCATTCCCCAACCCGCCGATCCCCTCCTCAATACCCAAGATCAGCCTTTTTCCGGATATGCGACCATCTCCTGGTTGGTCGATACCCAGACCTCCGGATCATACTCAGGCTCTACCCAAGGGAATTTCAACCTGGCCACGCCCACTTCCCCCTTAGGAACCCTGACCTATCAGGACATTCGCCACGATACCACCACCACCACCGATACCCTCAACCTCTCTGAGGAGATCTATCTCACCGATAACGAAACCCAATATTTTGAGCAGACCACCCTCCAGCAATCCCTGACCCAACCTCTCCTGGAAGATTCGACCTTGACCCAAACCCTGGGCTATGACCTCCCCCTGATGGTGGGCCCCGTCATTGATTCCCAAATCGTCTCCAACACAATTGCCTATGGCTATTCTTCCTCGAAAGGGGCGATGCAATCCAGCATCAATGATCAATTCCACCTCCGCTCAACCACGGCCGCAACCCTAGGCACCACGACAACAAACGGCACCCCGGCAAGTTCCTTGACTCTTTCCGGTTATGCGAACGCCTCCGGATCGGACCAGGCTCATGGGACGATCTCCGGAACATATGACTTGATTGATGATACTCAAGCCCTCACCGACCAACTATCCTACCAATCCGAATGGGATTCGACCGATTTTGGCACCCTGGGCTACCACGAATTCGGGACCGTTCCCGTTGCCATCCATAGCTCCAACTACTCCTTAGCAGAAACCACTTCCAACGGGAACTCAAGCCAACAGGGCGGGTTGGATGCCACAGGCAAGCAAATCTCCGGAATCAGCCAAAGCCACGACCAATCGACGACCACCATTCCCCAGTTCTGGTCCTGGAGCCAGCTCTCCGGGGTCAATCAACCGATCCTGATCGAATATCAGGTGGGGGGAGGCAAAGGGGATTTCAACTCCACCAGCAACCTTTCCTATGACAACGAAGGGAAAGCTACCGGGACATTCGACTTATCCTTGGTTTCAGCCGTAGCCAGCAGCATCACCAGTGCCCTGATAGGCACCCTCTACCTCGATCCAGTAACCGGTACGGTATCCGAGGCATTTGATCCCATTTTGGGGGCAACTCCCACCCATCCTCCCCGGGATTCGATCACTTTCAACGATCAGAGCCAATCCCTGATCCAGGCAGGTACGGTGTTCCAAACCCAATTTGCCTGGACCTCTCGGATGTTCCCACAGGCACAGTCCTTTTGGGCCAATCGGCTCAGATCACAAGCAACTCCCTTGACAATCGGGCATTTGTCTCAAACCAAGGCAAGGATCACGCCCAATACGATGCCACCGGGGGCGGGCAAATTCGGGTTACTGACCAGATCATGAGCACGATCACAGGAGATCTGGTAACCACCACCGGCTCTATCGGAACTTCCATCAACTATGCCGGCCAATCACAACTCATTGCCGATGGGAAATTGGATGTAGCGGAAACAGGCCACACCGGGGACTACCATCTGGAAGAGCAGACCCGCTACCGGGTCCAGGATACCGAGTCGATCCAATTCCTCTGGTCCAATGATGCCTGGACGGACACCGATCACGCCTTCACAGGCGATCATGAAGCCCATGATGATTGGGTGTACAACCAAACGGTCAACCTCCCGAAAAATTCCGATCCGATCATCACCAACAACCCCGATGGGTCCACCAGTTCCCAGATTATTCGATTGGGTCAGGACCAGTCCACGCTAACCTCCGCCGGGGGATTCGATTACCACCTGACCCAATCGGGGTCGCCTTCGGATTTTGTGTTTACATTAGGTCACACCAGCCAATCGCAAGCAGCTAAGCAGGATACAGGAACCTGGCAGGCGGCGGCTGGAACCAGCGGCACCACCTACGACAATCTGGGAAGTGAAACGAAGAACTCCCGGGCCAACCTGTCGGGCCGGGTGCAAAACGGTACGGTCTACTACACTGGGATTGATGTCTACCAGACCAAAAACACAGGCACCAACAATACGGGCTCGGGTTTTGCTTTAGGTTCCACGACGAGTTCGCACACAGTAGGTTCCACCCAGACGATTGAAACCCGGGGAGGAAATTCGGGATCGTGGTATGGAAGCAAGCTGGAAATAGGCAACAGCACCACAAATTACACCACGGTTTCGGGGACCATGGGTCAGCCTTTTTCAGGTATGATCCAAACCGGGTTCAACATGACGACGCCGTATGGGACTGCGGCCCAGCCCGGGATTACGGGGTCGTATGGGAGTAACCAGAATGGCCAAACGGCACTAAGTGGGCCCGCCCAACTCCCCAATATACCGGCCCCTAATGTGGGAGATTATCCGCCCAATGCTCAGGCAAAATTAAACACGATCTTCAACGCCTACCGGCAATCGGCGGCAAACCAATCCTATTACGCCGCTCAATACGCCAACCGGGCTGGAGCCAATTTTGTGGCACCAAGCCTGACGAATATGGTTCAGCAAATCAATGGCTGGGAAACAAAGGCGTCTTTGAAGCCGGATATCTTAGAAGGAGTTGTTGTACCGATTTCGTATCTTCCATCAGCAAACGAAGAAGGAGAAGCAAAGTATGCGTTCACGGGTTTTAGTGCTAAACGGGTATAGGAATAGTAGCCAGGGTCCCGATTTTCTCAACCCTGTAGTGGGATGAGTCGAGGTGAGGGAAGCTTTTT
>SXGS01496501.1_pt1 | contig 11503 bp, 4 predicted proteins | sample 3174681 | NCBI WGS metagenome assembly SXGS01 (sample SAMN11356861, study PRJNA531348) | freshwater metagenome | isolation source: freshwater sample F1-80 | place: China: Fuxian Lake, Yuxi | collected 2017-12-25 | reverse complement strand
CGCCGTCGAGCTCGGGCGGCACCGCCGGCGCGCCGCGCCGCTTCGAGGCCAGCACCTCCGACGCGGTGCCGCCGAACGGCAGCCGTCCGCTCAAGGTCTCCCACAGGAGCGCGCCGAAGGCGTACCAGTCGGCGGCCGGCCCGGCGGCGCCACCGCTGGCCTGCTCGGGCGCCATGTAGCCGAGGGTGCCGCCCGCCGCGGCGCCGCCACCGGTGCTGGCCGCCAGGCCGAAGTCGAGCAGCACTACACGATCGTCCTCGACCAGCACGTTGGACGGCTTGATGTCGCGGTGCACCTTGCCCGCGGCGTGCAAGAACCCGAGGCCGGTGACCAGCTGAGCCGCCGCTCCGCGCAGGCGGGCCCCGTCGAGCGCGCCGCCCGGGCGCGCGTACCCGAGCAGATCGGGGCCTCGCAACAGCTCCATGGTGAAGAACCAGCGCCCGCCGTCCTCGACCATCTCGCCGAGCACGACCAGGTTGGGGTGCGACAGGTCGTGCAGCGTCACGAACTCGCCGCGCAGGCGCTCGATCGCGTCGAGGGTCGGAGCCTGGATGGTCTTGAGCGCGACCTCGCCGCCGCGCAGGTGGTCGCGCGCCGCGTAGACCACACCCATGCCGCCCTGGCCGAGCGTGCGCAGGATCTCGAAGCGCTCGGCCGCCAGCCGCGTCCCGGCCGCGAGCGGCCTCGTCGAGACCATGGCCGCCCCGTCGGTGACCCGCGCCGCCTCGCGCAGGAACGAGTCGTAGCCCTCGCGGGTGTCGGCCAGCCCGTCGACGGTCGGCGCGCCGTTGTCAGCGGTCGCGTCGTCGGACCGGGGCCCTGGCATCGCGAGCATTGTACGTCTAGAGCGAGGGGCGCTCCTGTGCTCTGATCGGCTGATGGACGACGAGGCCGCCCTCCGCGACGCGTACGCGGCCGGGCGCTTCGACGAGGCGACCACGCTGGCGCTCGAGCGCTACGGCCCCGAGATCCTCGGGCTCCTGGCCGCGCGCCTTCGCTCCGACGGCGACGCCGCCGAGGTGTTCTCGATCTTCGCCGAGGATCTCTGGCGCGGCCTGCCCGGCTTCGCGTGGCGCTGCTCGCTGCGGGCCTGGGCGCATCGGGTGGCTCGCAACGCCGCCAATCGCTGGTCGGTGGCCGGGGCGCGGCGGGCCGCGCTCAACCTGCCGACGCCCGGCGAGGTCATCGAGGCGGTCGCCGATCGTGTGAAGTCGACGACGCTCATCTACCTCAAGACCGAGGTCAAGTCGGAGATCCGCCGCCTGCGCGACGAGCTGCCGCCCGAAGATCAGCTCGTGCTGGTGCTGCGCGTCGACAAGGACATGGAGTGGCGCGACGTGGCGATGGCCCTCGCCGACGAGGATCTCGACGAGGCCGCCCTGGTGCGGGAGGCCGCGCGCCTGCGCAAGCGGCTCCAGCTCGCCACCACGCGCCTGCGCGAGCTGGCCACCGAGCGCGGCCTCCTGGCCCGGTGACCGCTCACGCCGCTCCGCCTACCGGATCGCCGTGATCCCGCCGCTGGCCCGCTCGAGCCGCACCGTGGCGACGTTCCACTGCTGGATCGCGTTGGCGAGCCGGGCCCGCATGCCGAACCAGCCCAGGTAGGCCTCGGCCAGCTCCTTGGGCTCGGCAGCGCCGATAGCGTCGGCCTGGATCAGCGACGCCACCCAGGCCCGCGACGCGGCCTCGCCGGTGGGGGCGACGTCGACGCGCCGGCGCGAGCGCGCGGCCTCGGCGTACGCGGTGCGCTGATCGAGGGTGGCGCCCATCTTGGCCAGATCGGCCTGGGCCGCCGCCTTGCGCGCCGCCGCCCGCGCCCGTGCCACCTTGGTACGCGTGGTCCACGGCTCGATCTTCCAGGTCAACGTGAGGAGCAGGCTGGCGCGAGTCCGGTGATACGGATCTTCGTGAATCGCGCTGGGCGGATCCTCGACGCCGGCGGCGTCGGAGTAGGCCAGGCTGCCGACCAGCGACAGCATCGGCCAGTAGTCGCTGGCCTCGAGGTCGGCCAGCGCCGCCGCCGCCCGCGCGCCCTCGGCAGCGGCGACCACCTGCGGCCGCTTCGCCCCGGCCCGAACGAAGTAATCGCTCTCCGACGTCAGCTCGTAGGTCACCGCCTCGATCGGCACGTCGTCGACGTCGGCGGCGTCGTCGCCAGCCAGCGCCCGCACCGCCGCCAGCGCGATCTCCTCGCCCTGCGACGCATCCTCGAGCTGGATCCTGGCCTCGGCCATGATGGTCTCGAGCCGCTGCTGATCCTGGATCGTGACCTCGCCGGTGCCCTCGGCGACCCGCTCGACCAGGCGCTCGTGCGCGCCCTCGAGCTGCTCGATGCCGTCCTCGAGCATGTAGCGCAGCTCGCGCGCCAGCTTGAGGCCCCAGTAGGCCCGCGCCGCCTCGACCGCGACGTCGCCGGCGCTCTCGTCCTCGAGCGCCGTCATCGCCGCGATGCCGGCCCGCGCCGCCCGCTTGCCCGGCCCGGCCTTGCCGTACGCGTACACCGGCTGCACCACGTCGAGGCTGACCCCGGTCCACAGGCCGTCGACGCTCCAGGCGAACCCGTCGGGATCGGTCTGGTCGCACGCCGCGTCGACGCAGTCGATGCGCGGGCTGGGCCCGGCGAACGCGGTCGCCGTGATCTTGGGGAACAGCCCACTCGTCGCCTCGCTCACCCGCGCCCGCGCGCTCGCCGTCTCGCTCGCCGCCATCGTCGCCCGCGGCCCGGCCAGCGCCCGCGCCGTGAGCTGCTCGAGCGTCAGCCTGGGGCCGTCAGCCGCCGCGGGCGCGGCGAGGGCGACAGCGGCGGCAACCAGAGCGGCGGCGATGGCGGGGACGACAGGTCGCATCCCCCGGTTCTACCGCGGCGGAGACCTCAGTGCGGCAGGCGCCGCACCCAGGCCGGTGGCTCGGGCAGCGGCGGCGGCTCGTAGTCGAGATCGAGGCGCTGCTCGCCGGCGGCGGTCATCGCGCGCACCTCGAGCCCGTGCAGCCACAACGCCGGCAACTGCCGTCGTGCCATCGCCTCGTCGAGGTACACGAACCGGACCTGCTCGACCGGCTCGGGGAACACCTGGTGCACGCGCGTCGCCGACGCGATGCCCATCTCCTCGGGCGTGACCTCACGCTCCTGCACCAGCACCACCGACGTCTTCGTCGCCGGCTCGTAGAAGGTCGGCTTGTAGCTGCGCGCGCCGCTGCGGAACGCCCACAGCTGCGACGCGTAGTGACCGCCCACCCAGACCGAGGCCAGGAGCGCGTGGCCCGGCTTCGCCTGCTCCAGGGCCGCCTCGGCGTCGGCGTCGAGATCGTGGAACTGGAACAGCGTCACGTCGTTGGCTTCGTCGCGCAACCGGCGCCACGGACCGCGATCGACGATGCGCTTCGACACCAGGCGATGTCCGGCACCCTTGAGCAGGAAGCCCCAGCCGTGGATCGAACGGTAGCCCTGCCACCAGGTCGGATCGATGGCGCGGGTGACACAGGCCTCGAACGGCCACCCGGCGACGGTCGCCAGCAGCTGTTCCGGGGTCAGCTCCCACCGCGTGCGGTGGATGTACGTCCGGTCGTGCGTGCGCCCGCGCTGGAAGGCCGCGTCCATGCCCCAGCTCACGTCGAGCTCGTCGCTGCTCCGCGCCAGCTCGGCGAGTGGGCCCGGTTGCTTGACCGCCTTCTCGTCGACCTTCACCGTGGCGGGTGGCGTCTCGGGGAGCATGCCGATCGCGAGCGCATGTTCGACCACCGCCGCAGGATCGGCGCCCGCGAAGTTCAGTTGCAGCCGCGCCTGCATCACATCCCTGCCAGCAGGCCGGCCAGGTCGGTCACGTTGGCCTCGCTCATGCGCGTACCCAGATTACCTTGCGTGATCGTGCGAGCAACACCGTCGCTGCCGAAGATCTCGATCGTCAGGTGATCGTAGTCGCGCAGCCACGCGGCGATGTCCTCGACCGAACCGCGCGCGCCTCGGATGTCGGTGAAGACCACACGCATCGAGTTCACCGCGCGAGTCGTACCATCCTCGAGCGTGACCGTACCCGCTTCCGACGCGGTCACGCGCAGCCCATCGCGGATCTGGAGGACGTCCTCGGGGTTCAGCCCCACGGTCGTCGCCTTCATCTCGACCAGCGTGCTGCCCTCCACGAAGTCGGGGCGCCGCACGCCGCGCCCACCGCGCCCGGTGACGAGCCCGGGGTTGGCCTCGTCGGTCATGGTCGGATGCGCGAGGAGCCCCGATCCCGATCGGCGCGCGAGGTACCAGCGCTCGAGCAGGTTGCCGCGGTCCGACTGGTTGAGCCCGGCGGTCAGGTTCTGGAGCTCGAGGAGGCTCTCGGCCTCGGTCAGGACCATCCCCTCGGGGGTGTGGCCGACCCGGGCCCAGATCCGCGGCTCCATCGCCTCCTTGAGGCTGTGCCGGACCGAGTCGACGGTACGACCGGCCGGATCGACCATGGCCGCGATCACTTCTTCCTCGGTGGCGAGGCCGTTGCTGCGGAGCATCTCCCAGTAGGCACGGAAGCTCGAGGTCGAGTCCTCGGCGGTGAGCTGGGCGAAGGCATCCTGACGCGTGAACGGACGCCCTTCGATGGTTGCCTCGAAGCGTTCGGCGGCGCGCGTGGCACGGCCGTCGCGCCCGACGCGCATCCAGCCGCCGTTGCTATCGGGAGCGATCGTGACCGGATCGGCGGCGTCGCCCGGATACCGCTGGAGGTCCCAACCATCGCCACGGCGCCGATAGTAGTGACCGGGCGGCGGCGGCGGGTAGTGCACACCGTGCTCATCCACAGGCGCAGTGGGGTCGATGCGCTCGATGGTCCAGCCCCCGTTGCCGTCCGACACGAGCATGTGAGGATCGGTATGTCCCGGCTCCGGCGCGATCTCCCAGCCGGTGCCGCTGGCGCGCCGCCGGTAATAGTGCCCGGCCGGAGCGTCGGGGAAGCCCGGTGCGGGCGATCGCGGCGAGCCGATGCCGGCCGTGCTCAAGCTGGTGTCGCCGCTCGCCGCCAGGGTCCGGAAGCGAGCGAGGTTGGACTCGAAGACGTCGAGGTCGGCCTCGATGATCTGACGGGCGTCCGAGGACATCTCGCCCTGGAGCTGGGCGATGCGCGCCCGGATCATGTCCTCGAGCTTCCTGACCTCGTGAGCCGCGTCGCCGGCGACGGTCCCGACCGGATCATCGACGTGGCCGGTGACCGCCTCGCGGCAGCGAGCGAGGATGCCGCTGGCCCGCTGGATCGCTACCACCCGATCGACGTGCGCGGCGAGATCCGCGTCGGTGACGTTGGGGCCGAAGCGGAGGGTGAGGCCCTCGAGGCCACCCTCCGCCGTGACGGTGACATCGATGTGACCGCCCCGTCCCAGGGCCTCGTCGACGCGCACCACGACATCCGACATCGCGCGCGCCCGCAGCAGCGTCGTCGCGGTCTCCATGATGCCGCCGGTGACCGCGCCGACGGTGGCGCCCATCAGACCACCACGCAGGAGCGCCTCGCCGGCCCGCGCCAGCACACCCCAGACGCTGTGACGCCAGGTCTGGACGTCGGTCAAGGTCATGGCCAGATCACCGATGGCGCCGCCCAAGGCACCGTCGAGGAGGCCCATCAGCGCGCCGCGCGCGAAGGCCCGGCCGGCGATCGAGACCTCGACCGACCCGGCGGCGGCACGCGCGATGGCCGCAGTCAGAGACGGGCCCGACAGCCCGACGAAGGTCGCGGCTTGTTCGGCCAGGCCCGCGCCGGCCACGGTCAGGGCGGCGCTCAGAGCGCCCGAGAGCGCCTCGCGCGCACCTTCGGTCTCCAGCGAGTCGTGGAAATCGCCACCGACGAGCTCGGCGGTCCCGACCTGGGCCACCGCCCCGACCACTGCCGCGCCGCCGAGGATGCCGCCGTTGGCACTGAGCCAGGCCGCCACGGTCGGCGCCGCCGCGCCGTCGGTGAGCGCGATCGCGACGATGCCGACCACGATCGCCGCCACGCTGCCGGCGATGTTTGCCACGGTGTCCGAGGCGGCCGAGTACGCGGTGAAGCGATCGTTGAACTGGGTGTCGAGGTGGACGAGGATCGCGAACTCCTCGACGGTCAGCTCGCCGCCCTCCATCGCGGTGTTGTAGGCGGCCTCGAACTCGACGTGAGCGCTGGCCGCGGTGTCATCTGTGGCGCTGAAGGCGTTGGTGATCCAGCCCGCGCTCAGCTCGAGCCGCTCGCGCTGGCGGTAGAGCATGATGCGCGCCGCGTCGATGCGGCCGGCGCCGTCGGCGCTGCGCATCTCCTCGACGGTGGGGATGTCGAGCATCGCCACCAGCGCCGCATCGAGATCCTGGTCGCCGAGCTCGAAGCGCAGGCTGTCGTGGATGCGCTGGTAGCGGGCGAGCGCGCGCTCGTCCCGCTCCGCCGGCGAGTCCCCGCTGGCGGTGCAGATGCCACCGCCGGTGACGCCACCGCTGTGGGCGAGCAGGTATCCGCGGCGCAGCTCGGCGCGGTCGGCTGCCGTCAGCGTGCCCAGCGTCTCGTTGATCAGCTCGACGTTGGTGCCGTCGCCGTCGCCGCCGGTGGCCTCGGCCAGGGCGTCCTCGACCGGGATCTGGCCGGTCTCGAGCGTGTGTTCGAACGCGCGCGAGAAGGCAGCGTAACCCACGATGTAGGCCCGGATCCGGACGATGATGGGATCGGGCGCGTGTTCGCTGTCGCCGGGGACGCCGCGCAGCTGGGCGCGCACCTCCGCGGTCGTGTCGCGCAGGATGCGGAGGATGGCCGCCTCGTCGGTGTCGATGCCCTCGAAAGCCTCGGTCAGGTCGAGCCGCACCATGGCCAGGGCGTCGCCGGCGTTCACGGCGTCGAGCATCGCGACCTCGTCGTCGTCCCACAACGCGTCGCCGAGCGCGCCGAAGATCGAGGTCAGCTCGGGGTCCTCCTGCAGCGCCGTCCGGATGCGGGTCGCCGACTCGGCGCGGCGAGTGCGCACCACGTCCGCGCCGAGGCCCTCGGCGGTCTCGCCCTCGGCGTGCTCGAGCTCGCCGGTGATCTCGCGCATGATGCGCAGCACCGCCGCCTCGTCGACGTCTCCGTACCAGCTCACCGTCCCGAGCAGCGCCTGCTTGGCGCGCTGGAAGGCACCGGTATGGGCGGTGGCCAACGCCGCATCGAGCGTGCCCGCGTCCATGTCGCCTTCGATCCGGCCCAGGAAGCTCTCGCCGTCCAGGGTCGCCTCGCCTTCGCCCTCGCTGGCGGAGAGCAGGCCGTCGATGTCGCCGATCTCGTCGAAGCGGCGCTCGAGCGTCGCGCGCTGGTCCTCCGTGAGCGGCGTGCCGTCCGGAGCGGTGCCCGACGCCAGCGCTTCATCGATGCGCGCGGCCTCGTCGCGGCGGCTGCCGGCGACCGCGACCGCGGCCAGCACGCCGTCCTCGTCGGTGCCGGCGCCGTCGGTGGCGAGCTCCATGCGCACCCGCGCCGCGTCGGTGTCGGTCGCCATCTCACCGGTGTCGGTGATGCACATGCGCCGGATCTGCTCTCGGTCGTTCCAGCTGAACATCGCCGTGACCAGGTGCTCGTAGTCGTTCCAGAGCTGGACGCGCTGGCGCGGCGTGAGGTTCATGACCGCGGTCGCGACCGGGCCTTCGTCGTCCCAGACCCAGCCTCGACCGGCCGAGAGCAGCCAGCCCACGTTCTCGACGGCCTGATCGGGCCACACCCGACACCGCGCCGTGAACTGGTCGGCGGGATCGAGCTGATCGAGGTAGGGCTGGATGCCGCTGGCGGCCGTGCGCACCTCGGCATCGGTCGCGTTGCGGATGGTCTGCAGGATGCCCTGCTCGTCGTCGTCGACGTAGCCGAGCTGGGTCTCGAGCCTTTCGAGCAGCGACATATGCGGCCAGCACAGCGCCATCGCCTGGTGGAGGATGTCGCCGGAGGCATTCGAGCTGAAGTCCTCCCAGATCTCGCAGCCGAACAGGCCTGGATACATGTCGATGGTGTCTGCGCGATTGGAATCGAGGCGCAGATCGCTGAGCGCGCCCGCCTCGTCATCGGTGATCCAGCCGTGCAGTTTCTCGCGGATGCTCCGCGCGACCGTGTCGTCGCGCTGGACGCGGCCCGCGGGGGCTTCCCGGACATCGACGCGCTGCCCGGCGGCGGCGCGCGGCGCCAAATCGCGGGCCTCGACCTCGGAGGCCGCAGCCTTGCTGGCCAGTCCACCGGAGCCCTCACCGAAGCGGCGGCGCTGGGCGACGTGGACCAGCTCGTGGGCGACCTGCTCGGCCGAGGGCGAGGTGCGATCGAAGGCGATCACGTCGCGGCCGCCCTCGACGGTGGCGTAGGCGCCCTCGCCCGAGCCGCGGGCGTCGCCGAGGCGGACCTCGACGTCGAGGAAGTCGAACCCGAGCGCCTGCGCCATCATCTCGCGGTACGGGACCGCCGGACCGGAGCTGAGCAGCGCCGGCGAGCGCACCGGCGCGGGCGCCGGCGTGGCCGCGTCGCCGTCGAGCACCGACTCGACGTCGTCGCCGCGCACCACGGCGTCGGCGACGGCGTCGGCCTGCCGCTCGTAGATGTCGCCGGCGTGGCCGATGCCACCGTCGAGCTCCACGCCAGCGCGCTGCTGCACGACGTGGGCGGCCTCGTGGGCGGCGGTGTGCAGATCGGGCGCGCGGTGGAAGGCGACGTCGTCGCCGGTGGCGTAGGCCTCGGCGCCGAGCGAGGCGGTCGCGGTGGCCGCCGCGCCACCCACGTGGGCGCGGACCCCGCCGACGTCGTGGGCGCCGAACGACGCCTGGATGGTGTCGAGGAACGGCAACGAGCCGCCGTCGCCCTCGATGCCGACGCTGACCGTGCTCATCACGTCGGGGCCGGTGAGCTCGCCCTTGGGCTGCACCGGCGCCGTCGTGCCGGCCGTGCCGGTCGTGCCACCGGGCTCGGCAGGGCGCGAACCATCGGACGCGGCACCATCGACGGGGGCGGCGGCAGCTTCGGTGCGTGCGGCCTCGACGCCGGCGGCGCGGATCGGGTTCTGCACGCTCGTGACCAGGCCGGTGGTGCGGCGATCGGCGCGGCCACCATTGAGCTCGGCCTGGGTGACGCTGCCCTGCGCAACCTCGAAGCCGCCGGCGGCGACGCGGGCCGCGCTGCGGGCGTCGCTGCGATCGAGCGCGGCCGATCCGGTGCTGAGCTCGACCAGCCGCTCGTTGAGCCGGCACAGGGTCTCGAGGTGGTCGCGGGCGTTGGCGTCGCCCAGGAGCCGGCGCTGATCGGCGGAGAGCCGGGCGTCGATCAGGCCCATCAGGCGCACGTTCTCGCGGCGCACGTAGATCTTGGCGTCGGCGAGGGCGATGCCGTGGTTGTTCAGCCAGCGCTCATTCCGGCCACGCGGCGTGGCCCGATCCGGCGCCGGTCCGGTGTCGTCGCCGGGCTCGCGCACATCGGGGATCAGCTCCTCGACGGTGGTGGCCGGGCGTGCGTCCTCGCGGGCGCGTTCGACGCGGGTGATCGACTTGATGCGCTGGGCACGGTCGAAGCGCCCACCCAGTCGGATGGTGTGCTGGCGTCCGCCGTCGCCTGACTCGTTGTTGAGCTGATCGTACGTGACCGCCTGCCGGAACTGCAGCGGCTCGCGGCCCTCGTCGCGGCCGGTCACCCAGTTCGAGAACACCACCGAGTGGTTGCCGGCGCCGCCGCTGCGGCCGTTGTAGATCCACAGCCAGTCACCGGGCTGGAGCTCGTCGAAACGGCTGAACGGGAAGGTCGCGAGGTTGGCGACGGAGTTGCCGGTACCGGCCTCGCCCTCCTCGGCCAGGTGGTTCGCGAACGGCATCGTCGGTCCCGCGCCGGCCCCCAGGACGACGTTGCCGGAGTTGTCGAAGTTGCCCGAGACTCCCGACGCGCTCGACGAGCCGGCCACGCCCGCGTAGGCGTTGACCATGTTGACCCAGTGGCCGCACATGCGCGCGGCCATGCGCTGGGTCTCCTCGGTCGAGCCGCGGCGATACATGCCGTTGGCGAGGATGTGGGCCGAGATCATGATGCGCTGGCCCGCCGTGAGCTGGCGCGTGGCGCCGGCGCGCGGGGTGCTGTCGTTGAACAGGCGATCCGGGATGAGGTGCGGTTCCGCGGAGATGAACGTGCTCAGCGCGTCGCGCTGGCGGTCGGTGAAGTACTCGCGCGCCGCCGCCGCCTCGAGCCGGCCGCCGAAGACGTGGAGGACGTCGGCGAAGAAGGTGTTGAACGCCTCGGCAAACGACGTCCATGCCCCGAGGTCCGGCGCGGCGGTCTCGGCCGCCGGGCCCGCGGCCGGCCCGTCGTCGATCCCATCGCCGTCGAGATCCTCGCGTTGCACCGCCGGGCCGCCACTCGGACCGCGGTGGGCCATGGTGTCGAGGAGCTGCTCGGCGCTCTCGCCGCGCACGACCTTTTCGGCGACAGCGTCGGCGTGCAACTCGTAGGTGTCGCCGCTCTTGCCGACGCCGCCGTCGAGCCGGACCCCGCCGCGCTGCTGGACCACGTGCGCCGCCTCGTGCGCGGCCTGGCGAAGATCGGGCGCGCCGGCGAAGGCGACGTCGTCGCCGGTGGCGTACGCGCGCGCGCCGATCACGGCGGCCGCATCGGCGGCCGCGCCGCCGACGTGTGCGTGCACGCCGGTGACATCGTGATGACCGAAGGCCTTCTGGATCGCGGTCAGGTGCGGCAGCGAGCCGCCGCTGCCCGCCACGCCGTCGCGGGCGACCAGGTGGACCGCGAACGGATCCATCGCTCGGATGCGGCCTCCGTCGGCCTGGATCGCGCCGGCGCTTCCGGCGTCGCGGCTCGGCGCCGGCTCAGCCCGGCGCGCGCGCTCGCTGCCGCGCTCGCGCACCTGCGGCAACAGCGCATCCATCGCCAGCGTGCGCGACATCTTGCCCGGCGCCTGCTTGCGCCGCTTGCGCGCGAGATGTGGCTCCTCGATGTCGAGCTTCAGCTCGGCATCGGCGTCCTCGGTCGGAGGCTCGTAGCGCCCCTCGAGATCCATCGCCACCACATGAGTTGTTACGGGTAGCGATGTGAAGATCTACCCTGCGATTTCCACCGCCTGCGACGGATTCGTATGTCGACTCACCGTTCGATGATGATGTCCTCGGGTTTGGTCTCGATCACCTCGATCTGGACGTCGCCCGTTGGGGGTGGCGCAGACTTTGCGCCGTCGGTCTTGTCGCCGGGAGTGGCGGCTGCCGGCTTCGGGGCCGGCGCCTCCACGACGATCGTCTCGACCACCGGCGTCCTGTCCTCGGAACGCTCGACCGCGGCGATGTTCACCGCCTGCTGGGGCTCGAGGCTCTCGCCGCCGTCCTTCTCGGGCTCGACCTCGACCCGGCCGGCACTCTTGGGCCAGGCCGGGCCCGACGAGACTTGACCGCCACACGCGGCGAGCGCGAGCAGCGTGGCGGCGACGAACGATCGCATCTTCCAGTCGTAGCACCGCGCCGGGGCCGGCTCAACGATCCCGTGCGTCACCGCTTCCCTCCGAGCCCCCGCTCGTCCTGAGCCGG
>SXGS01089962.1_pt1 | contig 11503 bp, 6 predicted proteins | sample 3174681 | NCBI WGS metagenome assembly SXGS01 (sample SAMN11356861, study PRJNA531348) | freshwater metagenome | isolation source: freshwater sample F1-80 | place: China: Fuxian Lake, Yuxi | collected 2017-12-25 | reverse complement strand
GACTCGAAGAGGAGCGCGGGCGTTCGCGCTCCTCTTCGAGTCGCGGCTACACGGTGACCTTAGTGCCCGTGGCCACCGAAGAACGAGCTCTTCGGGTCGGCCCGGCCCCACACGTACGCCAGCAGGTCGAGCACCTCGTCGCACGACAGCTTGTCCACCAGCCCCTTCGACATCATCGACGTCGGGGCCTTCTTCTGCTCCGCGATGTCCGCGCGCTTGATCTCGCGCGGTTTCGCACTCGCCAGCGGGTTCTCGATCACCTTCACGATCCCGTCCTTCTCCTCGACGATCATGCCGAGCAGCACCTTGTCGTCGGTCAGTACGAACCGGTACGCGGCGTACTTGTCGTCGATCTTCTTCGCCGGGTTCAGGACGTGGTCGAGCACGTCGGTCGCGGTCTTGAACGTCTTCTGGTCCTTGTTCAGCAGCATCAGGTCCGGGCCGAAGTCGGTGCCCTGCCCGCCGAACTTGTGGCACGCCACGCACGTCGCCACCGTGAACATCTGCTTGCCGTTGGCGAAGTTCCGCCCGCCCTTCGTCTCCATCTCCTTCACCGCGTCGGCCAGCTCGTCGAGCTTCCACTCCGTGCGCGGGCGGTTGAACTTCAGCAGGTCGTCCTTCACCGGCAGCGGGTTCTTGGCGAGGTACGCCTCCGGGTTCTCCTGATACGCTTCGAGGTCGGCGACCACGTACAGCGCGCCGTGCATCCGCCGCCAGTGGCCGGGGTAGGTGCACACATACGGGTAGATGCCCGGCTCCTTCGGCGCGGTGAACTTCAGTTGCTCGACCTGGCGCGATTGCAGCAACTTGCTCTTCAGCAGCACGACGCCACCGGCCATCGTCGGGACGTACTGTTGGGCCGCCGCGCCGGGCGTGGTGGCGAACGCCTCGGCCGCGTCGCCGATCTTCTGCAGGTTGCCCGGCGAGACGATCACGAAGTTGTGCGGCATGATGTCCGTGTTCTCGAACACGAACTCCACCGGCTTGCCGGCCTGCACGGTCAGCCGCTCCTTGTCGAAGCTCATCTGGTCGAACAGCGTGCCGACGCGGATGACGCGCACGCCGATGTCGGCCAACTCGCGCCGCGCGGCCTTCGCCTCGGCCGGCGGCAGCAGGCCCGCCACCCCTTCGCCCAGTTGCATGAAATCGAGCGCCAGCGGGCCGGTGCGCTCGGCGACCGGCACCGAGCGGATGTACTTCATCGCCACGTCGAGCGTGGCCTTGGCGTCGTCCTTCGGCCAGTCGCGCGGGTTGATGCGCAACAGCGCTTGCACCGCGGTCGAGCGGTCGCCGTCATCGGTCAGGAACTTCGCGATGGCCTTGAACGCGTCGGCCTCTTGCCCGCGCACGGTGGCCAGCGCGAACATCGCGGCCTTGCGCACGACGCGCTCCGGCGACCCGGAGCCGACCTTGAACTCGGCCTTCTCCTTCGGCGTCGGGTTCTTTTCCGACAGGAACACGGTCTTCTTGCCCGCGTCGAGCACGCGCACGGTGAACCCGTTGAGCCGGTTGCCCAGCGCGCCGTCGGTGCGGTTCCACACGACGATCTTCTCGACGGACACCTCGCGGCCCAGATCGACCTCCCACCACGGGTTCAGGCTCCCCTCGTTGGTGTGGGTGGAGGAGTTGTCGGAGTACAGGCCGCTGGTGTTGCCGTCGATGGCGCGGCTCGCGGCCCCGTTCGAAGCGGTGCTGCTCTGCGTGGCCTTGCCCTTGAGCGCGACGTTCACGTTCTCGCTGAACACCTGCACCTCCGCGAGGGTGAGCGTGCGCTGCGGGCCGGTCAGCTCGATGCGGACGTAGCGCCCGGCCACGCTCTTGCCGGTGCCGACGGCCTTCGCCAGTTCCGGCGGCAGCCCGGCGAGCAGCGCCTTCATCTTCGGGTACAGCGCGGCGCGGGCTGCCGGGTCGCGCACCATCGGCGCGGCCCCGATGAAGTCTTGCAGCGCGCCGACCGACTTCGTCGCCAGCGCCCACGTCTTCTCGATCTCGCCGTCGGCCGCGACCAGTGCGACGTAGCCCAGCTCGCGCGTCGTCGCCGTGGTGCCCTTCGTGGCGAGGGCCTCGAACTCGGCGCGGCTCGCGGCCAGTTCCGCTTGTGGGCGCGCCGTCAGCAGTCGGGCGAGGTCGAACGCCACGCTCTCCTCGGTGGCCGCGGACTCGTCGTGCGTCTTGATCGCGCTAATCAGCACGTCCAGTTCGGGCTTCTTGTCCTGCTTGGCGAGGCCGGTGAGCGCCTCGCGGCGGAACTCGTCGCGCACACCGGGCCGGAACAGCAGTTCGACGTAAACGGACGGCGTGCGGTCCATCTTCAGCAGGTCGTCGGTCGCGACGCTCTTGAGGAAGAACCGCGCCCCGGCGGGCGTCGTGAACTTGATCGGCTTCTTCTCCGCGATGGCCTGCTTCACGAGCGGCCCCAGCGTCCGCATCGATTCCTTGATGACGTGATCGACCGACGGGTCGGCCGGCTTGTCCTGGGCGATGAACACGACCTCCGCGGCCTCGGGCACCATGAAGTAGCTCGCGCCCCACACGGCGACGAGGCGCACGCGCGGGTGTACGTCGGCGGCGGCCTTCTTCACCAGTTCGAGCGCGCCCGGCACGCGGTCGCGCCAGTAGGTCAGAACGCGCACCGCCGCGGCCCGCGCCCGGTAGTCGGGCGACGCCAGCACCTTCTTCAGCCGCTCCTCGTCGACGACGTTGTGGTACTGGTGCAGCCAGAGCACTTCGAGCTGCATGTGTTCGAGCACGCCGGGGGCGCGGAGAATCTTCTCGGCTTCCACGCCGCGGAGCCAGTTGAGCGCGGTGGCGAGCACGTCCTTCGAGTCGCGCGCGCCCAGTTCGATTTTCGCGCGATGGCGAACCCGGTCCTCGGAGTTGCCGAGCACTTTCACGAGGTCCGCGGTCGGCGTGCCGGAAATCGGCGGCGACTTCGACGGGTCGCGGCCCTCGTAGCTCACCTTGTAGATGCGGCCCTTCGTGCGGTCGCGGTTCGGGTCGCGGAGGTTGTGCTGCATGTGGCCGATGATCGGGTTCTGCCAGTCGATGAAGTACAGCCCGCCGTCCGGCCCCATCTTGCAATCGACCGGGCGGAAGTTCGGGTCGCTGCTCGAAAGCAGCACTTCCTGTTCGGTCCCGGTCAGCGCGCCGCCCTGATCGGAGAGCTTGTAGCGCAGGATGCCCTGGAACCCGATGCAGTTGGTGATGGCGAGGTTGCCCTCCCACTCCGGCGGAAAGTGCTTGCTGGACATGATCTCCATGCCGCCGCTGGGCCGGGTGCGCTGCTTGTACACCTGCGGCGGGGTGCTGTGCTTGTTGCCGCCGAGGTTGTCGCCGGGCAGGTAGGTGCTGAACAGCGGGGCGTGGTACGGCTGCGCGCCGGTGCCGTCCACCACGATGTCCTGGCCCCACTTGTCGAACACGTGGCCGTGCGGGTTGGCGAAGTTGTGGGCCACGTACACGTCGAACTTCTGCGTGCGCGGCTCGTAGCGGAATACCGCGCCGTTCGCGACCCGCTTGGCCGGGCCGTACGGGTCTTCCACCTGCGTGTAGTGGAACGTACCCTCCTGGAAGTACAGCGAGCCGCCCGGATCGAGCACGAAGCTGGTCGCGGTGTGGTGCGTGTCGGCGGTGTCGAGGCCGTGAACGATGCGTTCGCGCACGTCGGCCTTGTCGTCGCCGTTGGTGTCCTTCAGGAACATCAGGTCCGGGGCCTGCGCCACGATGACGCCGCCGTTGTAGAACTCGAACCCTGTCGGGTTCTGGAGGCCGTCGGCGAACGTCGTCACCTTGTCGGCCTTGCCGTCGCCGTCGGTGTCCTCGAAGATCAGCAGCTTGTCGTTGTACGGCTCGGTCGGCTTCCAGTGCGGGTAGCTGGGCCACACCGCGACCCACAACCGGCCCTTCGCGTCCCAGGCCATTTGCACCGGCTTCGCCAGTTCGGGGAACATCTTCTCGTCCGCGAACAGTTGCACCTTCACGCCCTTACCGAGCGTCATCTTCTTGATGGCCTCTTCGCCGCTCAGGAACAGGTGCGTGCCGTCCACGTTCGCGCCGGGCTTGTTGGTCTTCACCGGCACGAACTGCGGCAGGTTCGAGTCATCGACCTTCGCCTCCTTACCTTGCGCAACGGCCCACGTCACCTTGTCGCGGTTGGCGGTCATCAGGTCGAGCACTTCGAGTTCCTTCTGCACCACCTCGTAGTTGCTCTGGCCGGTGCGCGGCGGGAACCGGAGCCACGCCCGCCCGCCGTAGGTGGAGAACCCGTCCGTGACGCGGTACCGCTGGTACCAGTGGAACGCCTTGTCCTGCACCGCGGGCCGCAGCTTCGCCATCAGCCTTTCGTCGGGCGGGGCGTACGCGCCCTTCACCGGGAACAGCGCCGCGTCGACGAGCTTCGCGACCTCGCGGTTGCCGTCTTCGTTGAGGTGAACGCCGTTGATCGTCAGCGGCTTCTTGGCGGTCGGGAACAGGGTCGCGGTCGGGGACCACAGGTTGACGAAGTGAACGCCCTCGGCCTTCGCGGTCTCTTCCATCGCGACCGTGTAGCGCGCCAGGTTCTTGTTGATGTTCTCGGCCGCGGCCCCGGTGGGCAGGTTCGGCGACTTGTGATCCTCGAACGCGATCGGCGAGAACAGCACGATCCGGGGCGCGGCCTTGCCGTTGTACTTCTGGGCCTGGGTGTGCTTGATCCACGTCGCGAGGTCGGTCTTGAACTTGGGCAGCCCGGCTTCGCCGGCCCACGACTCGTTGTACCCGAAGAACGCGAACAGCACGTCGGGCTTGGTCCCGGCCTTCTCGAACCGGTTCGGGTTGGTGATGCTCTTGTCCATCACCTCTTCCGGCTTCGGGATCGGGGCCTTCGCGTACAGCCACTGGTCCGGCGTGCCGAAGTCGGACGACCGCAACCGCGTGGTCACGGTGTCGGCGCTGTAGCCGAGGTTGCGGATCGTCAGGTCGAGTTGCGGGTTCCGCGCGACGAGGAACGTTTCGAGCCAGCCGTCGTGCTGCATCCGGTCGGCGAGCGTGTTGCCGATGATGCAGATGTGGTCGCCCTTTCGTAGCTCGAACCGCGGCAGCTCGGCCGGCTGCGCCGCGGCTTCCGGGGCCGGCGCGCCGGGCGCGTCGAAGTAAACGAAGGCCGCGATTAGCGCCGCGACCGGCACGAGCGCGAGCGACGCGCGGAGGAGGGAGCGTCCGCCGGGCATGGTGTATCTCCGATGGAGTAAGCGTTGGGAGCGAGGTAGGTGGGACTGTTGTACCAGACTGGTGGGACAGGTTGAAGGGCTAGCCGCGAGCCGCAGGCGAGCGCGGCCTCAGCGAGACACAACGCAAGCCATCAGCGCCGCCTCAAAGGCATCCCAATCCAGCCCGTCGGCGAACGCCTCAATGCGGCTGTCGCGCCGGTACGAGGTCGGTGACACGCTGACCGCGGTGCCGGCCCGGTTCACGCTGATCCACTCGTCCTCAACGCGGAACACTCCCTTCAAGCGCGTGATCTGCTTCGTGTTCGCGAGCAGCGCGAGGAGTTTGCCCTCGTCGAAGGTTTGCGAGGGGGGAAACACCCAGCCACAGGCCGCGCTCGAAGAACCTAACCCCCCAACCCCCTTCCCTAAGAGGGAAGGGGGAGAAAAAGAAGTCAACACTCCGGCTCCCCCTTCCCTCTTAGGGAAGGGGGTTGGGGGGTTAGGTTCTTCTCTTCCTTGCGGAAACAGTGGCTTCCGCTCGTCACTCGAACTCAAGTCCAGCCAGTCGGGATCGAGGCGGCCGTGGGTGGTGCCGGCGATCAGCAGTTTCGGCGGGAACAGCCCGTTGGCCCACGTCTGGAAGTCGCGCACCAACTCCGCCGGCGCGGTGTCGAGCTTGTTCATCACCAGCACGTCGGCCATCTGGATCTGATCGACGAAGACCGGGTTCTCCTTCATCTCCGGCTTCGCGAAGTCGGTCGGATCGACAATACCAATGGTGGCGCGCACGTCGAGCCGGCCGTGGTAGCTCATGCGGAGCGAGTCGAGCAGCCGCGCCGGGTGGCCCAGGCCGGTCGTCTCGATGATGAGCCGTTCCGGGCGGGCTTCGAGCAACAGGAAGTGAATGGCGACCGGCAGGAACGGGGCCGCGGCGCAGCACACGCACCCGCCGCCCACCTCCTTCACCGTCACGCCGTCCGGCGCGCTCCCCTCGATCAGCGCGTCGTCGATGCTGACCGCGCCGTACTCGTTCACCAGCACGGCCCAGCGCGAACCCGCGGCCTTGCGCTGGAGCAGATCGATCACGGCCGTGGTTTTGCCGACGCCGAGGAACCCGGTGATCAGATTCGTGGGAACAGATTGCATGGGGGAATTGTAGGCGTGCATCCGCGCCGCGCATTGGTTACAGTGTCCGCACTTCCCCTCACCCAAGAGGTTCTCTCCCATGCGTGGCATGTTGTGGTCGGTCGTCGCCGTGGCCGGGTTTACCGGCGCGGCGCTCGTCTTCGCACCTCCTTCCAGCACCGCGACCCCGTCCCCAGACACGAAGCCGGTTGCCGCGGAGCGCAAAGCGACGGGCATCGACAAGCGCGAGCCGTGGACCACCTCCAAGCTGGTCGGCTCGCCGGAGCCGCCCAACCCGTACACGGTCAAGAAGGTGTACCCGAAGGTGAGCTTCTTTGAGGCGCTGGAGATCGTCGCGATCCCGGACACCCAGACGTGGCTGGTCGCGGAGCGCCCGGGCAAGGTGTACGCGCTCGACATGGACCCGGCGAAGGCCGAAAAGAAGCTGATCCTGGACGTGAAACACACCATCTACGGCGCGGTCTTGCACCCGAAGTTCATCGAGAACGGCTACATCTACCTGAGCGAGGTGCCGGACGGGAGCAAGGAGACGCCGGACGGCACGCGCGTCGTACGGTACACGGTCGACCGCAAGACGATGACCGCGGACCCGGCCACCGCGAAGACCATCATCACCTGGCCCAACGGCGGGCACAACGGCGGCTGCCTGCGGTTCGGCCCTGGCGGGTTACTCTACATCTCGACGGGCGACGGGAGCGGCATCGCGGACAGCCTCGAAACCGGTCAGAACCTCGGCACCGTGCTCGGCAAAATCCTCCGCATCGACGTGGACAAGCCCGACGAGGGGAAGGGGTACAGCGTCCCGAAGGATAACCCGTTTGTGGGCACGAAGGGCGCGCGCGGCGAGGTCTGGGCCTACGGCATCCGCCAGGCGTGGAAGATCAACTTTGACATGCCCACCGGCAACCTGTGGGCCGGCGAGATCGGTCAAGACCTGTGGGAGTCCGTTTACCTGATCCAGAAGGGCGGCAACTACGGCTGGAGCGTGAACGAAGGGTCGCACCCGTTCCGCCCGGAGCGCAAGAAGGGGCCGACGGAGATCCTGAAACCGATCGTCGAGCACCACCACACCGAGGCCCGGTCGATCACCGGCGGGTTCGTGTACCGGGGCAACAAACAGCCCGCGCTGCGCGGCGCGTACGTCTACGGCGACTTCGACACCGGCCGCGTGTGGATGCTCCGCTACGATGTGAAGGAAAAGAAGGTGTTGGAGCACAAGGAGCTGGCGAAGACCAACCTCCGCATCGTCGCGTGGGCGCAGGACCACAAGGGCGAGGTGTACGCGCTCAACTTCATCGACGGGGGCATCTATCAGCTCGAACCGGCCCCGAAGGTCGAGCCGGTCGGTGAGTTCCCGCGCAAGCTGAGCCAGACCGGGCTGTTCAGCGACACCGCCAAGCACACCCCCGCGAGGGGGCTGATCCCGTACTCGGTGAACTCCGAGCTGTGGTCCGACGGCGCGACGAAGGAGCGGTTCATCGCGGTGCCGGGCAACGGGCAGATCGAGTTCGAGACGCTGACGTACCCCCAGCCCGCGCCGGGGTCGGTCCCCGGCTGGCGGTTCCCCAACGGCACCGTGACCGTGAAGACGTTCTTCCTCGAGACCGCTCCCGGCGTAAAGCGGCGGCTCGAAACCCGCATCTTCGTCGTCAGCGTGCTAGGCGGCACGGAAGAGTACGGCGATCAGGTGTGGAGCGGCTACACCTACATCTGGAACGACGAGCAGACCGACGCGGAACTGGCCGACAAGAACGGCGTGGACCGCGAGTACACGATCAAGACCGCGGCCGGCGAGAAGAAGCAGAAGTGGCACTTCCCCAGCCGGGCCGAGTGCAACATTTGCCACACGGTCACGGCCAAGTACGCGCTGGGCATCAACACCGCGCAGATGAACCGCGACCACGACTACGGCGGCACGGTCGCCAACCAGCTCGCCACCCTCGACCACATCGGCCTCTTCTCCAAGAAGCTGCCCGCCGCACCGGACAAGCTGGCGAAGCTGGCCGACTACCGCGACGAGAAGGCCAGCATCGAGGACCGCGCCCGCGGCTACCTGCAAGCGAACTGTAGCCACTGCCACCGCAAGTGGGGCGGCGGCAACGCCGAGTTCCAACTGCTCAACACGCTACCGGTGAAAGACCTGGGCGTGATCGACGTGAAGCCGGGGCAGGGCACGTTCGACCTGAAAGACCCGCGCATCCTGGTGCCCGGCGATCCGAAGCGGTCGATGATCTACCACCGCATGACGCTGACCGGCCTCGGGCGGATGCCGCACATCGCCTCCAATGTGGTGGACGAACCCGCGGTGAAGCTGATCGAGACGTGGATCAAGCAAATGAAGTGACCACCAGCGGAAAGCAGAAGAGTATTGACAGGATGAACAGGATCAAAACAGGATGAAGAGTTGAGTTCCTTTGCTCTGCATCGTGTTTCATCCTGTTCATCCTGTCAATACTCTTCTGCCTTTCTTCGCGGCCTCTGTGCTCTCGACGGTGAACCTTGGTTTTTTCCGCGCGGCGCTCTTGATGCGCGGAAAGGGCGCGGTTAGGATGTATTGAGACTGAATCTCAACATCCCGCCTGTAACCGCTTCCGCAATGGAACTGCCACAAACATCACCGGAAACCGAAGATTGCGCCGGTGCGTGCCGGTCGTGCGCGACCGTTGGCAGTTGCCCGGAGCGCGTCGTGTGCCGGTGCCTGGGCGTGACCGAGCAGACGCTCATCACCTCGATCGTGCAACTCGGCCTGCGCACGATCAGGGACGTGCGGCAGGTGACCGAGGCCGGCGACGGCTGCACCTGCTGCCACAAGGAACTGGCCCTGTACCTCGCCGTTTACGCGCCTTCCTCGAACATGTGCTCGGCCAGGTAGTTCTGCAACCCGACGCTCGCGATCAGCCCCAGTTGCGTTTCCAGCCAGTCCACGTGCTCCTCGGAATCCGTCAGGATCGCCAGGGCCAGCGCGTGCGTGCCGTTGTCCTTGAGCTGGATGCTCTGGTTCACCAGTTCGTTGTACGCCGCGACCCCGCTCGTCTCGAGCTTCAGGTCGTTCTCGAACTGCTCCTTCACGTCGCCCCCGACGCGGATCACGTCGTACCGGGCAATGTTCGGCACGCCCTCCAGGAACAGGATGCGGTCGATCAGTTTGTCCGCGTGCTTCATCTCGCCCATCGACTCTTCCCAGTGCTTCTTGGCGAGCTTCAGGAAGCCCCAGTTCTTGCACATCTTCGACTGGACGAAGTACTGGTTGATCGCGGTCAGCTCGATGGTGAGCGCGCGGTTGAGGGATTCGATGATGTCGGTGTTGCCTTGCACGGAAACCTCCTCGTTTGAGCTGTGGCGAACGAGGATGTCTTAGGAACTTCTGACGCGCGGGCGGCGCGCGAAAGTGCTGGAAAATCGAGATGAGATGGGTTCTCACGCACACCAGTCGCTTGCGGCTTCGCGACCTACTCGTCGTCGTCGTCGCCGTGCTGGACCCGAAACGCCAACTGTTCCAACTGGATGGCGAGATCGACGGTGACGAGGCGGACCTGCTTGGGCAGTTTCAACACGACCGGGGCGAAGTTCAGGATGCCACGAACGCCGGCCTCGGTCAGCGCCGCAGCGACCGCGTGCGCGGCTTCGGCCGGAACCGTCAGCACGCCGAGTTCCGCGTTCAGTTCGGTCACGCGCGCCGCGATGGTCGAGGCCGCTTCCACTTTCAGTCCGGCGACCTCTTGCCCCACCTTTGCGGCGTCGCAGTCGAACAGGGCCACGATGTCGAAGCCCTGCGCGCGGAACCCCTGATACTTGAGAAGCGCGCGGCCGAGGTTGCCGGCACCGACCAGTACGGCCCGCCAGCCGCGGTCGATGCCCAGCGCGGTGCGGATCGCGGCGGCCAGCTCTTTCGCGTCGTAGCCGATCCCGCGCTGCCCCAGGTGCCCCAGCGCGGCCAGGTCGCGGCGCACCTGCGCGTCGCTGACCCCGACGGCGTCGGCGATGCGGCGGCTGGGCACCATTTTGTCCCCGTCCGTGGGCCAACCGGCCACGCACCGCAGGTACAGGCTCAATCGCTGGGCCGCGGCCCGCGAAAGCCGCTGCCCGCGCTCGATCGGCTGGCCGTCCAAGGTTCACAACCTCCTGTCGGGGTCGAATCGGTCGTCCTATTTTACTCACACCCGCGCCCGCTTCGCCCCCCGATTTTCGTTCTTCGGCCTACTTCGTTCCGCTCCACGACACCGGAATGGATACCTCGCCGCCCGGTTCGCTCAGTCGCACGCGCACGGTGCAGCGGCCCGGCTTCGCGGCCACGGCCTCCGGGATCGTCACGCGCACCGTCTGCACCGCGCCGCTGCCGCTCGACCACTTCACCTGAACCCCCGGCAGATCGCTCTCCGCGCCGGTCACGCTCACCGGCTTGCCGTCGGGCGCGCGCAGTTGCACCAGCGCGGAGCCTTCGGTCTGCCCGGTCGCGAGCCGCACGGTGATCGCGTCCGGGGTCGCGGTTACGGCCGCCGCGGCCCGCTTGAGCACCCGTACCGGGACGCGCAGCTCCGCGTACTCCGGGTCGTCGGTGTACAGTGTCACCAGCTCGTCGCGGTGGCCCGCCGGGGCGTTCGCGGCCAACTTGACCGTAACCGCCTGCGCGCGCGGCGTCCCGCCGGCCGGGGCGACCTCGACCGTCAGGTGCGCCGCCGAAGACACCGCCTTCACCACGGTCAGCGGCTTCCCGCGCTTGTCGGTCACGACGAGCGCCTGGCTCGCCTCGCCGGTCGTCGAGAACGCCACCTGCGGCGGACTCACGGCGACCTCGCGCGACAGCGTCGCGGTGATCTGGAGGAGCAGCTCGCCCGCCTCCGCCGGCACACCGGGCGACTCGATCTTGTAAGAAACCAGGACCTGCCACCGGTTCGGGCCGTCCGGCTGCGTGAGCGTGTTGACCTCGAGCGCGAGCCGCGTTTTCTCGCCCGGTTGAAGGGTGAGTGTGCCCAGCCCCTGGCGCAAACAGCCGCACCCGGCCTCGACTTTTGTTATCGTGAGTGTCCCCGCGCCGGTGTGAGCCAGCTCGAAGGCGTGTGCCAGCGGCGGCCCGGCCTTTACGTCGCCCTTCGCCGCGACCGGCGCGGGGCTGGTCAGCGACGTTTGCGGCTTCGCGGGAACCGGCGGCTGGCCGATGGCCAGCGCCGCGG
>SXGS01577185.1_pt1 | contig 11504 bp, 12 predicted proteins | sample 3174681 | NCBI WGS metagenome assembly SXGS01 (sample SAMN11356861, study PRJNA531348) | freshwater metagenome | isolation source: freshwater sample F1-80 | place: China: Fuxian Lake, Yuxi | collected 2017-12-25 | reverse complement strand
GCGATCGCGCGCGCGTTTTGACGAGTGCGTTCAAACGCGTCGCTATGTGCGCCGCCACGACACTGTCTTCACTTCCACGACACTGTCTTCACTTGATTGTTGTCACTTGGCGCTTGGCGGCTTCACCCACCCGCGTGACTGGGCGGCCGATGAATTGCTGCCTGCGAGTTTGGAGTTTGCAGCAATCAGCGTGTCGAGCAGCGCTGGAGTGACTCCTCCCGGCGATCCTTGCCAGCGCACGATCTGATCGCACGAAACGATCGCGATGCTCGGGATCCCTTGCACACCGAAAGCCGTTTGCATTCTGGAAGCAGGATCGAGTGCGATCGAGTACGCGAAATCGTTCTCTTTCAGTTTGAGTTTCTTGAGACCATCTGTGAACTTGTTGTGGGTCTCGCTTGAGAGACCGACGATGACGAGGTCCTTGGGGTACGCGCGCGCGATCTCGTTCATGTGGCTTCGCGCAGCCATGCATGGCGGGCACCACGTCGCGAAGAAATCAACGAGCACGAGCTTTCCTCGCATGTTGGGTTCTTTGGTGATCCAGCGATCGACCAAGAGATCGGGACTCGTCTTTCCGCGCAGGTCTGCGGCTGCCCCAACCGGTTCGGTGAACGTTGGAAAGGCGGCGGGGTCGGTCGGAGCCTCAGCCGCAGCCGGTTTCTGAGCGACTGTGACCTTGGCGTTGGGTTCAGCGAGCAGCACTTTCGCTGCGAGTGCGGTCCCTTTCTCGGTGAGACCGGCATAGCGAACCGCTCCGTTGCGATCGACGACGAGGTTGACCGGCTTCTTGAATGCACCCACTGCATCGCAGAACACTCCTGTTGTGTCGATACAGAGATTGGCCTTGCACTTCGATTGCTCGAGCCGCTTCGTTGCCGCTTCGACCTTGTTGGGAACTTGCACGCCGACCACGATCACGTTTCCATCGAGCGCAGCTGGTCCGAGAGCCGCAACGACTTTGTCAACGGCATTCGTCCCCCCCGAGGCGACGTCGAAACTCTGAATGACGACGACCTTCCCAGTCAATGTCGGTGCCCCATCTTTCACTGTCGCGCCGACCCACTTCACATCGCTTCCGATCGCCGCAAGGGAGTAGCCCAGACCAGCCTCAATGGCCTCACGATCTGCTGGATCGAGTTTTGCGATCCACCTTGCATCGGGAGGTGTGCAGACGACGCGTGTCGGTGGAAGTTCCTTTGCCTGTGGCGGATCAATCGGCGCATCGACCGGTGGATCAGCCTCTTTGGCGCTCGGCGCTGGAGGAGTCCGCTCGGCAGGTGCTGGCGTTGGCGGCGTCGCAGCAGGTGAAGGGTCTGGAGCGCGCGGCGGGGCGAAGCCACCACCAAACTGTCCGTGGGCTGCCGCCCCGAATCCGAACAGCGCACTGAGGAGTGCCGCATTGGCGAATAGGCGCATCAAAAAAGTCTAGCAGGCAGGGCGGTCGAGAGCGATCGCAACATTGTCGATCAAGCGCACCCGATCAAGTGTCGCGGCGATGAGTGCCCTCGCGCAGCGCGAGTGCTCGGTCACGGCTTCGAGCGTTGATCCATCACGAATGACCGCATACTGCGGTGTCATCCCATGTGCTTCAAGGATTGTGCGCATGCGCGCTTCGGCGCTCGGAACGTCAAGTACGCCGCGTGTGCATTCGCGTGCCTCGTTCAGCGCACGCGAGATTCCAATTGCGCAGGCGCGTGCAGGTGGATCCAGAAACCGATTGCGACTGCTCATCGCGAGTCCGTCTGGTTCACGGACCGTCGCGCAGGGCACGACAGTCAGGCCAGGCCATCGAGCGTGCTCGCGCCGCACCATCTCAGTGATGACCCGCAGTTGTTGAAAGTCTTTCTCGCCGAAGTACGCCTGTGAACTGGCGCAGAGATCGAAGAGGCGAGCGACCACCTGGCAGACTCCTCCAAAGTGAGTTGGCCTGAAGGCGTCTTCAAGTTGTGGCAAAATCGCGACGCGGGGCAGCGCGAGTGCAGCCGCTTCGCGTGAGGCGCTCTCAAACCCCTGGGGGTACACCGTCTCAATCGATGGAACGAAAATCGCCGTGGCGCCAGCGTCCTGCGCAACGCGACAGTCACTCTCGAGCGTGCGCGGATAGCGAGCGAAGTCTTCGGCTGGCCCGAACTGTGTTGGATTCACAAAAATCGTGACGAGCACCCGTTCGCTGCTTGCACGCGCCTGCCGAATCAGTGACGCATGCCCCTCATGGAGGGCACCCATCGTTGGCACGAGTGCGGATGCCCTGTAGGGGGGGAGTTTTTCTGCTCGCTCAATAATTTCCACGACAATTGCCTGAATTCGAATCGGACGGTACTACACTCTGGAGTTGAGAATGAGTCTCAATTTACGAGAAGGAAGTCCGTGATTTCAACCCAAAAGCAACCGATCTACCTCGACAACGCTGCAACCACCCGATGCGATCCACGCGTGGTCGAAGCGATGCTTCCCTACTTCAACGAGCGATTCGGCAACGCTGGCAGCCGTAACCATCGCTTTGGCTGGGAGGCCGAAGATGGCATCGAGATCGCCCGAGAGCAGGCCGCGACACTCATCGGTGCGCAAGCCAAGGAAGTCATTTTTACCTCTGGATCGACCGAATCGAACAACCTCGCAATCAAAGGTGCCGCCGAGATCTACGCGCGTGCGCCGGTAGGTCAGAGTGGCCGAGGGCACATCGTCACGGCATCGCACGAACACAAGGCGGTGCTCGATCCGATCCGCCGCCTCATGCGCGAAGGGTTCGACGCGACATTCATCACTCCGCCGCCAGATGGGGTAATCACAGCTGCGATGGTGCAGGCAGCATTGCGTCCCGACACGATCTTGGTCTCGATCATGTGGGCGAACAACGAACTGGGAACGATCAACGAGGTGCCGCAGATCGGCAAGCTCTGCCACGAGCGTGAGGTGATCTTTCACACCGACGCAACGCAGTGGGTTGGCAAGATGCCCACCAACGTCGAAACTGATCATGTCGACTTGCTCTCGTGGAGTGGCCACAAGATGTACGGTCCCAAGGGAGTTGGCGCCCTCTATGTTCGCCGTCGAAAGCCGCGCGTTCGACTCGAGGCGCTGCAAGATGGCGGCGGCCAAGAGCGTGGTATGCGGTCGGGAACCCTCAATGTTCCTGGAATCGTCGGATTCGGCAAGGCGTGTGAACTCTGCGCGGCATCGATGGATGCCGAGGCATCGCGGTTACTCGCAATGCGCTGTCGACTCGAGGCAGAACTCGTCAAGCGGATCGAAGTCACAGTGGTGAACGGCCACGCGACGAAACGGGTTCCCAACATCACGAATATCTCGTTCGGATTCGTCGAAGGTGAAAGCCTCATGATGGGAGTGCGAGAGATCGCGTGCTCGTCAGGATCAGCTTGCACGAGTGCAAGCCTTGAACCCTCCTATGTGCTCAAGAGCCTTGGGATCGGCGACGACCTCGCGCATTCGTCGTTGCGCCTCTCGCTCGGTCGGTGGACGACCGACGCAGAGATCGACTCGGCAATTGAGATGATCTCGAACGCTGTGGGTCACCTGCGCAGACTGAGTCCGCTCTACGACCTCCACAAAGAGGGAATTGACCTCTCGAAGATCGTCTGGCAATCCCACTAGCTCTGGCAGAAGAAGGAACCACCATGGCATACAGCCCCAAAGTCATCGACCACTACGAACACCCACGAAATGTCGGCTCATTTGGAACCTCAAAGGATGTCGCGGCCCGTCGTGATATTGGCATCGGCATCGTCGGAGCTCCAGAGTGCGGCGACGTCATGCAATTGCAGATTCGGGTGAGTGACCAAGGCATCATCGAAGACGCGAAGTTCAAGTGCTTCGGGTGTGGATCGGCGATCGCGAGTTCGTCGCTTGCCACCGAGTGGATCAAGGGCAAGTCTGTTGACGAGGCGCTTACAATCAGAAACACGCAAATCGTCGAAGAACTCAGCCTGCCACCAGTGAAGATTCACTGCAGTGTGCTCGCCGAGGATTCGATCCGAAGTGCGATTGAAGATTGGAAGAAGAAGTCAGCGGCACCGGCCGCTGCGACGAGTTGTTCAACCACCTGAGTCAAACCAAGGAACCTTGAAATGCCACTGATCGTGACTGAAACCGCCGGACGTGAGATTGACACCATCATTCAGCAGCAGGGGCTCGATCCGACCAAGATTTGCCTGCGTGTTGGTGTGAAAGGCGGCGGGTGCTCTGGTTTTTCGTACATCCTCGATCTGACTGAGGTGCAGAAGGAGAGCGATGAGTGCTGGTCGTACTCGTTTCACCGTCGCCCAGCGAAGGCAGTTTCGAGTTCAGAGGGCGGCACGGTCGCGACGGCGGTCGCCGAGGGTGGCGACGAGTTCACGGTGCGAGTTGTCTGCGATCCAAAGTCGTATCTCTATCTCAACGGCACCACGGTCGATTTCAAGGATGAAATCATGGGCCGCGGCTTCGTCTTCAATAATCCGAACGCCAATTCTTCATGCGGATGCGGCAGCAGCTTCAGCGCGTAGCCACGGCTCGGGGCGCGCTTGATTCGAGCAATGTCAGCGCCTCGCGCGTGTCGTCCGCGAGCGGTGTCGCAGAGATTCGCATGCCAACTGCGCGTTGCATCCAGAGTTCAGGAGTCAACCGCCCGAGGGACGTGATTCGGCGCGTCTCAGACGCGATGTCCTTGTCGCGCATGAATGAGCGAATCTGGTGGCTCATGACATGACCGAGTGTGTAATCAGCGAGGTAGAGCGGGTGGGCGACCATGTGCTGGTAGGCCGCGAGGAGTCGATTGGAATCCTTCCCAAAATCGCGTTCGTAGTAGCGCACCCAAAGCCGATCTGCGATGGCGAGGACTTGCTCGCGAAGTGCTGCCGCCGTCGCCGACGGATTGGCGTACATCCAGCGCCAGACATGCAGCTCGAGGAGGCTTGGTCCAGCAATCTGCGCCGCAGCGAGCATGGTTTGCACGCTGTCGATTGCGAACGCGCGCGCTGATCCACCAGGCGGTTCGATGCCAAGCACGCGCTTGCCCAGTGATTGGTAGAGGAATGCGAACGCCTCGGTGCAGGCGGTGTTGGGCACTCCTCGCAGTGACGGGCGCGGCGCGAAAAATGTCGAGCAGAGTTGTTCAAGGTTGTGACCAAGTTCGTGCATTGCGGTGTCGAAGCCGTCCCACCCAAACTCATCCTTGAGTCGGCCGGTGCGAAGCCATGCTCCATACTCAACGAGGTAGGGGCGCATCGCATGTCCTGAGCCTCGCGCGATCTCAACTCGGATGCGCGATCCAAGGAAGTCGGCATCAGCGGCACAGAATCCGAGCCCGCGCAGCGTCTGAGGCAGCGCGCGCTCAAATGCCTTTTCGTCTGGAAAGAGGGCGCGCACGGCAGCGTTGAGTTCGGATGCGGGGCGCGATTCTGCAATGTCATCGAAGTAGATGTCGAATGGCTCGAGGTCGCGTCCAAGGCGACTGCGCAGATAGTCCGCGAGTGCAGTTCGCACCGGATGGTCGAGCAGATCGATGAGCAATTGCTCGACGCTTTGTTCGGTCATCTCGCGGGCAAGTTCGAATTTGCGGGCGATCGCTGTGGGGTACTCGGGGTAGTAGGCGTCATACTTGCGCGCGAGGGCGAACTGATCGAGAAGGCGTTCGTAGCGGGCGAGACCCATGGTGTCGCTCCTCACGGGTACCCCCGCGATGGTGTTTGACTGCGCGTTCCAGTCGCTGGTGTTCGAGCGATTCATCACACTCAGTGGCACACCGCCGTCGATCGCGCGGCCAAGCACTCCAGCAAGCGCCCGCTGTCGAGTGACGCCATTGCGGTCGTTGTATTGACCCTTGATTTCTTCGCGAACGATCCAGTGCGTCAAGAGGGCTCGATCGTTCTCGAACCAGCGAGTGCCAGTCGAATCGACCAGCGTGCCGACTGGAATATGAAAGGCCGCCACCCATTGCTGAGCGCTGTGGCTCACGCGCCGTGACTCGTCGGCGAGTTCTTTTGGAAGTCGCGCCGTGAACTGCTGTGCAATTCGCACGCTCGCCCACCGTGCGTCATCCCACGATGACCCTTCTGCCAGCATCACATCGAGCGTCTCGCGTGGAAAGTTCAAGAGTGCGACGAAGCCGAGCTTCTGGCGATACATCTGCTCTGAAAGATCGGGTGCTGGATCAAACATCGCGAGCATGTCGTCGATTCCGGGAAACTCATCTCCCGCGAGGTCGCTATGGCGCCGAAGCGTTCGACGCATCTCATAGAGGTGTCCGGTGATCTGCTCAAGCGCACCTTCGATACGTGAGAGCAGTCGCGACAGCTGCGGCCCTTCGGCAACGAACCGGGCTGTGCAGAAAGCAGCAAGTTCGTCTGATGTGCCATCATCATCTCGCCAGCAGGCAGCAACCTGACCGACCCCACGCGTAATGCGCGTTCGTTCGCATTCGCCATAGACAGGAACGAGCGACTCGACGATTGTGGCAATTGATGGAATCATGGCAACTGCATTGTGAACGATCGTGCCGTTATTCTCAAGCGATGAGAATGAGCGCGATCAACGGCTTGTGCTGGCAACTTGGGTGCGCGATTGCCGCGTGTGCACTCATCTGCAGTTGCCAATCACCGCGGCAGGGCTCATTCGAGCAGTTACACAATGGGATGGATCAGTCGAAGGTGATCGCGCTTCTAGGGGAGCCTTCGTCGAAGTATCCAGCGCAACTCAATGCCAACGGGTTAATCGATGTTCCAGCGCGCTGGCAGTATGGAGACAACCTCTCGTCGCTCGCATCAAGCGCGATGTTTCAAGACCAGCCGCCGCCAGATCGCGTCTGGGTGGTCTACTTCGATGCCTCTGGGGCAGTCTCTGGCTGGCAAAAACCGTACTGGGAGCGGTGACTCGGCCAGTTCAGACCGCAGCGGCCATCTTCGCAGCCTTCTTGCGTGCATCCTCGAGCGTGCCCACGTACATGAAGGCACCTTCAGGAAGATCGTCGCCCTCTCCGTCGCAGAGTCTTTCGAAACTGTCGATCGTCTCTTCAAGCGAGCAGGTCACGCCGGGGAGTCCAGTGAAGACCTCGCCGACATAGAACGGCTGCGAGAGGAAGCGCTCGATCTTGCGGGCGCGCGACACGGCCAACTTGTCTTCTTCTGAAAGTTCGTCGACTCCGAGAATTGCAATGATGTCCTGCAGGTCCTTGTAACGCTGCAAGATTCCTTGCACGCGGCGCGCCACGCGATACTGTCGTTCACCAACAACTTGAGGATCGAGAATGCGGCTCGTCGATGCGAGCGGATCGACCGCTGGATAAATGCCCTTCTCAGCGATCTTGCGCTCGAGAACGATGAACGCATCAAGATGGCTGAATGTTGTTGCCGGAGCAGGATCGGTCAAGTCGTCTGCAGGAACATAGATCGCCTGCACGCTGGTGATCGCGCCCGCCTTCGTTGAAGTGATGCGCTCTTGCAGCTGGCCCATCTCAGTCGAGAGCGTCGGCTGATATCCCACGGCGCTCGGCATGCGGCCCAAGAGCGCAGAAACCTCAGAACCCGCTTGGGTGAAGCGGAAGACATTGTCGACGAAGAAGAGGGTTTCTTTACCGCTCTTGTCGCGGAAGGCCTCTGCCATGGTGAGCGCGCTGAGCGCCACGCGAAGACGCGCGCCAGGTGGTTCATTCATCTGGCCGAAGACCATTGCGACCTTATCGAGCACGTGGCACTTCTTGCCAGTTGAGTCGGTGTACTCGGCCTCTTGCATTTCGAGCCAAAGATCGTTGCCCTCACGAGTGCGCTCGCCGACTCCTGCGAAGACTGAATAACCACCGAAGTTTCGTGCACCGCGCGCGATCATCTCTTGGATCACGACGGTCTTGCCGCCGCCCGCGCCGCCGAAGAGTCCGATCTTTCCACCGCGAACAAACGGGCAGAGAAGATCGATGACCTTGATTCCAGTCTGCAGCACTTCGGTCTTTGGATTGAGGTCGACAAATGGTGGCGCGAGCCGGTGAATTGGCATGCGCTCAGCCTTTGCAATCGGTCCCCGTTCATCGATTTCTTGACCCAGCAGATTGAAGACGCGGCCAAGGACCGCCTCACCGACGGGAACGGTCACGGGCAGTCCCGTGTCGACGCACACATCGCCGCGCTTGATGCCGTCAGTCGACGCGAGCGCAACGCAACGTACCTCGCCACCCCCGAGGTGCTTGGCGACCTCACCCATGAGGGTCAACTTTTCGCCGCGAAAGGTGAACTCAATCTTGAGCGCGTTGTAGATCTCAGGAAGCGCATCCTCAGGAAACTGAGCGTCGAAGGTTGAGCCGATGATTTGAGTGATTGTGCCAGTCGTTGCCATGGTTTTCTCGTCTTTGGTCGAAATGAGGGAGCGCAAGGGTAGCGGGCGGGCCGCGACTCGTCCACGGCTTAGGTGCGCTGAATTCCGCCGAATTCTTCGTTCGAATCAGGGGTTCCTGGAATGGTGGTGACGAGCAGCTCGACTCCGTGCGATCCAGAGGCGCCGCGAAGTCCTGTGTGTTCTGCTGGCAGCACAAGGGTGTCGCCTCGGCAGAGCGTGCTGCCGAAGCAGTCTGCGGTGAACTCGCCTTCGAGAATCGTCCACGTCACGGGCACTCCGATTCCATCGTGTTCGAGGATCGTGCCGCTTTTGACCGTCCACCGTTCCACATCGAAGTACTCGGTTCGTACGAGCGACTCGATGGCGATCGACTCTCCGTGAACCGCGCCCTCGCCCGAGTGGCGGGTGAGTGCCGAGAGTTGCTGTGAGGCACCGAAGAGCAAACACTCCATCGCTTCATCGAGGTGCAGGGGCCTCGAAGGATCTCTTCGCCCCCAGTCCCAGATTCGAAAGGTCGTGTCGCTCGGAGTCTGCACCTCTGCGACGAGTACCCCAGCGCCAAGTGCGTGGCAGAGTCCCGAAGGAAGCCACACGCAATCGCCGCGGCGCACGGGTTCAGCGATCATGACATCGAGCAGTGTGTCGCGATCGATGTGCGCGCGAAACTCGCGCGGTGTGACCTCTTCGCGAATTCCCCTATAAATAACGGCGTTTTCGCTCGCATCGAGCACAAGCCACATCTCACTCTTCATGTGCGCATGTGGATTCTTCTTGCTGAATGCTTCAGTGGGGTGCACCTGCACAGAGAGATTCTGTCCCGCATCAAGCACCTTGACGAGCAGAGGAAACCCTGCTGGCTCACTGTGCGAGCGCTCGCGCGCGCCGCTCGGCATTGCACGCCCTAGCAGCGCCCGCCTATGCACTGGATTCATCAAGAGGTCGTGCAGAGTCTCTGAGCCAGGCCCTCCCGCCGCGATAGTTGACCGGCCGTCCAAGATCGTCGCTGGTAGATCGGCAAGAAGCCACGCCTCACCGACCGATCCAAGTGCTCTGCTTTGCAGGTAGGCGTGCTGGCCACCGCGCGAAGCAGCGATCCATCGACCGAGGCGGTCGCCTCCCCAGACTCGATTGCGAAAGAGCGGCTTGAGAAGAATGGGCGAGAGTGTTGCCACGCTCGAGCTCAGATGGCCATCCCAGTGATCTTCGCTTCAAAGACGAGTTTGCCGTCGACAAGCCCTTGCGTTTGGCTCACAAATCGGCGCGGATTGAAACTGATCTCACGCGTGAGGATTCGAAAGGTGTCACCTGGCACGACCTGGCCCCGAAAGACCACCTCGTCGCAGCGAGTGAATCCCAAGAAACCCTTGGTCCGTCCAAGCCGCGTGTGCGCAACGCTGCAGAGCTGCGCCGCCGCTTCAATCATGAGAACTCCCGGGAAGAGTGGTCGGCCAGGAATATGTCCGGCGACCCAAAACTCATCTGACCGGATGATCCGTTCTCCGAGGGCCCATGTGCCATCCGCCGAGAGCCAGACCACCCGGTCAAGCATTCTCATGTCCCCACACTGGGGGAGATAACGATCGATTTCGGCCTTGTCGCAAGCGGTTTTCGACCAATCGATCTGGTCAAGGGGAAAGAGGAGTTGGGCTGCCATAGGGGGTCTCGGAGCAAGTTCGAGGTGGCGCAACGATAGCAATTCGCTAGACTTTCAAGCCATCAGGAGGTCACTTCTATGATCATGCAGAGTTATGAGAAACTTCTCGCGGTCGCTGCCAATGCCCGTGAGGACATCGAAAAGGCTCATGGTGGCAACCGCGCCGCGGGAACCCGCGCTCGCAAGCACATGCAGGAAGTTCGTGCTGCCGCACAAGAAGTGCGCAATGCGATTCTTGCTGCGCGCGCTGAACCCCCCAAGGGCTGAGCGCCAGGGGGTGGGGTCTGGGTTGGGGCGATGAGTTCTCGTCCGAGGCGCTCTCAGGGCGCCGAAAGCCGTTGGGTCGATACGACGCCCTTCGCCAAGGGCAATACGGCCCGAAATGCTGGATGCTCGCTCGATCCCATGAGTTCATACGCCGCTGACAGGACTCCGGTGGGGATGCTTCCGGCCCGTTCCATTCTTCGGAATGCTGGTTCGATTTGGTCTTGCTGACCACTCGAGATTGCATCGGTCGCGTGAAACGTCTGAATTCCATCGGTGCAACAGTCGAGCACTGTCTGAAGTACGCACACATGCGCTTCGATTCCACAGACCAGAAGGTCTGGGTTTCCGAGCGACCGAATGTGGTCGCGAACCTCAGGGGTGAGCGCCGAGAATGAGAATTTCTCAAAAACGGGGGTCCCAGTTGGCAACGCATCGCGAATTGCACTCACAGAGCGCCCGAGTCCGCGCACATTCTGCTCTGTCACGACAATGGGAAGATTGAGCAGCGAGGCGATTCCGATCAGCGCTTGAGTACGCGTGACCATGGCGGAATGCTCGTGAATCGTTGAAATCAGCCGTTCTTGGATGTCCACGACGAGCAGAGCCGTTGTCTTTGGACGCATTCGAACATTTGGCATGGCTGTAGTCCTGCTAGACGCGCAGCGTCGGTTCTTGGGAGAGCGTTGGCGCATACCGCGCGCGGATTGGGCCGATCACCCGCTGTACGAAGTGGTCTGTTTGTTCGATGGATCGTCCAACAAACTGTGAGGCGTTGACGATGGACCCAAAGTCGAGGTGCGCGAAGTAATCGTCCTGCGAGAGTCGTGCCAGCAGATCGTTCGGGGCTCCCTGCGACTTGATCGCGTGGGCGGCAGCTTGCGAATGCTGGCGCAGGCGTTCGTGCGCCATCTGTCGGTCGAGTCCCTTCGAAACTGCAGCGAGCAAGATCTCTTCGGTTGCCATGAAGGGCAACTCTGCCGCGAGACGCGCAGCGCATTGACCTGGATAGACCACCAGCCCACCCGCGACATTCGCCATCACTTCGAGTGCGCCGTCGAGTGCAAGAAAACTCTCAGGGATCGAGAGTCGACGGTTTGACGAATCATCGAGGGTGCGCTCGAGCCACTGGGTGCTCGAAGTGTCGTACGCGTTGTGCGTGAGCGAGATGACAAATCGCGCGAGCCCTGTCGCACGCTCGCATCGCATCGGATTGCGCTTGTATGGCATTGCGCTCGAACCAATCTGCTCAGACTCAAAGGGC
>SXGS01073333.1_pt1 | contig 11507 bp, 11 predicted proteins | sample 3174681 | NCBI WGS metagenome assembly SXGS01 (sample SAMN11356861, study PRJNA531348) | freshwater metagenome | isolation source: freshwater sample F1-80 | place: China: Fuxian Lake, Yuxi | collected 2017-12-25 | reverse complement strand
GTTCTTTATCTACTGCTGAGAAAAAAGAGATTCATGCAAAGTTAGCAAGTGGGCAAACTGGAATTGTGATTGGTACTCACGCGCTAATCTCAGATGGAGTTGCTTTTGCAGATCTTGGCCTGGTCGTAGTTGATGAGCAGCACAGATTTGGTGTTGAGCAGCGAGATGCTCTTCGTATGAAGGCAAAGCAACCACCTCATCTTTTAGTAATGACCGCTACTCCAATTCCTAGAACGGTGGCAATGACGGTATTTGGTGATTTAGATATTTCAACACTGAAGGAGTTACCAAGTGGGCGAGTAGCAATTACCACACACATAATTCCAGTACTTGAGAAGCCACATTTTTTGAATCGAGCATGGGCCCGCGTTAAGGAGGAGGTAGCAAAAGGTCATCAGGTTTATATCGTTGCACCAAGAATCGTTAACCCTGGTAAGAAACTAACTGAAAGAGAGATAACTGCCGCTCAGTTATTAGGTGAAGAGTTCTTAGATAATGAACAGATGAGCGCAGTTGAAGAATTAGCGCCTGAATTAGCAAGTGGGGAATTATCTGGGTTGAGAATTGCCACACTTCATGGCCGCCAATCTAGTGATTTAAAAGAGCAAACAATGGATGCATTTGCAAAAGGTGAAATTGATGTTTTAGTCGCCACCACCGTAATTGAGGTTGGAGTTGATGTTGCAAATGCATCAATGATGGTAATTATGGATGCTGATCGTTTTGGTATCTCACAACTTCACCAACTTCGTGGTCGAGTTGGTCGAGGTAGTGTGGCAGGGCTTTGCTTACTTGTAACAAGTGCGCAAGAGGATTCGCAAAGTATGCAAAGACTAAATGCACTGGCTCAAACTTTGGATGGTTTTGAATTGGCGCGCCTTGATCTTGAACAACGCAAAGAAGGAGATGTTTTGGGTAGATCTCAATCTGGTGGGAGATCACACCTTCGCCTGCTTCGAGTGCTACGTGATGAGCAGCTAATTGATTCTGCTCGAGCTGTTGCCGGTAAAATCTTAAATATGGATCCAGAAATAAATCATTTGCCAGTGCTTAAGTTTGAGGTAGATAAACTAAAAAGTGATGAGGCAGCAAGATTTATGGATAAATCATGAGTATGCGAATTATTGCTGGAATTGGTAAGGGGCGAAAACTTTTTTCACCACCTTCTATTACCCGTCCAACCTCTGACCGAGCACGAGAGGGTTTATTCTCATCCTTAATTTCTACCTTTGGCACACTAGAAGGACTTCACTTTCTAGATTTATTTGCTGGTTCAGCCGCTGTGGGAGTTGAGGCATTATCTCGAGGGGCTGCTCTCGTTGAAGCAGTTGAAAGTAATTCAGTGAGTGCAGAAGTTTGTGAAGAAAATTTTGCATTGCTTTCATCTCTTACTGGAGTTGGAAAATTTAAAGTTCATAATAAAACTGTATTTGAATTTTTAAACCATACCGCCTCTAAGTCATACGAGATAATCTATATAGACCCGCCGTATGAGATGGCTAATTCAGAGATTGAAAAAATTCTAAAGAAAATTATTTCACTTAATTTATTAAGTAAATTTGGAGTTATTGCAATTGAACGAGATGGAAAAGTGAAATCATTCACCTGGCCTCCATCTTTAACAGAGCTCAAGGTTCGCTCTTATGGTGCTGGCAGTATTCATTATGGAGTACAGGCTGAGCGCGTTGCGTGAGTAAAAATGGCAAACTTAGCAATTAGTTGCTAGCGTTTTAACCATGAGACGTGTTGTTTGTCCAGGATCATTTGACCCAATTACTAATGGCCATCTAGATATTATTGCTAGAGCTTGTACCTTATTTGATGAGGTTGTAATTGCAGTATTAGTTAATCAAACAAAGAGCTCATTATTTACAGTAGATGAGCGAATTGAAATGATAAAACAGGTAACCACTCGGTATACCAATATAAAAGTCGATTCTTGGTCTGGCTTACTTGTTGATTACTGTCGTGCTAATAAGATTCCAACAATTGTTAAAGGGCTGCGGGCGGTAAGTGATTTTGATTATGAGCTTCAAATGAGCCAAGTAAACTTACAACTTCAAGGGGTTGAGACATTATTTATGTCTACCGCCCCATCCCACTCATTTTTATCATCTTCATTGGTTAAAGAAATAGCTAGTTACGGCGGGGATGTCTCGGCATATATGCCGGCGGCAATAGTAGATAAGTTAAGATCTCGGCTAGAACGGAAGGAATAAGCATGGATGTTGTTGAAAATTTAGAGGCCGCAATTGCAGCGGTCGAAGAGGCCCGCTCAGTTCCACTCTCTGCATCCTGTGTGATAAATAGAAGTGAGTTACTTCAACTGCTAGATAAAATTAAGGTTTCATTCCCTAATGATTTAGCCAAAGCTATTGCCATTCAACGTGATAAGGAAAATATCTTAGAGGATGCCCACGAGCAAGCCGATGCCATTATTGAGCAAGCACGGGAGGAGGTTGCTCGTCTTGTTGAGCAAACTACAATCGTAAGTAGTGCTCGTAAAGAAGCAAATCGAATTCTTGCTGAGGCAAATTCTGATGGTGAGAAGAGCCGCGAGGAAATTGATGCCTATATTGATTCTAGATTGGCAACCCTTGAGGTTATTTTGAATAAGACTTTAGATGTAATTAGTAAGGGCCGAGATAAACTGGATGGATTTGAAACTAAGCACGCACTCTCTGAACTAAAAAACTAGTTCTATGGCAAGATCAATTTATATCTTCAATACCCATGATCTGCCGCATCGGGCCGGTGAGATGCGAGAGTATGAGTTAGATCTTAAACTCACTGAGCCAGTTGGAGTTGATTTACTTTCAATTAAGCCAGGTGAAGTAATTGAAGTGGACCTTCGATTGCAATCAGTTGATGAGGGAGTACTAGCTACAGCCCGAGTTGTAGCAAGTGCAACAGGTGAGTGCACAAGGTGTTTAAAGCAAATTAGTTGGCCAATAGATGAGAATTTCACTGAACTTTATTACTACGAAATTACCGCAAATAAATCGGCTGGTAAACGCGGTGGTAAATCAAATAAAGATGATGATCTTGACCTTGATGAGGATGATTTAAGTTTTATGGTCGGTGATGAGATTGATTTAGAGCCAGCGATAAGGGATGCAGTTATTTTAAATTTAGCGGTAAATCCACTTTGCAGCGAAGATTGTCCTGGCCTTGAGGAGAAGCAGGGTCAGAATTGGGCCTATCTGCCGATAGTTGAAGATCAATCACCAGCTGATCAAAGGTGGGCTGCCTTGAAGGATTTTCCGCTTAAGAATTAAGCCGTTTTTACAAGTATGAACTTTTACTAGATAATTCTCGCTCGGAATACATATGTTTCAAAGGAGTAGGGATCATGCCAGTACCAAAGCGAAAAATGTCGCGAGCACGCACTCGCTCTCGACGAAGCATGTGGAAGACAACTCCTGCACACCTTGCAACATGTGAGCAATGTCAGCAACCAAAATTACAACACACAGCCTGCCCAACCTGCGGAACTTATAACCGTCGTCAGGTACTAGAGGTCTGATCTGTACTCTGGCCTAACCGAGCAACTCGGAATTTCGGTTAAGGATGAGTTGCTTGAACTTGCATTAACGCACCGATCATTTTCATATGAAGCAGGTGGCATACCTACAAATGAACGCCTTGAGTTTTTGGGTGATTCTGTTCTTGGCTTGGTAGTTACCGATGAACTCTATAAAAAATTCCCTGATTTAGATGAAAGTAGATTAAGTCCACGTCGCTCAGGTGTTGTAAATATGAGAGCGCTCGCGCAAATTGCTCGCGAACTTAAATTAGGTGAATACCTTCGAATTGGTAAAGGTGAAGAGGCAACTAATGGGCGAGAAAAAAATTCAATTTTAGCTGATTCACTTGAAGCATTAGTAGGTGCAATTTATCTTGAACATGGATATGTCAGAAGTGCTGAAGTTATTTTAAAGTGGATTGGGTCTGCAATTAAATCAGCCACCGCACAAGGAGCTGGTCTAGATGGAAAAACTGCATTACAAGAACTAGCCGCCGTCATTAACCTACCAACACCTGAATATGAAATTGTTGAATCTGGTCCAGATCATGATAAAAGTTTTATCGCTACTGTTATTTTAAATGGTGAGAGATTTGAACCTGGGTCGGGAAAGAGTAAGCGAGAGGCTGAGCAAGCAGCCGCAAGAATTGCGCATCAAGCAATTAGTAATAGAGAAATTAGGAAGTAAGAGCTCCTTTCCTCAACAAAATGCCAGAGTTACCTGAAGTTGAAACTGTCCGTGTAGGGCTTGAGAGGTATGTTTTAGACAGACGAATAACATCTGCTAATTCTTATCATTTCAGAGCGATTAAACCAAGCTCGATTTCCCCACTAAAAGCTGTGGTTGGGGCAAAAATTAGGGCAGTTAAAAGGCGAGGGAAGTTCTTATGGTTAGAACTAGATCGGGATTTTGTATTAGTAGCTCATCTAGGTATGAGCGGTCAGTTAATAATCTCCTCCAATCACGCTCCTGATCAGTCACACTTGCGCGCCAGAATTGAACTCCAAAAAGCGGGAGGATTAACGGGGAAAAAGGGTGTTGGTAATGAAATTAGGTTTATTGATCAGCGCACATTTGGTTGGCTATCCATTGAAAATATACAGGATGAAATCCCAACCTCAGTAGCCCATATTGCTTATGACCCATTTGAAAGTGATTTTAACTTGAAAAAAGTTATTACAAATATCATTTCGAGAAAATCTGCCATAAAGCCAGCAATATTAAATCAGGAGATTATTAGTGGAATTGGAAATATCTATGCTGATGAGGCACTTTGGAGAGCAAAAATTCATCCAGAGATTATTTGTGAGGATCTATCTGCAGATGAGATAAAAAAGCTAATTAACAGTGCAAAGTCGGTAATGAAAGCTGCAATAAAAGCAGGTGGAACTTCATTTGATGAACAATATAAAAATGTGAATGGTGAAAGTGGCTACTTTTCTAGGTCACTGAGTGTTTACGGAAGGGCTGGGCAGCCATGTTCAAGGTGTGCAACTTTGATACGCAGAATCGCCTTTGGAAATAGATCCTCCCACTTTTGCCCGCGTTGCCAACGGTAGGTAGCACCGATTTCACCCTATTTTTAGATAGGTTTGCGCCTATGTGTAGTCATAAGGGGCAGCTATGTATCTAAAGAGTATGAACCTAAAGGGGTTCAAGTCTTTCGCCTCCTCTACTATCTTAAATTTTGAGCAGGGGATCACCTGTGTGGTTGGTCCAAATGGATCGGGTAAATCAAATGTTGTTGACGCATTATCTTGGGTATTAGGTGAGCAGGGTGCTAAATCTTTACGTGGTGGAAAAATGGAGGATGTTATTTTTGCTGGCACCTCCGGTAGAGCGCCATTAGGCCGAGCTGAGGTTTCCGTAACAATAGATAATGCAGATGGTGTTTTACCAATTGATTTTTCTGAAGTAACGATCACACGAGTTTTATTTAGAAATGGTTCATCTGAATATCTATTAAATGGTGAGACAACACGATTATTGGATATTCAAGAGCTTCTTAGTGATAGTGGCATTGGGCGAGAGATGCATGTAATTGTCGGGCAAGGACAACTAGATGCGATCTTGCTGGCAAATCCAGAGGAGAGACGCGCATTTATCGAAGAGGCTGCCGGTGTACTTAAGCACAGAAAGCGTAAAGAAAAGGCGATTCGAAAATTAGACTCAATGCAGACAAATCTTGCAAGAATTCAAGATTTAACTGTGGAGCTTCGCCGCCAGTTAAAACCACTTGGTAAACAAGCTGAGGTAGCCAGGAAAGCTACAATAATTCAATCAGATGTGCGTGATGCAAAATTACGTTTACTAGCTGATGATCTAATTCGGATGCGTTCAGAGATGGCTGAAGAGGTTGCCGATGAAACCGTACTTCGTGAACGTAAAGAACAAGTGGAGCTAGAATTAAATACGGCAAGAGAGCGCGAGATTGAGTTAGATGCGATTGCGGCGCGAGAGAATCCACAATTAATTTCCGCCCAAGAAAATTTCTATCGACTCACCGCACAGCGGGAACAAATCAGAGGTGTGCAAAATTTATCTTCTGAGCGTTCAAGGTTTTTAGCTGAAGAAGCAGAGGAAGCCAAGGCAACTGGGCGCGATCCAAAAGCGTTAGAAGAAGAGGCACAGTTACTACGCAAAGAGGAAGCAACAATTACTGCGCAGGTGAAAATCTCTCAGGAACAATTAAATGTCGATTCAAATTCCCTTAAAGCCATTGAAGGGCAATTGGCTTTAGAAGAAAATAGAGTTTCGGCTTCTCTTAGAGCTTTAGCTGACCAACGTGAGGGCACAGCTAGACAAGAAGGTCATATCAATGGATTACGTTCTCGAATTGATGCAACAACGGGTGAGATAAATCGTTTAGCAACAGTTCGAGATATAGTGCAGGATAGATTAAAAGTATATCGAGAAAGTTTTGGAGTAATTGAAACTCAGATCTCATCTCTATCGGCATCAGAGCCAGGATTAGATGCTGTCTTTGAAAAGTTAAAGGTTGAGGTTAAGGCGGCTGAAGCAAACATTAAAACCTTCACTGAAAAGCTTCAGTCAGTTGAAAAGCTCAGGGCAGGATCACTGGGTAGATTAACCGCCTTCAAAGAGATAGGTGAATTAGTAAAAAGCTCTAGTAATACTGAACTAATTGAGAAGATCTCATCTTTAACTTCAACCTGTGAATCAGAGCTCGTTAAAGTTTCAGCTGATTGCGATCGAGTTCGGTTTGAATTAAGCACTGCTCAAGAAGTATTAAACAAGGTAAATCAAGATTATGAAATTGCATTATCGAAGTTAAATGAGTCAGATGCAGCTATGACCGGACTTGCTGAACAATTAGCGGTGGCAGGTCAAAATGTTAAAAACTCAGGTGAGGAGTTGGAACGACTTACCTCTGCCTTAACTGCAGCAACTGAGCAGCGCACATCAGATGAGCGAGATCTAGCAGCAGCAATCGCGCAATTTGAATCCCATCAATCACCAGTGGAGCCTGATTTAACTCACTTAGAAGATCTACGCTCGCAGGTTTCCGATGCTCGATCTAAAGAGGTTGAAGCGAGATTAAACTTAAGAACAATAGAAGAGCGCAAAGATGCAATTGAACAAAGGGCTAGAGCATTAGAGAACCAGGCAAAAGTTGAACGCGATACAGCTTCAAAGTCTGTTTCACGTCGAGAAATTCGTGCGCAGGCAGCGATAACTGCGCAACAAATCGCCGATGCAGCTTATGAAGCTTTAATTCAAATCGAATCATCAATATTACGAGCAGGCTCTGAACGGGAAAGATTAGAGGCATCACGTTCTGCTAGAGAAGGTGAAATTCTAAGTCTGCGCACAAGTAGTAGAGAGTTGGCCACTGAGTTAGAAAGATTGACTTCAAGTGTTCATAAAGATGAAATTGCAAGAGCCGAACATCGAATGAGAATTGAACAAATCGAGAATAAGGCCATCGAAGAGCTTGGAATTGATGTTCAAACTCTTTCTAATGAGTACGGTCCAACGAATGATGTCCCAACATTTTATGAAAATGAGCAGGGAGAATTTGTTCCTGGTGACCTAATTCCTTACCGTAGAGACCAACAAGAAAAGCGCTTAGCTCAAGCTGAGCGATCCCTTGCATTGCTTGGAAAAATTAATCCATTAGCGCTGGAGGAGTACTCATCACTGGAAGAAAGATTACGGTATTTAGCTGAGCAACTAGAAGATCTAAAGAAAACAAAGAAAGATCTGCTAGATATTGTTAAAGAGGTTGATGATCGAGTTCAGCAGATATTCACAGAGGCGTATGAAGATACCGCAAGAGAGTTTGAACTAGTCTTTTCTCGATTATTTCCAGGTGGAGATGGAAAGTTAATACTTACAAATCCATCAGATATGTTGACCTCTGGAGTTGATGTTGAAGCAAGACCACCAGGAAAGCGTGTGAAGCGTCTTTCACTGCTATCTGGTGGAGAGCGATCATTAGTTGCTGTAGCTTTATTAATTGCAATTTTCAAAGCACGTCCTTCGCCATTTTATGTAATGGATGAGGTTGAAGCAGCTCTTGATGATACAAACCTTGGAAGACTTCTTGGTGTATTTGAAGAGCTACGAGCGAAATCACAACTAATTATTATTACTCACCAAAAGCGCACCATGGAGATTGCCGATGCTTTGTATGGCGTCACTATGCGGGGCGATGGTGTTAGTGAGGTAATTTCGCAGAGGATTCGTGAAGTTGATTCAGTATCTTAAAAAGTAAATGAGCTTATTTAAGAGACTGTTTAACTCACTAAGAACTGGATCAGTTTCCTCTGATGAGTGGGATCAAATTCGCAGATCACTAATTGCCTCAGACCTTGGCGTTAAATTAGTTGATGAGGTAATTGAGAAAGCAAAGTCAGCTAAGCCAGAGGATGCTATTTCAGCGATAACTAATCAAGTTAAGGGATGGCTAAGTAGTAAAAACAGAGAGCTTTTTTCAGATTCAAATCGTCTAAATACTGTCTTAATTGTTGGTGTTAACGGAACTGGTAAGACCACTTCTACCGCAAAGCTAGCAAATAAATTAACCAAGGGTGGTAATAAAGTATTACTAGCAGCAGCAGATACTTTTCGCGCAGCTGCAACCGAACAGCTACAGAGTTGGGCGGGGCGGATCCCAGTTGAAATAGTTACTGGAGAGATCAATAGTGATCCAGCCTCTGTTGCATTCTCAGCAGTCTCTAAAGCGAAAACTGATAAATTTGATTATCTAATTGTTGATACAGCAGGTCGACTTCATACTAAACAAGATTTAATGGATGAACTAGGCAAAGTAGTACGAGTTATAAACAAGCAATCCTCAGTGGATGAAATTTTATTGGTCATTGATGCCACAACAGGGCAAAATGGAATTAATCAAGCCAAAATATTTATTGAAGCAGTGGGTATTACTGGATTTATTGTTACTAAATTAGATGGGTCAGCTAAGGGTGGGATTGCACTTGCGATCGAGAGGCAGACTGGGCTACCGATTAAGTTTGTGGGCAGCGGTGAGAGGATTTCAGACCTAAGCGACTTTGATCCCGAGACGTATATCTCAGGCCTATTCGAATAAGTAACATACTTTTAACATTCCAGGCAAAACTGTCACAGGGTTGAAATCTAAATAAACACTTGATTTAACCCGATCAGGCCATAGTTTGGCCATCTCAATGACGAGGTAAAAAGTTATTAATCGATTACCGCAACCAGAATTAGCGAAATTGGAGCTGTTATGGCAGATGTAGTACTAAATACCGGAGATACCGCATGGGTATTAGCGAGCACAGCGTTGGTTTTATTGATGACACCTGGGCTTGCTCTTTTTTATGGCGGCATGGTCAGAGCAAAAAGTGTTCTAAATATGATGTTGATGTCAATGATCACTATTGGAATCGTTAGTGTTCTATGGGTGATTTATGGATTTAAATTAGCATTTGGGTATAAAGATGATTCACAATGGTATGGTGAATTATCACTTTCAGGCCTTGGAAGTGCGGTAAATGAACTAACAAATAATGGTGGTGTCTATCCAATTCCATTACTTGCATTTGCTGCTTTTCAATTAATGTTTGCAATAATTACACCAGCTCTTATTTCAGGTGCGATTGCAGATAGAACAAAGTTCACAGCATGGGCAGTATTTGTGACCTTCTGGTCCACATTAGTTTACTTCCCAGTAGCGCACTGGGTATTTGCCTTCGGTAACAAGGTTGGCGACACGGTAACTGGTGCAGGTTTCTTAGCTGCGCGCGGCGTTGAAGACTTTGCTGGCGGTACCGCAGTTCATATTAATGCCGGCGCAGCTGGTTTAGCTTTGGCGATAGTTTTAGGTAGACGAATTGGTTGGCGCAAGGAATCAATGCGACCACATTCAATGCCTTTAGTATTAGTCGGTGCTGGCCTACTATGGTTTGGTTGGTTTGGTTTTAACGCCGGCTCGGCATTAGGTGCTAATGGTGTGGCCGCGCTTGCGCTGTTAAACACACAAGTTGCCGCCGCTGCTGCCGCATTAGGTTGGTTACTTGTAGAAAAAATAAGAGATGGTCATCCAACATCACTTGGTGTTGCATCTGGTGTGGTTGCTGGTTTAGTTGCGATAACTCCTGCTTGCGCCTTTGTAGCCCCTTGGGCTGCGGTTTTAATTGGGTTATTTGCAGGAGTCTTCTGCGCACTAGCAGTCGGACTTAAATACCTATTTAACTTTGATGATTCTCTAGATGTAGTCGGAGTCCACTTAATCGGCGGATTATGGGGTTGCTTATCAATTGGTTTATTTGGAAGCAGCAGCATAAACACTCTTGGTCTTGATGGACTCTTGTATGGCGGCGGAGCCGCTTTATTAGGCAAGCAAGCCTTTGGCGCTTTCTTTGTTCTGATTTACTCATTCATAGCTACTTTAATTATTGGTTTGATAATCGATAAGACAATTGGCTTTAGGGTGAAACCAGAGGCGGAGATTGCAGGAATTGATTACGATCAACATGCTGAAACTGGATATGAATTGACAACTAGTTCAAGAGGAGGTTTTAGTTCATGAAACTAATTACAGCAATCATTAAGCCACAAAAACTAGATGAAGTGAAAGAGGCTTTAGTTGGTGCTGGGATAACTGGTATGACAGTCTCTGAAGCAAAGGGATTTGGTAGACAGTTGGGCTTAACTGAGGTGTATCGCGGTGCCCAATATAAAGTCGATTTGATTCCCAAAATTAGATTAGAGGTTTTAGTCAGCAGCAAGATTGCTGATAAGGCGATCAAGGTAATTACCGATGCAGCTCGGACTGGAAGTATTGGTGATGGCAAAGTGTGGTCCACACCAGTTGAATCAGTGATTCGGGTAAGAACCGGTGAGAGTGGGGATGAAGCAATCTAAAAAAATGTAAGATGCCTTCATGTTTCAAGCGCTAGGCCAGAGATTTAGCTCAATATTCTCTGGTCTGCGCGGAAAGGTATCTCAATCAGATTTAAAGCGCTTTACCGAGCAGATTAAAGATGCCTTACTTGAATCAGATGTCGCACTCTCAGTAGCTGAATCCTTTTCCGATCGTGTTTATAAACAATCTCAGGATAGATCTGATGAGATAAATAAAAGCACAAACCCTGCACAAAAAATCTTTGAAATTGTTAATAGTGAAATTACCCAGATTCTAGGTGGCTCAGCTCGGCGGGTTCGTTTTGCCAAGACACCACCAACTGTCATTTTATTAATAGGACTACAAGGAGCGGGCAAAACAACCCTTGCTGGAAAGTTAGCTAACTACTTAAAAGTTGATGGCAATACGCCACTTCTAGTTGCTGCTGATCTACAACGACCAAATGCGGTTACCCAATTACAAGTTGTTGGTGACTCTATAAAAGTTCCAGTCTTTGCTCCTGAACCAGGAAATGGCATCGGAGACGCAGTTAATGTTGCTAGAGAATCAATAAAGTTTGCAAAAGATAAATTACATAATTTTGTCATTATTGATACCGCGGGTAG
>SXGS01654883.1_pt1 | contig 11509 bp, 13 predicted proteins | sample 3174681 | NCBI WGS metagenome assembly SXGS01 (sample SAMN11356861, study PRJNA531348) | freshwater metagenome | isolation source: freshwater sample F1-80 | place: China: Fuxian Lake, Yuxi | collected 2017-12-25 | reverse complement strand
GCACGGGGCAGGGCGACGGGCGATCTCATTGCCATCTTCCGCCGTGAGCCTCCCTATGCGCCGCGCGCGATCGTCGTCGGTCCGGCGGGTCATGTCGCCGAGGCGCTGCGCGCCTCGCGCAAGGGCTGAGGCCTTGGAACTCACGGTTGCCGGCAAGCAGGCTTTCGTCTCGACGGGCGGGCGGCCCTTCGATCCGGTTCATCCCACGGTCGTGTTCCTGCACGGTGCGGGCATGGACCATACCGAGTGGATGCTGCAGGCGCGGTTCTTTGCCCATCATGGGCGCGGCGTGCTCGCTGTTGACCTGCCGGGACACGGCCGCTCGGCCGGGCCGGCCCTGCGCACGATCAGCGAGCTTGCTGACTGGGTGGTTCAGTTGCTCGACGCGGCGAAGGTCTCGCGCGCGGCGCTGGTTGGGCACTCCATGGGTGCGCTCATCGCCCTCGAAGCTGCGGCCCGCGCCCCGACCCGGGTCTGGGCACTGGCCCTGTTGGGGGCTGCTTCCCGCATGCCGGTTCATCCCGATCTGCAGAAAGCAGCCGACGCCAACGAAGGCAGCGCAGCCGATCTCGTGGCCTCCTGGGGTTTCGGCCGGCGGGCGCATGTCGGCGGCGCCAAGGCGCCGGGGATCTGGATGCTGGGCTCGGGCGTGCGCCTGCTGCAGCGCGCCCCTGACGGGGCTCTCGCCGCCGGGCTGGCGGCCTGCAACGCCTATGCGGGCGCCCTGGAAGCGGCGGCCAAGGTGACCTGTCCGACGCTGCTGCTGCTCGGCGAGATCGACCGCATGACACCGCCGGCCGGGGCTCGCGACATTGCGGCCCGCATCACGGAGGCGCGTACGGTCATCCTGCCGCGGGCCGGCCCCATGTTGATGGTCGAGCAGCCGGACCAGACCATCGACACGCTGGCCGACATCATCTGAAAAAAAGAAGGGGCGCGGCGGATGCCGCGCCCCCCAGTCACGATGCGTCTCTTGAGGCGTGCTGCTTAGGCGGCCTTGGCGCTGATCGTGCGCGCCGCGGCGGTCTCGACCTTGATCTGCCGCGGGCGCTTGGCCTCCGGCACCTCGCGGACGAGGTCGACATGCAGCAGGCCGTTCATCAGCTGCGCGCCGCTCACCTTGATGTGGTCGGCGAGCGGGAAGCGCCGCGCGAAGGCGCGGCCGGCGATGCCGCGGTAGAGGAACTCGCTCTGCTCTTCGGCGGTCTTGGCCTTGCCGGAGACGCTCAGCGTGTTCTCCTGCGCCACGATCGAGATGTCGTCCTCGCCGAAGCCGGCCACCGCCAGGGTGATGCGGTAGGCGTCTTCGCCGGTCTTCTCGATGTTGTAGGGCGGGTAGCTCGTGCCTTCGTCGACCAGCGCCTGGTCAAGCATGCGGCCGAGGCGGTCGAAACCGATGGTCGAGCGGAAAAGCGGGGAGAAGTCGAACGATGTCATGTCTGTCCTCCATTGAGCAACAGGTTGAAACGGGTCCACCCGGATGGGTCAAACCCTTGATTTGCCAGCCGAACCCACGATGGGCGCCCGGCCGATCCATGACATAAGAATGCTCCGTGGAAGTTCAAGAGGGCCCCCCGTACCGTTAACCCCTGCCAAACGTTCCCTTAACACTCTGTTGGCAATCTGAAGCCTCCCGCGGGATGATTGCGGGGCGTTTTCGGCGCCGGCGAGTCGGCGACTAACGAGTACGGCGATGGAAACGGCAACACGCTTTTTCGGCAAGACGTATGACGAAACAATGGCCCTGCTGGTGGCCTCGCGCGACTACCTCGCCAACGCTCAGCCTGCCGAGGCGCGCGGCCTGAAGCCGATCGAGCGCCTGCGCGTGAACTGCGAAGCCATGCGTCTGACTACCCGCCTGACCCAGATCATGGCCTGGCTGCTGGCGCAACGCGCCGTGCACGAAGGCGAGATCAGCCGCGAGAAGGCGGCCGGCGACGAGTTCCGCCTGACCGCGGAGGAAGTCTGCCTGGCCGAGACGGATTGCTCGGGGAATGGCCTGCCGCCGCGTCTCTGCGAGCTGCTGGACCAGAGCCGGCGGCTCTACGTGCGCGTGGCGCGGCTGGACGAACTGGCGCGGCGGGCTGTTGCCAATCCCGCCTGAGCGGCGAGACCGGGTGGCGGCAACAAAAAAGGCGCCCCTCGCGGGGCGCCTTTTTTCGTCGTAACGGCGACGCTTACTTTTTCGCTGCCGGTGCTGCCGGCTTGGCCGCGGCGGCGCCCGGGATGCCCATGTTCTGGAAGCGCTTGTTGAACTTCGCCACCTGGCCGCCCTGATCGTTCAGGCGATGATGGCCGGTCCAGGCCGGATGGGTCTTCGGGTCGATGTCGAGGTTGATCGTGTCGCCCGCCTTGCCCACGGTGGAGCGTGTCTTGAACGTGGTGCCGTCGGTCATCACGACATTGATCTCGTGATAATCCGGGTGAATCTTGGCTTTCATGACGGCTCTCCGGCGGGCATAAAGACTTAAAAGGAAGGCGCGCTTATAGCCCAAGACCGGGTCGCGGATCAAGGCGCGACGCGCCGCCGAATTCTCTCGCTAATTCAACGTATTACACGGTAAGACTCGGGCATGGAAGAGAGCGCGTTTCAAGCGGCGGCCGATGCCACGCTGAGCCGGCTGTACAGCGTCATCGACGAGAGGCTGGGCGATGACATCGACGCCGAGCTGCGCGGCGGCATTCTGACCCTCGAACTCGAGGACGGGCGCCAGTACGTGATCAACAAGCATGGCCCGACGCGGCAGCTCTGGCTGTCCTCGCCGGTCTCCGGCGCGGCGCATTTCGATTACGACGCGGCAGCGCGCAGCTGGCGCTCGACGCGCGGCGGGCCGCCGCTGGCCGAGCGGCTGGCCGCCGAGCTCGCCGCGGCCACCGGCCAGGACATCGCCTTTGACTGACGGACCGGCGCCGGCAGGCGGCACCGGGCGGCGTAACCTGCGCGTCCTGCACCGGTTGTTCGTCTTCGTGAAGCCCTATCGCTGGCGCGTCGCGGCGGCCCTGGTCGCCCTGACCGTGGCGGCCTCGACGGTCCTGATCTTCGGCAGCGGCCTGCGCTGGCTGATCGACAACGGCTTCGTCGCCGGCGACGGGACGCTGCTCGACCAGGCGCTTGTCGGCATGCTGGCGGTCGTGGTCGTGCTGGCTGCGGCGACCGCCTCGCGGGCCTACCTCGTCACCTGGCTGGGCGAGCGCGTGGCCGCCGATCTGCGCTGCGCCGTGTTCGACAACGTCGTCCGCCTGTCGCCGGGCTTCTTCGAGAATGCGCGCACCGGCGAGATCCTGTCGCGCCTGTCGACCGACACGACCCTGCTGCAGACCATCGTCGGTTCCTCGGCGTCGATGGCGCTGCGCAACGTCCTGATGTTCATCGGCGGCACGGTGATGATGGCCATCACCTCGCCCAAGCTGACCGGTCTGGTCTTTCTCGTCGTGCCGATCGTCGTGGTGCCGATCATCGTTTTCGGGCGCCGCGTGCGAAAGCTGTCGCGTGACAGCCAGGACCGGCTGGGTGACGCCGGGGCCGATATCGACGAGGCGCTGCACGGCATCCGCACGGTGCAGGCCTTCAATCGCGAGACCGGCGAATCGGCGCGCATCGGCGCGCGGGTGGAGACCGCCTTCGAGGCGGCCGCGCGGCGGATCCGCACGCGCTCCAGCCTGATCGGCCTCGTCCTGCTGCTGGTCTTCGGTGCCGTGGGCATCATCCTGTGGATCGGCGGGCATGACGCGATCGCCGGGCGCATCTCGGCGGGCCAGCTCTCGGCCTTCGTCTTCTATGCCGTGGTGGTGGCCGCCTCGGTCGGCGCGATCAGCGAGTTCGCCGCCGACCTGCAGCGCGCGGCAGGGGCGGCCGAACGGCTGTTCGAGCTCCTGGACACGAAGCCGCTGATTGCCGCGCCGGCCAATCCGGTGGCCTTGCCCTCGCCACCGCGCGGCGAGATTTCCCTCGACGGGGTGAATTTCGCCTTTCCCTCGCGGCGCGACCGTCCCGCGCTGAGCGGCGTGTCTCTGGAAATCCGTCCGGGCGAAACGGTGGCGCTCGTCGGCCCTTCGGGGGCCGGCAAGACGACGCTTTTCAATCTGCTGCTGCGTTTCTACGATCCCGATTCCGGGACCGTGCGCCTGGATGGCGTCGATCTACGACTCGCGGCGCCCGCCGAAATCCGCAGCCGTATCGGCCTTGTCGCGCAGGACACCGTGATCTTCGCGGCGGACGTCCTCGAAAACATCCGCTATGGGCGACCCGGGGCGTCGGAAGAAGACGTGCGTCGCGCTGCCGAGGCGGCGGCGGCGGCTGAGTTTATCGCGCGTCTGCCGGAGGGTTACCGCACACACCTCGGCGAGCGCGGTGTGCGCCTGTCGGGCGGGCAGCGGCAGCGCCTCGCCATCGCGCGTGCGCTCCTGCGCGATCCCGCCATTCTTCTCCTCGACGAAGCGACGAGCGCGCTCGACGCGGAGAGCGAGCGCCTCGTCCAGCAGGCCCTGGATCGCCTTCTGGATGGGCGCACGGTGGTCGTCATTGCTCACCGGCTGGCGACCGTGCTCAAGGCCGACCGCATCGTGGTCCTCGACCAGGGCCGCATCGTCGCGCAGGGAACGCACGACACCCTGATCCGGCAGCACGGGCTTTATGCGCGGCTCGCCGCGCTGCAATTCGCGACGGTCGAGGGGGCGGCGTAGCGGTTTCATGGCGTTCCTCAGTGGGTCGACCGCCAGGCACCATCGTTGCGCCGGCAGGCCAGACCGTGAACCTGCTGTAGCAGGGAGCCGCTCGTGGCGCTTGTGTGATATTCGCGACAATAGGCGCCGGTGGCGTCCTGGTAGGTCCGCGCCGGCACCACGGCATAGGTGAAGCCGTTGTTGCTGTTCCGCCAATAGACGCGCCGGCTGTCCATGGCGTACTCCAGAACGCGGCCGACGCAATTCTGGTCGATGACATCCATTTTCGCGCCCGCGGCAGAGCCCACCAGGATGCTGTCGACGGCGCCGCGCATCCGCGCGTTACCTTTGAGGTCGTGGGCGAGAAGCGTGCGATCGCAGATGCCGCGATCGATGCCGTAGGGAACGAGGTGAAGCACGGCCGAGCTGGCGCCGCCGGGAGGAGCCGCCACGGCGCTGTTCTTCCACGGCAGACTGCCGCTCAGCAGACGGCTGGCCGGCTCGATCGCCACGGCGGCCAGGCCGAGTGCCATGCCCAAGATGATCATCTCCCGGGGAAGCGACAGACGAAGCATGGCGCGTACTCTTTCGGTTGAAGGAGCCCGGCCGGATCCGAAGACCCGGCCGGGCAGCGGCTGCAGCGGCGTTGGCTGTCGGGGGCGCCGCTACTTCCGCTTTCCGTTCGAATCGTCTGTCAGAGCGCCGACCGCGGCACCGCTCGCCGCGCCCAGCGCGCCGAGCACCCACGGGTTGGCGCCGGTCACCCAGCCGAGCGCGGCGCCGGCACCGGCACCGATCGCGCCGCCGCTGAGGGCCCGCTGCTCCTTGTTGTTCATGTTCGAACAGCCACTCGCGAGCAGAGCGAGCACGGCAACAAACGGGAGGAATTTCCGAGAAACAGCCATTGTGTCGTCTCCGTCGTAGTTCAGCCTTACCGCGACGCGGCGATACGGCAGGCGCAAAGCCCGCGCGTCGACCCGAGTATTTCGGGTGCCTTCGGCGAAGGTCAATGCAGGGACGTCATTTATTACAATGACTACTTTGCGACTTCTTGCGGTCACAGAATTATCACGGAGGAGGCGGGGAGTTTTGCTGGGCCCGCGCCCGAGAAACCCCTGTTGTGGCGATCTTTTTCTCGGATTCCGGCGTCGGGCTGGGCTCCGGGCGGTAGGCCTGTGTTAATATCAAGCTCCTGTCGCAAGGCTCTTCCCCCCGCCACCGATGCCGTTTCTCGCCTTTCCTCGCTGGAGTCGCGCTGTTGTGCTGATGGCCCTGCCGGGCCTCGGCGCGTGCAGCATCGTCGACCAGTTCTTCGAGCCGGCGCCACCTGAAGCCGTGGCGGTTCCCGCTTCTCAGCAGACCTTGCCGGCACCTCCCGCACCCCGTCCGGCGCCGGTGGAGCCGGCGCGCACGGCGCGCCTGCCGCTGCCGCCTCCGCCCGCCCCGGGCCGCGAGGAAGGGCGCGATAGCGAGATCAAGCTGGTCGGGCTGAGCCGGCCCGAAACCCTGACCGTGCTCGGGCCGCCTACGGGGGAAAGCGAGCGATCCCCCGCCAAGGTGTGGCAGTACCTTACGGGGGATTGCACCGTCGAGGTTTACTTCTACCTCGACGTAGCACGGAATGACTTCTATGCCCTCCACTACGAAACCCGAGCTCCTGTCGCCAGCGCCGGAGGCGCCGCCAATGGAGCTCCCGCCGCCGAATGGTGTCTCCGCCGTGTCTATGACGCCCGCCGTCCCCGCTAGTGCCACGCCGGCCCCTGCCGGCTCGGCGACGGTTGTCATCGTCGATGACGATCCGATGCTGCGTCGGACCGTCGCGACCAATCTCGAGGACGCCGGCTACCACGTCATCCCGTTCGACGGCGGCAAGGCGGTGCTCGACTACTTCGCCCAGAGCGGCCGGGCGGCAGCGGTCATTCTCGACTGGCACATGCCGGAGCTCGAAGGACCCGAGGTGCTGCGCCGGCTGCGCGCTGCCGGCAACGCCGTGCCGGTCCTCTTCCTGACCGGGCACAACCAGCCGATCTACGAGGAGGCGGCCCTGGCCGGCGGCGCCGTCGACTTCGTCGACAAGTCGAAGAGCTTCGGCATCATCCTGCAGCGTCTGCGCCTGGCCATCGAGGGCGCCAAGGCGACGCCTGCCGCGCCGGCGGGGGCGAGCGCCGCGGGGCTCGATTTCGACGACCAGAGCTCGCGCGCCGCCTGGCGCGGCAACCAGATCGACCTCACCCTCACCGAGTATCGCGTCACCCGGCTTCTGGCGGCGCGGGCGGGGCGCGACGTCTCGTACCGGGAGATCTACGACCTCGTGCGCGGCGAGGGGTTCCGCGCGGGCTCGGGCGAGCAGGGCTATCGCGCCAACGTGCGGGCCCTGATCAAGCGCATCCGGCAGAAGTTCCGCGACGTGGATCCGACCTTCGATTTGATTGAGAACTATCCCGGGTTCGGCTATCGCTGGAAGGATGGAGCCGGCGTCTGAACCGGCGGTGGCCGGGCAGCTCACCGAGTGGCTGACGCGACTTCGCCGGTCTCTCGTCGTCCGGCTATCCGCTCTCGTCATCATTTTCGCCGCGGTGCCTGCGGTGCTCTACGGCCAGTTCCAGGCGGCCGATGAAGAGCGCCAGACGCTGATCCTGGCGGCCATCCGTGAGAAGGGCCAGGCGGTCAGCAAGGCGCTCGAGCCCCTGCTGCGGCGGGCCGACAGCGTTCCCTATTTCCGCCTGGGCGAGGAGCTGGCGCTGTTCCAGGCCGGCTCGGTGAATCTCAAGCTGCTGTTCCGGCCCGCCGGGGCGCCGGAATCGGGGTTCTTCTACGTCGCCTCGGCGCCGCCGGTGACCACCGACGCACTGGAGGCCGAGCGCCGCCAGCTGATCGATGCCGGCATCCTCGACCGGCTCGGACGCAGCTGCGACGGCAACCTGCCGCTGGGCATGCGCGTCGACCTGCCGCAGGGCCAGACCGAACTCCTCACCTCGATCTCGCCGGTGCAGACGAGCGGTGGTTGCTGGGCGCTGGTCATCTCCAGCCTGCTCGACGAGCTGGGCGACCGTTCGCTCGGCCGGCCCTACTGGAAATCGCCCGAGGTGCAGATCGCCGCGGCCATCTACCTGGCGCTCGCCGCCGTGGTGCTGCTGGTCTTCTTCGATCTCTGGCAGAGTCTGGTGCGCTTCGGCAGCATGGCGCGCGCCATCCGCCGGCAGCAGAGCGCCGGCCGCTTCACCGAGCACAACGACATCCCGGAACTGCAGACCGTGGCGGCGGAGTTCGACAGCATGGTCGACACGCTGCGCGACTCAGCGGGCGCGCTGCGCCGGGCGGCCGAAGACACGGCGCACGCCTTCAAGACCCCGATCGGGGTCATCCGCCAGGCCATCGAGCCGCTGCGCAAGCGGGTGAACGGCGACGATCCGCGAGGCGCGCAGGCCATCGAGGCCATCGAGACGGCGCTGGAGCGCCTTGACGGGCTGGTGACCGCCTCGCGCCGGCTCGATCTGGCGGCCGCCGATATCCTCGACCCGCCGCATGACCGCATCAACCTGTCGTCGCTGCTCGGCAGCCTGGTCGAGAACTATCGCAGCGCCCTGGCCAGTTCCGGCCCGGTCCTGCATCCGGATATCGACAGCGGTGTCCTGGTCATCGGGGGGGCGGAGCTGCTCGAAACGGTGGCCGAGAACCTGATCGACAACGCGCTCAGCTTCACGCCTGACGGCAAGCAGGTGCGGGTCATTCTCCGGCGGCAGCGCGCCACGGTCTTCCTGGCCGTGGAGGATGAGGGCCCCGGCGTGGCGCCGGACAAGCTCGATACGATCTTCGATCGCTACTATTCCGACCGCAGCGCGGCGCCGGGCAACGCGCCCCAGGCGGGGGCCGGCAATTTCGGGGTCGGCCTGTGGATCGTGCGCCGCAACGTCGAGGCGATGGGGGGCCGTGTGCGCGCCAGCAACCGCCCCGAGGGCGGGCTGCGCATGGAGGTCGAGCTGCGGACGGCTTAGCCTCCCTCTCCGCCATGAAATGGGGGAGAGGGTTTGAATTACCGGCTGGTGATCTTGATCTCGATACGCCGGTTGCGCCGCCAGCCGATCTCGTCGTCGCGGCCGTCGAGGGGCTGGAATCCCCCGCCGCCGGCGGCGACCAGGCGCTCCGCCGGAATGCTGCGGCTGGCCAGGAACTTGACCACCGAGACGGCGCGCGCCGTCGACAGCTCCCAGTTGGAGGGGAAGAGCGCGGTCGAGATCGGGCGGCGATCGGTGTGTCCGTCGACCTGCAGCACCCAGGGCAGATCGGTCGGGATGCGACGCGAGATCTCGGCCAGCGCGTCCGCCAGGCGCCCCATCTGCTCGCGGCCCTCGGGCTCGAGCTCGGCGGAACCGGAGGGGAACAGAAGCTCCGACTGGAAGACGAAGCGGTCGCCGACCACGCGCACATCGGCGCGCTCGCCCACCACCTGGCGCAGGCGGCCGAAGAATTCCGAGCGGAAGCGGGCCAGCTCCTCGACCCGTGTGGCCAGCGCCAGGTTGAGGCGGCGACCGAGATCGGCGATCTGGGCGTTGCTCGCCTTCTGCTTCTCCTCGCTGGCCTCGAGCGCGGTGTTGAGCCGGGCCATCTGCTCCTGCAAGGCGTTGATCTGCCGTGTCAGCAGGTCGACGCGGGCCTGGGCGTCGGCGGTCAGGTTGCGCTGCGAGGCCAGCGCGCCGCCGCTTTCGGCCAGTTTCTTCTCCAGCTCGTCGCGCAGGATGGTCAGGGTCTCGATGTTGCGGCGGAGCGCGTCGAGCTCGCGCAGCTGCGCCTCGATCGTCTCCTTGTCGGCGCGGATGGTCCTGAAGGCGTCTTCGAGATCCTTGGCAGCTGTCTCGGCGCGCTGGTCGCCGGTCGAGGCCCGCACGTTGGCAGCGGCGAGCTCCTGCTCCAGGCGCTCGCGCACGCTCGCGGTGGCGCGCAGCTCGTCGGTCAGGCGGGCGACGGTCTGGCGCAGGTCGACCTGCGCGCGCCGTTCCAGGGCCAGCTGGTCGGCGAGCTGGCCGATCTGCGAGGAGAGCTGGGCGAGCGCGTCGTCACGGTCGGAGATCTGGTCTTTCAGGTAGAACTGGAAAAGCGTGAAGATCATCAGCACGAAGACGATGACCAGGATCAGCGTCGCCAGGGCATCGACGAAGCCGGGCCAGATATCGACGGTACGCGAACCGGAACGGGCGCGGGCGCGAGCCATGGCGGGCGGTTAGCGCGCTTCTTCGGAGAGTGCCGCGATGGTGCGGGCGAGCAGCCGGATTTCGTTGCGCAGGTCCTGCGTGAGCTGCACGCGGCCCGACGTCGTCTCCTCGATCAGTCGCGCCATGTGGGTGTCGAGGTTGCGGATATGGGCGCGCGTGGCCTCGTCGAGGACCGGCGTGCCGCCCGCACCCCCTCCCTTGCTGGCGACGTCGGCCAGCCGCATCAGCATGGGCTTGAGCTCCGACTGGCTCTCGGCGAAGCGGGCGAGCAGCGCCTGCTGGGCCCGCATCTGGTCGGTGAACTGGGTCAGGCGGTCGGCGAGCGAGGCGAGGGCCTGGGTGCTCGTGCTGCGGCCTTCCTCGCCGCGCGTCAGCGTACGCTGGAGGGATTCGAGATTGTCGGCGGTCTGCTCGAGCAGGGCCTGGATGTAGGCGGGTACGGGCTGCTCGCCTTCGGCCATCGGCCCGCCGCTCGACAGGCGGGTGAGGCTGGAGAGCCATTCCTCGTGCTCGTTGTAGAAGCGGTTCTGCGCCTGGCTGGCCTGGAGGTCGCGGAAGCCGAGACCCAGCGAGCCGGCGAGGCCGAAGAGCGAGGTGCCGAAGGCCGTGCCCATGCCGGAGAGCGGCGCCTTGAGGCCGGCCTGCAGCTCGTTGAACAGCGAGCCGGTGTCGTTGGAGGCCGAGAGCGTGCTGATCACGCTGCTCACCGAGGCCACGGTCTCGAGCAGGCCCCAGAAGGTGCCGAGCAGGCCGAGGAAGATCTGCAGCGCGATGAGATAGCGCGAGATGTCGCGCGATTCATCGAGGCGCGAGCCGATCCCGTCGAGCAGCGTGCGCATCGACACGGCGGAGAGGCTGATGCGGCCCTTGCGTTCGCCCAGCATGGTCGCCATGGGGGCGAGGAGCCGCGGCGCCGTCTGCGCCGACAGGCCCGGCTGGTTGCGGCGGTAGCGCTCGATCCAGGCCACCTCGGGGAAGAGCGCGACGACCTGGCGGAAATTGTAGGCGATGCCCAGCGCCAGCACGCCGAGGATCATGACGTTGAGCGCAATGTTGGCGTGGAAGGCGAAGGCCAGGCCGGACCACAGGGCGACGCCGATCGCCCCCACGACCAGCAGGAAGACGATCATCCGCAACAGATAGGCGTGGGGTCGGGTCATCGCGGCGCGCAGGACTTTCCTGGTTCGAGCCGGTGCCGCTTGACGCGGCGCCGGGGGGTTAACGGCGCACGAGAATCATATCGACACGGTCGGCGGGGCCGTCGGGGGACCTGTTGCCCAAGGCCCGAACGTCCATCCGCGTGCTGCGTACCCCCTGCTCGATCAGATAACTGCGCACAGCCAGCGCGCGGCTCAGACTCAGACGACGGGCCTGGCTGCCGGCCTCGTCGCCGCCCGTGGCATAGGCGACGATCTGCAGACGCGAAGCGTCGTCCTGTTTCATCTCGGCGGCTGCCTTGTCCAGTGCGATGCGCGCGTCTGCAGGCAGATCGGTAATGCCCGAGCCGAAATCGATACGGCCCACGCGGCCCTCGGTCGGCGCGGCGGCGGGCGGCAGGGAGGCGACCTGCGGCGGAGCCGGTGCGGGAGCGGGTGCAGCCGCTGGGGCGGCCGGGCGTGCCGGCGCTGCGGCAACCG
>SXGS01383034.1_pt1 | contig 11510 bp, 6 predicted proteins | sample 3174681 | NCBI WGS metagenome assembly SXGS01 (sample SAMN11356861, study PRJNA531348) | freshwater metagenome | isolation source: freshwater sample F1-80 | place: China: Fuxian Lake, Yuxi | collected 2017-12-25 | reverse complement strand
AGATCCGTAGGATGTTGTCGAATCCGAAATTTGGCAAAAGTATCCCCAGAGCGGTACATCGCGCTGAAGATCTTGCTGGATCATCGGCACGACGCAGATCGGGAAGTCACCCGCAATACCGCCACCGATCTGGAAAAAGCCAACCGACGTCTTCGGCGCAACGGCCGAGTACCAGCCCGCGAGCTCTTGCATGTACTCGATGCCCGAGCGAACGGTATGGACATTCTTAACATCGCCTTCGATGCAGTGGCCCGTATAGATGTTGCCGAGAGTTGAGTCTTCCCAGCCCGGAACAAACATCGGGAGGTTCTTCTCAGCCGCGGCGAGGAGCCACGAATTTTTCGGGTCGATTTGGTAGTGCTGCTTCAACTCGCCCGAGAGAAGGATCTTGTACATGAACTGGTGCGGGAAGTAGCGCTCACCCGACTTGTCAGCGTCTTGCCAGTATTTAAGCACCGAGTGCTCAATGCGGCGGATCGCTTCTTCTTCCGGAATGCACGTGTCCGTTACGCGATTGAGATGGCGATCAAGGAGCTTCTGCTCGTCTTCGGGCGTAAGATCGCGGTAGTTCGGGATGCGAACGTAGTGATTGTGAGCCACGAGGTTGAAAACGTCCTCTTCGAGGTTCGCGCCCGTGCAAGTGATGGCGTGAATTTTGTCCTGACGGATCATTTCCGCGAGGCTGAGACCGAGCTCAGCCGTGCTCATCGCACCGGCGAGGGTGATCATCATCTTGCCGCCGGCGTTCATGTGCGTTTCGTAGCCAACAGCTGCATCTTTCAAGGCGGCAGCGTTGAAATGACGGTAGTGATGATCAATGAATTTGCGAACGGGGCCGGTCGTTTGCGCCATCCTTCTCTCCTCTAAAATTTTTTGCTCGGGGAGTGTTTAAACACAGGGGGGGGCTGCACGCAAAACTTTTTTTGTCTCGCGGGGTTAGAGGAAGTTTTTCTTGGCGATCGCCGAACCGACTGCTGGCGCCGGAATCGCGGCGGAACGTGTTTTCTCCGGCGAAATGAATCCGGTTGCTCGTCTTATCTGGGACCTGCTCGCTTCGTCGTTTGTAGGCGAGAAACTCGTTGGCAACGGCGGCGGGCTCGCTTAAAAGCGAGAGTGAAGCCTCTCATTCTCAAAAGGCTCAACTTCAAAGGGATTCCGCTGATGACTCGAGCGACGCATTCGCCGTTGTACGTGACCAAAGAGCTTTTCGAAACCCGCTACAAAGGCGCTGAAGCCATTTTCGTTGCGGGTTCCGTTGTCAAAGGCGAAGCTTCGACTTACTCCGACCTCGACCTCGTCGTCGTTTATCCTCACGTTCCGGTTGCCTACCGGGAGTCGTTCTTCCACAAAGACTGGCCGGTTGAGGCTTTCATTCACGACCCGGAAACGATTCGATACTTTTTCCGTAATGTCGATCGCCAACTCGGTCGTGCCACGTTGGCCGAGATGATCTCCGAAGGCCATGAAGTGCCCGGAGCAACGACGCTCACGGCGAGCCTGAAAGCTTTGGCGCGCGAGACTTTGCACGAAGGTCCGCCGGATCTCGCGGCCGACGAACTTGAAGAGCGTCGCTACCACATCTCTGAACTTATCGACGACATCCGCGAACCCCGTTCGAAGCACGAAATGTTTGCTTCGGCCGCTCTCGTCTACAATGAGCTTGCGGATTTCCACTTCCGTACACGTCGCGGGTGGGCGGGGAGTGGCAAGGCAATCGTGCGTCGGATGAAGAAAGATGATCCCACATTCGCACGTCGCTTTTCCGAGGCTTTCGAAACTCTCTTCACAACCGGCCAAACGGCGAGGGTGATCGAGCTGGCTTCGGAGATCCTGTCTCCCCACGGCGGTTTTTTGTTCGACGGATTCCGCCGCAATGTTCCCGCCGAGTGGCGCGCGAAGTAAACGACTGGTCTCCCGAGGCTCAAAGGACTTTGATAAAGTCAGAAGCTCGGGAGAACGCGTTTGCCCCACGATCAAACTCAGAACTTCAAATCTTCTCGGCTGCTACTTCGTTGGGCGACCGGTTGTGCCATTGGTCTCACGTTCTTCGGGGCGACGGCTCGCGCGATGAGTTGGTCGGAGATGAAACCAAAACTCGAGACCAAGCTTCATCTTCTGCCGACGCATTATTTCGAAGATGTCGGGCAGGGAACTTCCCTCACTTCAACCGTGATCAAGCTTGAATCTGAATTCAGTCTTCGTCCTTCGAAAGCTTGGCGGTTGCGCTTGTCTCCTTGGGTTTATTCAGATCCGGTGGCCCCCAGCCCAAACGAAAAACTCATTGTCGATGCAAACGAAGCCTCATTGGAATTCAAGGATCGGGATCTTTCGGTGAAAGGTGGGCTGAATAGCATCGCTTGGGGCGTAACCGATATCTTTAATCCTCTCGATGTCGTCTCCGCTCGTCGTTACATGGATCCTCTTAACTCCGATAAGCGTGGAGTTCCCTCGTTGGATATCAACTGGGACAACGGAACTTATCACTTCGAATTGATCTACATACCGGTCCAGCTCGAATCGATCATGCCGGGCGAGAAGAGTCGTTGGTTGCCACGAGATATTACTTACAGTCGTCAAATCTCGGGCCGAACGCTCATCCTCGATCAGACATTCAACTATTTGTACGAAGAACGCGAGGAACTCGACGACGCTCTCAAGAATAACGTGGGATTGCGGTTCGAACGTCGTGGAAGCGGGCTTGATCTGACGGGGATTTTTTTCCAGGGAGCACCGACCGCACCCTACATGTCGATTGCGGGCATCTACGGAAGCGGAACAAGCATTCGCGAAGGTCAGGAAGGACTTCTCGTTCAAGAGATCACGTTAAAGCCCATCTACTACGTGCGCCGCACGTTCGGCGTAGGCGCAGTCGCGACATTCGATACGACGATCGTGCGGTTTGCGGCGTCGAACTCCGATCGCATTTCGGCGAAGTCGGTTCTTCCGGGTTGGTCGCAAAGTGCGATTATCGGCGTTGAACAAAACCTTCCGGTTGGTGAATCAACGCTCACGCTCCTGCTTCAAGCGACGTGGGCACAGCACGAAGAACAGGCCGATAACACGATCACATCGATCGATCGAATTTTTGATCGCAGTTGGCTATTGGGTCTACGTTTGCCTTGGGGTGATTGGACGTACACGGCCGCGTTCCTTTACGATGCGGCCTATTTCGGGAAGTTCGGCCAGCTCAAAATCGATCGCAAAATATCGGATGGTCTCACGGCCACTTTGCAATGCGACCTCTTTGAGGGTCCTGTGGGTAGTCCCATTGGCACTTACCGCCGCAACGACCGAGTGACCCTCGGCGCAACTTTCTTTTTCTAAGCGCAATTTCCGTGAGACCTTAGGCTTGCTAAACAAACGTCCTGCCTACGTGCTCAACAATTTGGTGAGCTTCGCAAAGCCGCTCGGCTAGCCCTTTTGCTAGGTCTCTACGATTTCGATACGACTTCGCACGATCGTTCTCTTCTATCTTAAGTTCACGTGTCAATTTCCCGACATCTCTCCGTGGCTGACTTGTCTTTGAAAAAGAGTCTTCGCGCGAGGGAAAATGGCGTCCAACAACTCGACAGAAAATTGGAAGATTTCAAAAAAGGAATCGTACGTCGCCTACGCGCTCTTGGCGTTGGTAGTGGTGTTGAGCTTCGCTGGATTGAAGTTTGCGAGCCAGCTGAAATCTCACTATTCGATCAGCCAGTTTCTTCCCAAAGATCATCCGCTTTTGAAAGCGGATATGGAAACGCGTCAGAAATTCTTCCTCGACCAGAGCCAACCCGTTTTGATCATTTTGGAAGCCGATCGTGGTGATTGGCTTGAGACCGCGCGCTTAAAGAACCTTGCGACCGCGACGGCGGAGCTTCAAAAAATCGAAGGTACTAAATCAGCACTGAGTCTTGGAACCGTCCCTGCTCCCGCGCAATCGCAAGATCAACTTTCTGTCGGAACTCTGGCCGACATCGCGAGCGAGGCGGGTCGTCGAGAGCGCGTGAAGGCCGATCGTTTCTTGAACCCGCTATTGATCTCGGAAGACGGCCGTAGGACCCTCATCGTCGTTTCGTTGCCGGAAGACTTCTCGAACGCTAGCATGCAGTCGCTCATTTCGCAGGCGCGGACGACGCTTCAACGAGAACTTCCTGACGTGAAAGTTTCGATCGGCGGCGTACCTTCGATTCAAATTCAACTCGGTGAACTCGTAAAGTCCGAGCTTGTTCGTTTCATGGGGCTTTCGCTTCTCGCGTGTTGCCTCACGTTGTTTTTGGTCTTCTCTTCGTTTTGGTCATTATTGATTCCGCTTGTTGCGGTTTTCGTTACGAACATTTTGGTTTTAGGGTTCATGTCGGTTGCCGGCATCTCGATGACGGTTGTTGGCGTCACAATCCCGATCTTAGTTTCCGTTTCCGTGCTCTCGCTCTGTATTCACACCATGCTTCGCTATGTAGAGGATGCGCATCGCTACAAGCGGGACGAAAAGAAGAAGTGGGCTGCACGCCTTACGGATAAAGCCGCACTTGTTGTGGGTCTTCTTCCTACGGTTTGCTTGGCGAATTTGTTCGCGAGCCTCACGACTATGGCAGGCTTCGGAACTTTGTTGCTTCTCGATGTTCCAATCATTCGCGAGTACGGAATTGCTGTTGCTTGCTCGGAGATCATTGCGTTCACGACAACAACGTTGGTTCTGACTCCTTTGCTTGCGTTATTGCCGATTCCGGTTGCACGTAAATGGGTTCTTGAAGAAGCGTCCTGGGCTACACCATTGTTGCGTCACAAGCGCACTCTCGTGATTACGACGTTGGTAGGCAGTATCGCGCTTGCTGTCGTTGGTCGTCAGCTCCACTGGTCGGCGCGATTGTTCGATGATCTCCCGAAGCGTGAGGAAGCTCGTCGCGCAACCGAAGACATTGATCGCTCGCTGGGCGGAACCATTCCGCTTGAGATTTTGGTTGAAAAGACGGGCGGCAACGATCCTTGGAATGAGCCTGCCGCCTTGAAGAGTTTGGATGCATTGGCAAGTGACCTTCGGCAAAAACCTGAGGTGGGGAGTGTCGTCGGATTGCCTGAGCTCTTCCGCATGAGCCAGGGAAATCCGCAAGCCGCGATCCCAGAGACTCGAGGCGCGATCGCTGAAGCCTGGTTTATGATTTCGATGGGTGAGAGCAATCCCATGAAACAGTTCCTAACTTCCGATGGAAAAACGGTTCGCTTAGCGCTTCGCTTGCGCGATATTCCGAGCGATCGTCAGCAAGAGACGATGAACGAAATTCTCCAGCTCACGCAGAAGCACTTCCCTGATTCGAAGGTGTCGGCGGGAGGCATGGCGACGACTGTTCATCGTCTCAACGACGGACTCTCGCGCGCCTTGCTGATGGGGTTCTGGGAAGCTCTCGGCATGATCACGGTGCTTCTAGCTTTCGTTTTCCGCTCCGTACGCTGGACTCTGATGGCAGCGCTTCCCAACCTTGTACCGGCTGCGGTACTGGTGGGAATCCTGGCGTGGACGAAAACTCCGATCAAGCCCGGTGTCGCGCTCGTGTTTTCGATTGCACTCGGGATTGCCTTTAACAATACGGTTTATCTGCTTCAGCGTCTTCGCTCGCTCATGAAGGAGTCGGGTCGTGGTCCCGACGTCGAGATCGAACGTTGCCTGCGTTTAGAGGGAAATCCTTGCTTCGTTGCGAGCCTTTGTCTCTTGATGGGCTTTGCGACGTTCCTGCTCTCGGATTTTCAGATCAACCAGACTTTCGGCATCTACATGTTGATCTCGCTCTTCTTTGGCCTCGTCGGTGACCTTGTATTCCTGCCTGCGTTGATCAAGTGGTGCCCTTGGATTCTGGTCTCGACAGCAAACTCCTCAAGAGAGACGCTGGAATCCCCGATTGGACTCGACAATGTACACCCTTTCCCGGTTTTGGAGGAACCCGTCATGAAAGCCAATGCCCCTGAGAATCGCCAAGAGAACGAAACAAAAGACTACGGTCCACGCGCTGCCGCTGGGATCGCCGCGATTCTGACGGCATTCGCTGTTGGTTCATCCGCTGTCGCTGCACCGAATCTTGATGCCAACAAGATTTTGAACAACGTCGAGAAGGGTCTTCTCTCTAAAGACGAAAAAGCGACGATCAAAATGAAGGTTGTTGAGAGCAACGGTTCATCTAAAGAGCGCGAGCTCGAGATCAAGAGAAAGTCCGGCGACAAACATCAAATTCTCGTTCGCTTGAAAGCGCCGAGTGACGTGAGTGGCATCGCTGTCCTCAGCGTGGTGAAAGGGACGTCGGAAGATCAGTGGCTCTACATGCCTTCGCAGAAGAAAGCTCGTCGCGTCGTTGGCGGAAACAAGAGCCAAAAGATTTTGGACACCGAGTTCAGCGTTGAGGACTTCAGCGCTTCGACTTACGCAAAATTCCAAAACAAGGTCTTGAAAGAAGAGCGTGCTCCTTCGGCGGCCGTTGCGGTCATCGAAAGCACAGGCAAGGGTGATGCTTCTTACTCGAAGATCCTCACTTGGGTCGATCTTGCGAACTATCAGATCCAGAAGAGCGAGTACTACGACAAAGAAGGCAAGCTTTTGAAGACGATGGTCTTCCGCGACTACAAAAAGTTTGGAAACGTTTCGCGCGCCCAAACGGTTGAAGTGCGCAACATGCAGAACCAACGCTCGACGATCTTGAAGATCGCGGGCCTCAAGATCAACGCCGGCCTCAGCGACAGCGAATTCACGCAGAACGCGCTTGAGGACGAGGAGTAAAAACGCCGAAAGGTGCCTGGCACCTTTCCGGGATGCGCTGCAAAAAAGCCCACGCAAAATACGTGGGCTTTTTTATTGAGTCTTCTTGGTGTTCAGGCCCGAAGGTCTCAATCCATCAAGGGTTTCCCTTGGGATTGTGCGGGAGCGGTAGCTCAATCGGCGCTAACGTTTGCGGAGCGAGCGGTGGATCATTCACGAACGCGATCACCGGGCAGTTAATCTCAACACCGGCTGCGGCGAGCTTGAAGCCACCTGGGCTTGTGACGACGTTTTGTTCTGCAAGTGCGCGAATCTCGAACGCATCCGTTTGCGCGACGTTGCGACGAGCCGCGACTGCGTCTTTATCCCAGAACGCGAGATGTAGATCCCAGGCCGGTGAGTACTCGAGACGGAATTTCGGATCCGTCATCGTTGGGAAGACTTCCGTCACGTTCCGAGCGTCGCCACCGTTTCGAAGCGCTGTTAGGAGCGCAAGGTTATCGAGGCTTGCATCATCCTGAGCGCGACCATCGATCACCAAGTGGTTCAAGCCTTGTGCAGGAGGACTCGAGCGACCCGTTTGCCCGTTAGCGAACGAGAAAAGACCGGCTCGAGCTCCATCAGGTCGGAAAGAGCCATTCGGGAAAGATAAGTTCGCCAACGCAGGAGTGAAGGTGGAGCGTTCAAGCACAGCCGCTTCTTCTGATGAACTTTCGAGGCCTAGGTAAATGACCTCTTTGCCGCCCGAGAATGCGCGGATCATGAGGAAGTCCGCCCATTTTTGCTGCAGGTTCACGCGCAAGACGCGATCATGCGTGTTCACGTGAGTCTTCACATCGAAAGGACCCATACCTTCCGCGATGATGGAAGCGTTGTAGACAATGTCCGTTCCCTTTACGCGAACGTAAGGTGAGTAGCCAGGAAGAGCCGTTGATCCAGGGCGCGCGGCAAGAAGCGGGAAGCCCGTCGAGCTCGGCTTCAGCATGCGCCGCGGGCTAAAGTCAGGCGCGCCCATGAAGCGCACGACGCCGGCTTTCGTGATGTCTTCGGGAATACTCAACACTTGCGCACACGCAGGACAACCTCGTTGAACGTTTGCCAGCTTCGGCGCGTAGTTGAGTCCGAGCTTCGTGGCAAGCTGCTCGTTTGAAACATCCGTCAATATGAACCAGTAGGTTTTTCCCTTGTAGGTGCCTTGATGGATCGGTAAGCGAACGAAGTGTCGAGTGAGGTTGATGAGCTTCGCGCTCTTTAGAACAAACTTAGAGCGAGGAAGATAATCATCTGCACGCTCTTCCATCATGGGTTGTTCGGCGGGATCTTCACTAGCGCGAGCGGCAGGAGCAACCGCGAATAGCGAAATGCTGAGCGCAATCGTCGAAAATAAAATTTGAGTCATTTTCCAATTTTGCATCTTGAACCTCTCTTCTGGGTTACTAGTTCAATTGAAGCTAAATAAATTCTTTCTATTTGTACCAGGGGCAGTGCTGATGAACACTGAGGGCCGCTGAGAATCATTGACGAGATTTGACGGGGTTAAATGCCATGGTGAGAACAGATGATTCAGAGATAGGCCTTCCGTGGTCCATCAAGCGAGCGCTTGATGCGAAGACAGCGTCAGTCAAAGAAGTTAGAGTTGCTAACTTCGAAGATAAGCAAAATTATCCTTGGCTTCAGGATTTGTATGAGTGGTGTCAGCAGCTCAACTCACGTCACGAAGAAAATTTCATTCTCGTAGGCTTCTTGCCATCAACATGGATCATAAGTTCCACCAACGGATTACGTTTTGTTTCTGTACGTGAAAAGTCGCTCCCATGTAGGTTATTGACGGCACTGGCAGATGGAGCAAAGTCGAAACAACAGCTGATCGAAACGGTCTGGTCCTATAAATACGATCCGCTACGGCACGATAGTCTAATCTATGCAGCTATGCGTGCCACTAGGAGGGTTCTAGAATCTGGTAGTGAGAGCTGGATCCGGTTTAGCGACGGCCAATACGGACTTGAATCTAGCTGTCGTGTGATGTTTCGCCAGGTGGCTCCGCCAGTTCAACAGAGCTGCTCCAGCAAACCATACTCAATAGGTTTAAACAGCCGACAGCTTCATTTTATGGAGACCTGCAGAGACAAACACCCGATCTGTACTCGCGAGTACTCAGGAATCTACTCGATTTCGGAGGAAACGGCTCTCAGAGATCTCCGAGAGCTAGTGCAAAATCGTTATCTCGCTAAAATAGGAAAGGGCCGCAATACGACGTACCTTCCCCAATTCTTATAGGCGCCTACATAAACGCAATTCGTTTTTCTAGCTCTGAACAAGAATGAAGATGAGGGAACAGAATGTTCCTTTAGGTTTTGACGAACGTACCTTGTTCACATCAACTCTCCATCACAGCAAAGTTGCCGAGCCGTTGGCATCGGAAATCCTATCAGGGGGAGATGATATGCGTTGTGTTCGTAGTTGGACGATTCGAGTTTTGGCCATCTTTCTGTTTTCAATCGCAGCTTATGGACACGGCGGGAGTGAAGTTGGAAGCGGCGGGGATGCTTACGCTCAGGCCTTTGTTACCCGAGCATATGAGTTACTGGCTCGTCTGAGCAGTCGTCCTCTTCAAAACGTCGACAACGCAAGGCTCGCGAGCCTCATCGTCAAGGCGAAGGTCAACTCCGAAGAGTCGCTCTTTTTACAAGGTTTAGAAGTGGGTGCCATCAATTATCCTCACCCGGAGAATCCCCGGATTATCATGAGTCGCAAGATGTGGGATCGTTTTCAGAATGATCCTTATCGTCAGTCGATCCTTGTTCTGCACGAATACCTGAACTTGATGGGAATTGACGATCGTAACTACCAGGTCAGTCAGGAGATTGATCAGGCAAAAGTTTGTTCTAGAACGCCGGCCATTCGCGACCAGATTGAAAAATACTTCCAGGGTATCTCGTGCGACCGCATCGGCAGGGATGATCTCGCGCGAGTCAAAAAGTTCGAGCAGCCTTGGCAGTGGAAGGCGCAAATTGAATATTTCAAGGACCACGATTTTGCGTTTCTCTACTCGCTCGAAAACATCAGTTTTGAGGGGCTAGGGATCAAGCGTATCCAACCTGGACTCTTCAGCGATCTCAAGAGCTTCTCAAAAAGTAGCTACGATTCGGAGCTTTTGTGGTTGAAAGAAAATGCACTCACCAGAATCGAAGCCGGAGCCTTTCGGGGCTTGCAGGGCATCTCGCATCTGTTGCTTGATGATAACCAAATCAGCCTCATAGAACCCGGCGCGCTTCAAGACGTCGACAGTATCGCGGCGCTCGGGCTCAATAATAACAAGCTCACCGAACTCAGAGTAGATGTCTTAAAAGGGCTTTCGAACCTAGAATCATTAAACGCGCGTGGAAATCAGATTTCTAAGTTTCCGCTGGAGGCTTTGCAGCAACTGCCGAACCTTGAGTATCTCGAACTATCGGATAACAAGATGAGCGGGCTCCCTCGATTGGGCGAGTTCGGATTCCAAAAGCTCCACCGGATTGACTTCGGCGGGAATCGAACTCACTTGCGCGCATTTCACTTTGCTAACCTTCCCGCACTTGATTCAGTACAGCTCCACCGGACTATCATAGATTCGATCGAGCCGAATGCTCTGGCAGGTTTTACCGGAGGCCAATACCAAAGCCTCTACGTGAGCCCTAGTTACGTGACCAACGGCATTTGGCGGGCGGGCATGTTCAAAGGTGCCGCAAAGCTTTGGGCTCTTTCGGCCTGCGACATCGTTGAGGGCGAAACGGACGAGAACTTAGCCAAGAAGATCGAACCTGGAGCTTTCGACGGTGTAGAGGCAACGTACATCTCGCTTTGCACGGAGCTCACGCCGAATTCGGCACAACCTCTTATTACGGATCGAATTTTCCGTGGCGTAAGAGGCCACGAAATGACGTTTGTGGCCCGAAATCTTCGACTCCTCGACAGCTTTGTTTTTTCGGATCTTAAAGAGTTTCAGGGCATCAACATCGCGGATACTCAAGATCCAGACGCTGCAGAAAAATTTAAACCTTACTTCGAAGCGATGGGTTTTGACTGCGCTCGCAAACGAATCCATCCCTCGACCTCGAGCCGTTACGGCGACAAAACTCCCTACAAATCATTTGTGGGACTTCGCTGCGTAAAGAAGTCGGAGACGGTTCCAGATCCTCAGGAGTCCGACGAAGAAGAGACGATCAAAGATGACGAGATTGAGGCGAGACGCAGATGACATCAGTCCACGACTATAGAAGTATCCTGCGAGAGCAGTTTGCTTTGCGGTGTCGAGCGAACTCTTTGTACTCGATGCGTGCTTTCGCGCGGGATCTTAAGGTTTCGCCGTCGAAGTTGAGTGAAGTTTTCAATGGTCGGCAGGGACTCTCGCGCGTGACGGCAAAGAAGATCGGCATCCGCCTAGGTTTTGGAAGTGACGAGTTAGAGCTCTTTTGTGACTCGGCCGAAAGCCAGCACGGGAAGTCGGAAGTTTTACGAAAGCTCGCAACTACTCGTCTTGAAGCAAAGAAGTCGAGCCGCGAGTTCAAGCAGATTTCGGAAGATACATTCCGCGCGATTTCCGATTGGTACCACATGGCGATCGTTCAACTTGTTTTGCTTGAGGGTTTTGACGGCTCGGTCGAGTGGATCGCTGCGGCCTTAAAAATCAAGCTTCCAGAAGCGAAAGAGGCCGTCGCCCGACTTGAGCGGCTCGGATTCATCGAGGTCAGGGACGGAAAGATCTGCGCTCACGACCAAGATGTTTGCACCACCGATGATGTGCCATCGT
>SXGS01139534.1_pt1 | contig 11510 bp, 10 predicted proteins | sample 3174681 | NCBI WGS metagenome assembly SXGS01 (sample SAMN11356861, study PRJNA531348) | freshwater metagenome | isolation source: freshwater sample F1-80 | place: China: Fuxian Lake, Yuxi | collected 2017-12-25 | reverse complement strand
GATACTACTATATGTTCAAAGAGTCCTGAATCCAGTGCTGATTCTATAGTATGTGCTATTAGTGGCTTGCCGCCTAAAATTCGAATATTTTTTTTAGGTATTCCTTTTGAGCCTCCTCTTGCAGGAATAAAACAGATTGATTTCATGGATTATTCCCAAGATATTTTGATTGATATTCTTTGTGTTGCTTAATTTTTTTAATATATTCTGATGTGATTTGTTCGAATATTGATCTATGTTCTTCTAGAAAATACTTCATTTTCTCTTCGGGTATCTCAACATCTATAAGATGACCGCCGTAGTAGAAATAATTGGCACATTCAATTTGAAATCCAGTATAATCAAATTCAAAAGAGTTTTTTTCTACAATGTCAACGTATTTGCCAAGATCGTTTAGATTTACGGTTTTTTGTAAAGATATTCTTATCGCATCAGGTAGTTCGGTTACTGATTTTATTCTGTATACTGATGGGAGTACGCCATATCCCATGTCGGCAAATATGATCGATGGCTTTTGGGAGAATGCTGCTTCTAGCCCAGAAGTTCCGCCTACAGATATAACAAGTGAACATCTTTTCATTATCTCCTCAGATGATACAGATGGGTGTAAAAGATCTACATTTGGAATTTCTAGAATTTCTTTATAGAAGGAGATCTCGCGCCAACCACGTATGGTTTGAGTTGGATGTTCTTTTACAAATAATTTGTAGCCAGGAGGTAACGATTTTGCAATATGTCTGATAGTTTCAATTTGATTTGTATAAAATGGTGATGCAATCAACAAGACTCTTTCTGGTTCTTGGTGTAAGGGAAAATAAACAAATGGAGTTTTGTCATCTATTTCTTTTTTGAGATTTTTGTTGATGAATATTTCTCGGTATTTTTCTACTATTAGATCGGTTAGAGATTTTTTGAGAACTTTGAATTTGGCTCTGCCAAAATAAGTGTAATGTGTTTTTATGTTGGTATTTTTAGAAACAAATAGAAAGTTATGAGCTGCCTTTATTTTTTCCCACTTTGAAGTTATGAACTTTGTTGTGTATGTATTTAGTTGAGCAGACAAATTGTTTGCCTTTAAGAAATCTTGTAGCTCCTCAGCTGTCTTATTAGTGGATTTAAAATCGGTAAGATTTGAAACATAATCAATTTTGTCTCGTTCCTGTGTTACTAGACATTTGTATCCGAATCTTGACTGTTCAAGCATCATTACATTGATTCCTTTTGATCTGCACATTTCATAGAAAAGCTGGTTATGATGCAGATCTGTTGTCTTCATTATTAGGAAATCAGGTTTTACTTCATCTAATATGGTTTCAAACATCTTGCATTCTTGCTCAAGAATAGATAGTATCTCATTTCGTGTAAATTTATAAAAATAATTAAATTTGTAAAATAATCTTTCGTTGAGTGCAAGTAGCCAGAGATTAATATTGTATTTTTTTTCAAAATTGGAGAGATATTCTAAATTCACTATGGTTTTTGGTAAAACATGATCATGATAATACCAAATTTTTTCAAATTTTACTAGTTGTTGTTTTTGAAAAAATTTTTTTGTTCTATCAGTAATATCGAGTATTGTAAAAATATTACATTGATGTATTTCTTTGAGGTATTTTCCAACACCAAATAGTGTTATATCGCCATCCAGCCAAAAAATGATTTTGTCCTTCAACATCTAATAGTTTTTTTTGCATTTAATAAACAGTGATTAGGACAAATTAGAAATCTTCAAATCAATTAATTTTCAACTTGCAAAAATTTGCCATTACCCAAGCATTTCCTTTAATAGATTGACTATCACATGTGTTTCATTTTTTTCCATCCTAGTCTTGATCTTGGAGATAGATTCTCCATCCAGTACCAGATCATTTAGATTGCTTTCTAGAATGCGATTTTGTAAGCCATTTTTATTTAGTTCTTCAGAGATTGCTTTTTGTTCTAGATGGTTGTTATCGGAGATATATAGGAAAGGGGTTCCGTTTGTGAGGCATTCGGATGCCATTCCATAACCACATTTAGACAAGACTAGATCAGATGCAGAAACTAGATCTTGTCCCTCTATCCATGGGTCTATGTATGTTACATTATCAGAATAAACGCGAGCTCCGGTGGAAATTATTTTCACATTATCTGCTATTTTTGGCTTGAACGTAAAATAGCTGCCAAGATTAACGAAAATACAGATATCAGAATCTTTTAAACCAAGTTTCTTTCTTATGGACTTTCTAGAATCTGTCGGTTTTTTACAGACAAGGCCAACCTGTTTTTTGTTTTTAAACGGTTTCATACGTGGGCCAAGCGGAAGTTGAATTGTTAGATTAGCTAATCCATATGCTTCCTCAAGTAATGCGATTTGTTTGCTAGGAAATCCTTCCAGTACATCTACCCAAGAGAAATTCGAAATGGCAACAGAATTGATTTGTGCTTTATGAGCTGCAAAAAATGGCATTGCAGAAATATCACTCACGATAAGATTTGGCTTTATTTTTGAGATTAGATCATGCTCATTGTCAGACACTGTACGGATGGAATCCATCCATTTTCCAACATTTTCTAATGTTTTCTTTTCATCAATAGATACTCCATTTTTTTTAATAGTTGGTCCTACATCAGTTGTTCCCGAAATTGTCTTGATATCTGGCAAGGACTTGTTCAAGTAGTTCACGTTAGAATTTCTTATGATTACTTCAATTCCTTCTTTGTGTAGTTCTCTTATGACAGCAACTGATCTAGTTGTATGTCCGAGACCATGATCAGTGATATAGTAGAGTATTTTTTTCAAATAACAATAATCTTGGATTTAAGCATGTTTTTATTGGTTGTTGTGAAAATTGTTGTGATAGTATTTGTCGGAAAGAGTTCTTGTTGTTGGAGCTGGTTTTCTTGGGTCAAACATAGCGCAAGAATTCAGAGATCATATTGTTACACAAACAAATCTAACAAAAATTCAAAAAGATTCATACGTCTTGGACATTACTAACGGGAAAAAAGTAATAGACTGTTTTGATGATGTCAAGCCAAGTATAGTAATTAATTGTGCCGCCAACACTGAGATTGATTTCCTTGAAAAAAATGCACGGATAGCCTACTCAATTAATGGAGATGGTGCAAGAAATCTCGCTGTTGCTGCTGAGAGATACAACATCAGGCTCATACACATATCGACGGACGGGGTTTTTGATGGAACGCGCGGAAATTATACGGAAGAGGACAAACTAAATCCAATCAATGTTTATGCAAGATCAAAGATTATTGGGGAAGAGCACGTAGTCAAGAATTGTTCAAATCATGTTATAGTGAGGACAAATTTCTACGGTTATCATCCACAAAGTAAATTTCTTTTTAACAACATACTTTCAAAGCTTAGAAAGAAAGAACAGATCATAGGCTTTGATGACGTGATTTTTACTCCTTTGGAGGTTTCAAACCTTTCACGTCTAATATCGGATGTGGTATTTTCAAATTATGTCGGAATTTTGAATTTGTCGTCAAATGAGTCCATCAGCAAATACCAATTTTGTTGTCGTATAGCAGAAGCGTTTGGCTTTGATTTGAATTTGATAAGGAAGGGCTCCATAGAAGATGTAAGATTTATTGCAAAAAGGCCAAAAAACACCTCACTTATCAATACAAGATCAAAGCAGATCACAAAATCTAAAATAACATCGTTAGCGGATTGGTTGGTAAAAATTAGAGATTTAGCATGATTCTTTTGATGAAGGACGATTTTGAATAAAAAACGATATATTTCCATGAACAAACTTGTGGTAAGATGATCAAGCCAGTGAAAATAGGGAGGAAATATCTTGGTGCCAATTCAAGTTGCTATGTCATTGCAGAGATAGGCTCAAACTTCAATGGTAGGATATCAAACGCAAAAAAGCTCATAAAATTAGCAAAAGATGTAGGCGCTGATGCTGCAAAATTCCAGTCTTTTGTACCTGAAAAGATAATCTCAAGACGGGGTTTTGAGAAAAAATTAGTATTTCAGGCAAAATGGAAGAAATCCGTTTGGGAGGTATACAATGAGGCACAGTTACCACTTTCTTGGCATGAAGAATTAAGCAGATATGCAAAAAGTGTTGGAATTGATTTTATGTCAACTCCTTATTATTATGAAGCAGTAGATGAAATGGTCAAGTTAAAAGTTCCTGCAATCAAAATTGGCTCTGGCGAGATAACGAATTTAGAGTTTCTCAAATACGTAGGCAAAACCATGAAGCCGATATTATTAGCAACTGGTGCAAGCACTATGCAAGAAGTCGAAGAGGCTGTAAGTGCAATCAGATCAACAGGTAACAGAAAGATCATTCTCATGCAGGCAATAACACAATACCCATCACCTATAGCAGAGGCCAACCTGAAAGTTATAGAAACGTTTAGAGAAAAATTTAAACTTAATGTAGGATATTCAGATCATTCTCTAGGAAGCCTAGTAATACTGGCAAGTGTTGCAATGGGTGCTTGCGTCATTGAAAAACACTTTACCGCAAATACAAAACTGCGTGGACCTGATCATGTCCATTCTTTGGACACCAGAGACTTTCGACAAATGGTACAAAACATAAGGTTGTTAGAAGGATCGCTTGGGGACGGCATAAAAAAAGTAGAAAAAAGCGAAAGAGAAACACGGATAATTCAGCGTCGTGGGGTGTGGACCATAAAAAAGATTTCAAAAGGAGAGATATTCAGCAAATCAAACGTTGATGTTTTGCGACCAACGTTGGGAATTCCTGCATCGAAATATGGACTAGTCACAGGCAAAGCGGCAAAGAGAAATTTTCTGGCATATGAACCCATAAAAGAACGAGATTTGTGATACTAGTGCTTTTCTATAATGTTATTATCAAGCCAAAGCACTTCTAGCCCAGAATTATCAAATACGTGTACGGCATCTTGTATGGTTCGCACTATCGGTTCTCCGTGCAGATTAAATGAGGTGTCATTTGTGAGATAGATAGTAATTATTTTGTAGTTTTTTCATAGATTGTACCTTTTGCGTAAAATCCAAGTCTTGTAACCACATTGATTGAATGTTTATTTTCATTATGCACAGTAGCAAAATACCTTTTTTGTGGATGTAATCTTAGCAACATTTTGACCGCCTTTGTTGCGATTCCTTTGCCCTGATATTCACTAGAAAGAAAATACCCAATTTCGTTGTCTTTGGTCAATACTACAAATCCTATTTTCTCATTATTGTTATTTACGAGAATATATCTTTTGTAATCACTTTTAAAGTATGTTTTAACGAATTCATTGTATTTTGGTAATTTTAGAAACGTAACAGACAGATCTGTTGTCAAAAATTCTTTAATCAGTTTGTAAATGAATGGATAGTCTCCTTTAGTAGCTTGGCGTAATTTGAATTGGTTATTTTTTACCTGCTTCATTTTTGTATATCACCTTTAATTATAGTTAAAGATAATCCATGCAAAAAATGTGACAAAATGATAAGAAAGATATTTTATTGAAAAGAAGATCTGATAAGTATGTCTTTTAGTGCAGCGGTTGTTGGTTGTGGAAGATCAGGATGTGGCTTTGATGACGATCCTCTTAGAAAGATGATAAATACTCATGCAGGTGCCTATAAAAATAATCCAAAAACTAGACTTGTTGCATTTTGTGATATTGATGAAGGCAAACTGCAAAAATATGGCAAGAAGTTTTCTGTCACTAATCTTTTTACCAATATTGACGACATGTTACAAGCCGTAAAACCAGACTTGGTTTCCATTTGCACCCTCCCACAACAGCATTATGACATGGTTAGTAAAGCGGCACAGTTTGGTGTAAAAGGTATATTTTGTGAAAAACCAATTTCGACAAATATTGAGGACACCAAAAAAATGATCGAGGTTTGTAAAAAGAACAATGTTGTTTTAATGATTAATCACCAAAGGAGGTTCGATCCTCTTATGAATGAAATTAAAAAAACTATTGAAAATAACATTTTAGGATATATCACACACACTACGTTCTATTATACTGCAGGTATTTACAATACTGGAACACATGTGATAGATTTGCTGAGGTTTTTCTTTGGTGACATAGAATGGATTAGCGGAGAAAAAAGTAAAGTCAAGTCATCGGATCCAGACGATCCAAACCTAGACGGCACAATTAAGTTCAGAAATGGGACAGTTGCATCCATAAAAGCTTTTGATGTAAAAGACTTTCTGATATTTGAACAGGACATAATAGGAATAAAGGGCAGATTCAGAATATTAGAAAGCGGAATGAAGATAGAATATTACAAAGTTTCAGATAGCAAATACTATACAGGATATAAAGAATTGGAAAAACATGAACTGCCATTTGAATTTCCGCAGAAAAGAGAAATGTGGATTGAGGGTGTCAAACACGTTACAGAATGTGTTGAAGGCGGAATTGTCCCAAAATCATCTGGAGATGATGGTCTCAAAGCACTTGAAGCTATTCTGGCTCTGATTGAATCGTCAGAGAACAATTCTAAAAAGATATATCTTATAGATTAGGACTATGCATTTTGAGATGAGCTTAACTTGAAACTAGCGTTATTTGGTGGAGACAAGGTTAGGAAAAAACCATTTCCCAGACATCCAATGATTGACGATGAAGAAAAAAGACTGGTCATGGAAGTATTAGAAAGCGGAAATCTTTCTACCTTCAGAGCTGAGGCTGGGGAAAATTTTCTTGGCGGTAAAAAAATTAAGAAGTTTGAAAGTAATTTCGCAAATTATCTTGGAGTAAAATATGCAGTGTCATTTAATTCTGCTACATCAGCATTACATGCTGCAGTTGTTGCAACCGGTGTGAAACCAGGTGAAGAGGTTATTGTTCCTCCCTACACTTTTACTTCTACTGCTACTTCAGTGTTGATGCACAACGCAATACCTGTTTTTGCAGATGTGCAGAATGACATATTTTGCATAGACCCCAAATTAATTGAGGAAAGAATCACAAATCTTACTCGTGCTATAATCCCGGTTCACCTTTTTGGACATTCTGCAGAAATGGATGAGATCATGTCTTTGGCACGCAAACACAATCTTAAAGTCATTGAGGATTGTGCTCAGGCTGCAGGCGGCAAATACAAGGGGCATAATGTAGGTACAATTGGCGACTGTGGAATTTTTTCATTTCAGGAGACAAAAGCGATTTCTACTGGGGAGGGGGGCATGCTTGTTACAAATGATGAAAGTATTGCTCAAGTTGCAAGAATGGTTAGAAACCACGGTGAGGCAATTCTAGAAAATCAAAAACAGAGAACATACAAGACGGAATTTTTAGGTTGGGGATACAGAATGACTGAACTGGAAGCGGCATTAGGAATAGCTCAATTGGCAAAATTAGATAAGGCAAACACCCATAGGAATAAGTTGGCTGATCACGTAACAAAACAAATCAGAAGTATAGAAGGATTAGAGCACATAAAAAGAGAATATGTTTATCACTCGTACTGGTTTTACGCTCTTTTGTTTAATGAAGAACGTGCTGGAATTACTAGAAATCAGTTTGTGACTGCCTTGAATGCAGAGGGAATACCTTTCGGCCAAGGCTATGTAAAACCACTGTATCTGAATCCAATTTATCATGAAAGCAAGCCATTTGCCTACAAGTTTTACAAAGGAAATGCTTCGTATGAAAATGGAATTTGTCCAGTTACAGAAAGACTGCACGAGAAACAACTCATATCCACAATAATAATGAGACCACCTGCATCAGAGGAGGATATGGATAGTGTTGTATCCGCAATTCAGAAAATAATGGACAACAAACATGAGTTTCAGAGCTAGACTTTTGGCGCCCCTATGTTGTGAAAATCGACATATTTGGAATTTATTTCACTAATCTTAGGGTGTGTCTTTAGCAAATTCAGTATATCATTCATTGTAAATACTGAATTTTCCTTGTAAAGGTGCTCATAGATCTTTTTTACAAATTCATAATCTTCCACATAATCTACCGTCCATCGAAGTTTTGAAAGATCCTCTTTATTTTTAAAATGCATGATTCGAAACAATTGCGGATTTTTATCGATATAAAATGGAAACCATTCTCTCAGTTCTGATTGTTTAATTGAGTACCACATTTTTTCCAACGTTAAGATAGAGTAAATTTCCGCATCAAGCCCGTGTGGATATGTCGAAATCTTGCAGTTTGTGATAATATCATATTGTTGATTTTTGTTATTATACTCTGAAACCATGGCATCTATTATTTGCGGATCAACGAGTGGGCAGTCACCAGTAATTCGAACAATAGCAGATGCATTGTAATAAAGTGCAGTTTGATAAAGTCGATCTATAAGATCAGATTCACTTCCAACATAAATTGGAATATTATTTTTAAGCGCAAATTCATGTATTGCAAAATTATTTTTTATATCTCCTGTTGAAATTACTATTTGATCAAGTAATTTAGATTTTGATAGTCTATTGTAAATATGCCATAGCATTGGCTTGCCATTAATCTCCAAGAGAACTTTATTTTGTAGACGACTTGAACCAAGTCTTGCTTGAATTACTCCTATTATTTTCATTTTCAATAATGGATTTGATTTGTTCTCTAATAAACTATTTACATAGATATCTGAGATGCCATATTAGTTACAGAATAAATCATAATCAGAACATTATGAAATGAGGGATATTTTCATGTTAATTGCTTGAATTTTGTCCAAAACTTTATAGTCAGTTTTTTGGTTAATTTACAGTATGTCAGATTATGGTAAGCCACTATATCCAAGTTTACAGTATTGTAAACGATGTTGTATGCCAGAAACTAATGAGGGAATAAAATTTGATGAGATGGGAATATGTCAAGCATGTCAATCAGCAGAACAAAAAATTCACATTAACTGGGCTGAGAGAGAAAAAGAACTTCGAAAAATTTTTGAGCAATACAAAAAAAACAAGAAAGGGCCTTATGATTGTATAATCGGTATAAGTGGTGGTAAAGACAGTACATTTCAACTTCATGTACTAACTAAAATTTATGGAATGAATCCACTGGCAGTAACTTTTAGTCATAATTGGTATACTGAAACTGGAAAACAAAATTTATGGAATGCAGTAGAAAAATTTAATGTAGATCATTTAATGTTTACGCCTCGAAGAATGTCAATCAATAAGATTGCAAAGAAGTCATTAGACATGATAGGTGACGCATGTTGGCACTGTCATTCAGGTATCGGAGCATTTGTACTAAAAACTGCAGTATTGTACAATACTCCATTAATCATTTGGGGCGAATCTATATCTCATGCATCAGGAAGAGCGACTCATAATGAGCCAATCAAATACGACAGAGAATATTTTACTAAAGTTTCAGCAAAGGTAACAGCTGATCAAATGCTTGGTGATGGACTTACATGGCAAGACTTGGGACCATATACTTATCCATCTCAAGAAGATTGTGAACGGGTTGGAGTCGTTGGAGTATTTCTAAGTGACTACATTTTTTGGGATGATGAAAAACAGACAGAATTTGTTCGTGACGTATACGGATGGAAAGAGGATAATGTTGAAGGTACATACAAAGGATACAAAAGTGTTGAATGTAAAATGTCAGGTGTTCATGATTATGCCAAATTTATCAAACGTGGGTTTGGAAGAGGTACGGATCATGCTAGTCAAGATGTAAGAGCAGGGTTATTAACACGTGAGGAGGGATTTGAGCTGGCTAAAGAATACGATACAAAAAGACCAGATCATTTGGATTATTATTTAAAAATTACCGGTTTAACGGAAGAAGAATTTCTAAACACTCTAAAGAATAAAAGAGAGGGAAATGCAAAACAACTGTCTTAATAGAATATAAAAAATGTTGGAAAAATATGAGTGATATTGAAGAAAATCTATACAGTATATCAGCAACTGAATTAATCTCTCTTATCAAAAATAAAAAAGTCACAGTAAAACAAGTTATAGAATCAACAATAGATCAAATTGAGAAGATCAATCCAAAAACAAATGCATGGATACACCTTAATCATCAACAAAGTCTTCAAAGAGCAACAGAATTAGATAATAAATTCAAAGACGGCATAGACATAGGACCACTCTACGGTATTCCAATAGGAGTTAAAGATATTTTCAATACAAATGACTTTCCAACTGAAATGGGGAGTCCATTATGGAAAGGTTTCACTCCAGGCAATGATGCACGTGTTGTTTACTACTTACAAATGGCCAATGCAATTATAATTGGTAAAACTGAAACAGCTGAATTTGCAGTACATACTTTAGGAAAATCAAAAAACCCATATGATTCAACAAGAAGTCCAGGCACTAGTTCCAGTGGTTCAGCTATTGCAGTTTCTACCTCTATGGTACCATTTGCACTTGGAACACAAACTGGAGGTTCAATAATTAGACCAGCTAGTTTTTGTGGTGTTTATGGTTTTAAACCTAGTTTTGGATTGATTCCAAGAACTGGAATGCTAAAAACTACGGATTCATTAGATCAGGTGGGTTATTTCGCTAGGACACCAGATGATTTAGAATTATTATTTGATGTCATAAGGGTCAAAGGAAGAGATTATCCTTTAAGTGAAGCAGCTTTAAGTGATGAAAAACGTCAAACGGTAAAAGATAGGCCATGGAAAATAAGATTTGTAAAATCTCCTGTATGGAATAAAGCAGAAGAATATGCTAAAAATTCATTTATATCATTTATCGACATATTATCACAGCAAAAAGATTTTCAAGTTGAAGAGTTTGTTTTACCACAAGATTTTGAGTTAACACATAAAATGCATCAAATTATTTATGCAAAATCACTTGCCTATTATTTTAAGCAAGAATTAATTGATAAGAGTTTAGTAAGTGAAGTTTTTTATGAATTTGCTTCACAATCTAAGAATATCACTATAGAACAATTTGAACAAGCAAAAGAACACCAATCCAGAATAGCAAAATTGTTAGATGATTCTTTTGCAGATTTTGACATTATATTATCACTATCAACAGCAAGTCATGCACCTTTAAGAAATGAAAAAGAAACAGAGGATCCAAGTTTAATTTGGAATATGTGTGGTGTTCCTACTATTAGTATGCCAGTTACTAAATCTCAACAAAATCTTCCACTGGGAATACAGGCAGTATCTCGCAGATATAATGACAAGATGTTATTAAAATTTGTCAGCCTTTTAAGAAATAGGGAATTAATTCTAGATGCACCAAATCCAAAACTTGATTTATAATAGAATTATAACGTATCAAGCATTTCAGAAAAACGTTTAGACGCAACTCCGTAATTTGTTAAATATTTCTTTAAATGAACTTCAGAGTTTGTTTTTAGTTTTTTTTGTGTATTCTCATTATACAAAATATCACAAATTATTTTTTCAAGATTTGTGTGATCAGATACTGAAATTGTTGCGTTATCTTTGACAAATTCAATTTCATGATGTAGATTATCCAAAAATGCAGTAATAATTGGTTTTCTCATAATGAGTCCTTCCATGATAACAGTTGAAGTATTATAGCTTTCAGGGTTTATGTTTATCATCATATCACATTGTT
>SXGS01605563.1_pt1 | contig 11511 bp, 10 predicted proteins | sample 3174681 | NCBI WGS metagenome assembly SXGS01 (sample SAMN11356861, study PRJNA531348) | freshwater metagenome | isolation source: freshwater sample F1-80 | place: China: Fuxian Lake, Yuxi | collected 2017-12-25 | reverse complement strand
CGTATCTGGAAGCCATCGTTCAGATTCTGCTGTCCGAAGCTCCTCCTTCCTGAAATTCCTGAGACAGACCCGCCAGTGGCAGCGCGGCTGGTTTCGCCGCAGCCACCCGGGGATGGCGGCTGGCCGTGAATCAGATTTCACGCGGTCGCGCATTCCGCTCGGAAACGGGAACACAGGGAATGCCTGATCACGCGCCTGAAACAGAACGACACCGCATGAAGACGTCCGGACCGATTGAGCTGCTGAATACCGATGCGGGACTGCATGACACAACTTCCTGCGTGACGGCCGAGTCGACCGGACTGGACGCCAGCAATGGTCGTGACTGGTCAGTCTCGATGCGTCGGCTCCGCGGAGGCTTGTCCGATGGCGTGGATGTCGTGACGATCAACAACGGCCGGCTGCGGCTGGAGATTCTGCCAACTCGTGGAATGGGTGTGTGGCGCGGTGAGGTCGACGGAGTGCCTCTGAAGTGGAATTCGCCGGTGGAACGGCCAGTCCATCCGGCGCTGATTGATCCCATGCGCCGCGGCGGTATCGGATGGCTGGACGGGTTCAACGAGCTGATCTGCCGCTGTGGTCTTGCCTGGCATGGTGCGCCAGGGCGTGACGTCATCCGGGATTCGGCCGGCAACGTGGTTTCGGACCAGTTTCTCACCCTTCATGGCCGCATCGCCAATCTGGCTGCGCATCACGTCTTTGTGGTGATCGATGCCTCAGACGGTGGACGCATCTCGGTGACCGGTATCGTGGATGAAGCATCCATGTTCGGAGGACGGCTGCGACTGATTTCAACGCTGACCAGTGTCATCGGCAGCAGCAGCTTTCAGATCACCGACCGGGTGGTGAATCTGGCCGGGACGCCCGCCGAGGTGGAATTGCTGTATCACTGCAATCTGGGTGAGCCGTTTCTGGCCGAAGGATCCGTGTTTCACAGTGCAGTGGCCGAAGTGGCCCCGCGCGATCCACGGGCCGCAGACGGTATCAGTATGTGGAATCTTTGTCAGGGCCCCACACCGGATTACGCGGAACAGGTCTATTTCACCAGCCCGCTGGCTGACGGCGACGGATTCGGCACGGCGCTTCTCTGCTCTCCCGACTCCCGACTGGCCTTCTGCCTCCGGTTCGACACGTCCACACTGCCCTGGCTGACGCTGTGGAAGAATACTCAGTCCACGGCTGACGGCTACGTCGTGGGGATCGAGCCTGCCAGCTGTTTTCCCAACCTCAGAACGCGCGAACGGGAACAGGGGCGGGTCATCCGGCTGGCGCCGGCAGAGGACATCACATTCCGGCTGGCCGCGGAGGTATCTGCTGCCCCGCAGCGGACCCGACAGCTCATCGACGCGATCACGGCACGGCAGGTCGCAGCGTCCCGCACAGTTCACTGTCTGCCAAAGCAGGGCTGGAGTGCCTGAGCCGGCCCGGAAGCATGCGTGACTGTGAACTCAGACAGGCTCCCTGCGCCTGTCTGGTCCCGGCCCCGCGGCAGTGGATTGCTCGCGCAGATCGCAGTGATCTTTCTCAGTCGCGGTACGCCACCACGACCCATCCCCGGCACGAGTGGATCTTCACGTCGTAGTCGCCAAACGACAGCGTGATGCGAGTTCCGCAGGGAGAAATCGTAATACAGTCCGGCGGGCACGGTGGCACATATGCGACAACGTAGACCAGCCCTTCGTCGCAGCCGCTGTGATGTTCCGCACTCCGAGGGTCTCGAACGGCAATCACCACCGGGCGTGCCTGTGGCGCGATGTTTTCGGGGTCTTCGATCCTGACGCACGGCTCGAGTACGACCGGGCAATGCACGATGTCACCGATTTCGTGATGGTGCAGTGTGGCGTCTGAAGTCGACGGATTACGCAGCATCCGCGCCGGGGGCAGCGGCCGTGTGGGCAGCGGCGCCGGGGGCAGCGGGACAGGAGGGACCTGGTATGACCAGTCGGGAGACATTTCGTACTCGGAAACTTCGTCCGAATCGGGAGCGAAATTCTGGCCGCGACGGGAACTCAGCCGATGTTCCGGCGAGATTCTCACCGGATACCGCAGCCGCGAGTCGCGCTGCCTCAGGTCGTAAATTTCGTGGACTTCAGCGTCAGCCGAAGAACCTTGACCCCGTGGCCAACCTGTCCGAGACAAAGACGCGGCAGAATCTGCGGGGTAATCTCCATGGATGCCGGGTCGAGACGAATGCCGCTGGAACCGAGACCCTGCGGGAACCCCGGTGAACTCGCGCTGACGCGCGGGCGCTGGCCGCCGCATCGCCTTCAGAAAATCTTCGATATCGTTGGCGGACGACACGGCCACAGTCAGCACGAAAACTGCCGCAGCACTGGAACATTTCAGACTGAACAGACTGAATCGTCTCATGGCTCTGGTCCCTTCCATCATGAGTCAGGTCCAATTGCGGGCACCGTGAACACGCGGCACCCCCCGAACCACTGATTTCAGGAACCGTTCCAGTTTCTGTTCGATACCGTTAAAGTAATTGCTGGCAATAGTTTACGCTGAATGGTCCGTCATCAACACTCCCGCGATGCGACGTCACTTTGATGGCTGCAGGCAATCAGAATGATGTCAGGAGCGCAGAATGATATCAGGAGCGGAGAGAACCGGGGAGGCTTCGCGCTTCGTGCGGAATGCAAAGCGGGAGAAAAAGCGGAGGGGGCAGGACGCTGTCTCCGCGTGCACCCGGGAACCGATCGCCGCAGGGATGCTTCCTTTCGGATCTGACCCGGTTTGGCTGGTCCCGCCGCAGTTGGAGACAGCGTCATGCCCCCGCAGGGCGAAAATGTACGGGCAGGTGATTGAAATGTCGAACGCCTGGGCGGTCCTTTTTTTGGAATCGAGCCACAGCTTGTGAGGCGAGTCAGGACAAAGCGCCGAGGAGCCCTGCCTAATCCATGAAGATGCGGCCGTAATTTCGAAAAATCACGTCCAGCAGGTCACGACCTTCTTCCGTCGCGGAATACTGAAGGTAGCCCTCCCCCTGACCGACGACCGCATCCACGATGCGAATGTTGTCGGTTTCACTGTACATCCAGGCGAGTTCCTGAAGTCGTTCCAGATACTTGTGCAGGTCCGGCTCAGAATGCGGCAGAAAGACTTCACCGTCAAGGAACAGCTGATAGGCGTATTCTTCCAGCTTGTGCCAGGGCAGATCACTTTCCGCGCCGCGATAATAGGGCTCCAGCACCGAATGCTCGTCCGGCTTGACATTCGGATTGTGCAGCATGTCGATCGCATTCCACGGACAGATCGTCAGCTGGTAATGCTCCGAGCTGTCGTTCGGTGAGCGATAGCACATCTGACATCCAATGCAGCGGCTGGTGTCAATCTGATGGTAGCTCTGAGACGGTATCGGACTGACCACTTCGTAGATACAGTCGACGGGGCAAACTGAAGCGCAGGAATTGCAGGACGTGCAGCTGTCCTTGTTGATCACGTTGATGTAACGAGTTTCCTTCTTCCGGTCGGACTTGCGCGTCCGGAAGTACTCAGTCATCGAAATCGTCATCGTCGGGGTCGTCCAGAACTGATGAAACGTTCAGTTGTTCGTGCCAGAGATCAGATCGCGTACCATGTGGCGGTGACGAGGAGTGACTTCGACGTCATGGCCGCGTTCCGTCGAGAAAAACTGCGAATTCTTAAAGCATACTCTTTGATCGTACAGTGAGCTACCCCGACTGGCCCGGCGGAACGACGGATTTCGCGGCTGGTGACCGGAATTTCCTGCCGCTGAGAACCCAGGACGAAATTTCTGGCTTTGTTTTTGTCTGACAGACAAATTTCGGGTGTGACACTGCTCGTGCTCGGTCTGATTCACTGTTGTATCCGGCCCTGGGGCGAATTCCGGCCCTGGTTGAATTGCCGCACGGGGCTGGCCTTCAGCAGATCAGTGCGATATCCTCGCGGTCAGGCACTGAGCCATCTTCGCAGCCTGATCATGATTTCTCGCGGAGGAAGATCCGGTGAGATATTGTCGAATGGGGTTCATCTGTTCGATCGTGATGAGCTGGTTTGCCGCGCTTGTCTGCCTGGCCGTGTTTTTCCTGGCCGTGTTTTTCCTGACAATCTGCGGCCACGTCACGATCTGCATGGCGGAGGACCAGCCGCTTTTGGCGCCGGTTCCGGCCACCGACACGGTTCCGGCCACCGACACGGTTCCGGCCACCGACACGATTCCGGCCACCGACACGGTGCCGGCCACCGACACGGTTCCGGCCGCAGACACGGTGCTGCTGTCCGTCGATGAGACTGCGCGGCAGGCAGACGCGTTGTTCGAGGCGTCATGGAGATCACGGCATGTCATCCCGGCAGCTGCGGTGTCGGACGCGGAATATCTGCGGCGGATTTATCTGGATCTGGCAGGTCGAATTCCGGCGGTTTCGGAAGTTCGCGAGTTTCTTTCCGACCCGGACTCGTCACGGCGAGACCGAGTGGTTGAGCAGTTGCTGGACAGTCCGGCGTATGTGCGCAATTTTACCACGGTCTGGCGTAACGCCCTGATTCCGCAGGCCGCCAGCCAGCCTCAGTATCGGGCGTTGATTCCGGGTTTCGAAGCCTGGCTCTGGACTCAGATCGCAGCGGACACGCCTTACGACGAAGTCGTTCGCAGAATCATCACGATCCCCGTTGACAGCTCGACCGCGATGACGGGGGTACTGAACTCGGCCAGCAGTCCGGAGGCTTTCTTTGTCAGCCGCGATCTGAAGCCGGAGAATGCTGCGACGGGCACATCCCGCGCTTTTCTGGGCGTGCGTCTGGACTGTGCGCAGTGTCACAATCATCCGTTCGATCGCTGGAAGCAGCAGCAGTTCTGGCAATTGGCGGCATTCTATGCTGACCTGCCGGGGGCCGACACCGCATCCTCCGGCATGCCGTCCGGCAGTGGCGGGGACGCGACGAGCCACCGCAGCATCCGCATGCCGTCAACGGGAGAGTTGATTCCGGCGATCTTCCTGACGGGCGACACTCCCGCCTGGACCGACTCGACGTCGCCCCGCGAAGTTCTTGCGGACTGGCTGACTGACAGTCGCAATCCCTGGTTCGCCCGGATGGCGGCAAACCGGATGTGGGCGCAGTTTTTTGGTCGGGGGCTGGTGCATCCGGTGGACGATTTTTCCGAGAACAACGCACCGGCGGAGCCTGCCGTACTGGACCTGCTGGCGACGCAGTTTGTGGCGCACGGATACGATCTGAAATTTCTCATCCGGACCATTACACGGACGCGCGTCTACCGCACCGGAAGTCGGCAGACCCACGAAAGTCAGGCTGATGCGGATGCATTTGCCCGGGCGGCGCTGCGGGGCATGACTCCGGAGCAGTTCTTCGACAGCCTTGCGGAGGCGGTGGGATATTACCAGCCATTCCTGGCAAACAATCCCTTCCTGACGGACGACAGTTCGCCGCGTGGCCGCTTTCTGGAACTCTACCTTGATGACGCTGAGTCACCTCTGCAGCGGCAGACGACGATTCTGCAGGCGCTGGCGATGATGAACGGTGACTTCATTGATCAGGCAACGAGCCTGGAAGACAGCCAGACGCTGCGAGCAGTCACGGAATTTCCTCGGATGTCGGATGCGGAGCGACTGGAGACGCTGTCCCTGGCCACCGTCAGTCGACCGCCCACAGCCGGAGAACTGGCAACCTTTCTGCCGTATCTGGAGGCGAGCGCTCAGGCCGCTGGGGAAACATCGTCTCCCGGTTCCCGCGAAGCGCTGGGCGACGTGTTCTGGGTGCTGCTGAACAGCAGCGAATTTCTGCTGAACCATTGAACCGCTGAACCACTACTGAGGAGTCACCTGATGGATGCTGTTCGAATTCACCGTCGCCTGTTCGGTCGGTATTCCGGACTGTCGTTGCTGGGTGCGTCGATGTCCGGCTGGCTGCCCCGTCTGGCGCTGCAGGCCGAGTCCCGGGGGATCAGACCGGCACGGTCCTGTATTCTGCTGTGGATGTCCGGCGGCCCGAGTCAGATCGACACGTTCGACCCGCATGAAGGACATGCCAACGGAGGGCCGGTGAAGGCGATTGAGACCAGTATCCCGGGGATTCGAATTGCCGACAGCCTTCCCCGTACTGCCCAGGTGATGCAGCATCTGGCTCCGATTCGCACGATGTCCACAAAAGAAGGTGACCATGCTCGCGCCACGTATTATCTGCGCACGGGTTATCTGCCGCAGGGGCCAGTGCAGTTTCCCACGCTCGGTTCGCTGCTCAGTCACCAGCTCAGGCAGGACGAGTGTGAGCTGCCGGCATTCATCAGCGTCAATCCGTTTCGGGCGTTCAGCCCGGAGGCATTTGGCCCCGGATTCCTTGGGCCGGCGTGGTCACCGCTGGTTGTCGCCGATCAGCGTTCGTCGAACACCGACATATCCTTCGAAGTCCGGAATCTGCAGACCGCACCGCGTCTGGCCGCAGCGCGGATTGATGACCGGATCCGGCTGCTGAATGTGCTGGAGCAGGAGTTTCTGGCGGAACGTCCGGGGATCCCGGGTTCCAGCCACAGGCAGTCTTACGCACAGGCTGTCAGGATGATGCGATCTCGGGATGTCGGCGCGTTCCGCCTGGACGATGAACCGAATGCGCTCCGCGACCGCTATGGCCGGAGTCCGTTCGGTCAGGCATGTCTGCTGGCGCGGAGACTGGTGGAAAAGGGTGTGGCGTTCGTGGAAGTCGCCCTCAACGGCCTCGAAAATCGCGGCGGAGCCGGCTGGGACAGCCACACGGACAACTTCCAGACCGTTCGGGATCTCTGCGAGGTTCTGGATCCGGCATGGGCGACATTGATGAGCGACCTGCAGGAGCGAGGACTCCTGGAGAGTACGCTGGTCGTCTGGATGGGAGAATTCGGCCGCACTCCGGTGATCAACGAGAACGCCGGACGCGATCACTGGCCCGGCAGCTGGAGCGCTGTGCTGGGAGGCGGTGGCATCCGGACGGGCCAGGTCTGTGGCCGGACCAGCAGCGACGGGATGGAGATTGAAGAGAGTCCGGTCTCCGTTCCGAACCTCATGGCCACGATCTGTCGCGCCGTGGGTCTTGATGAGACGTCGTCAAATCAGAGCAATATCGGTCGTCCGATTCCGCTGGCGGATCATGGGGCAGTTCCGCTGCAGCAATTGCTGACCTGATCGTTTAGGACCGGCCAAAAAATCAGTTGAACAAACTCATGAAAACTTCGGCCGCATGAATCCTGCACCGCGGATGCGGATTCGCTGGATCAGTTCATCAGCTGGCCGATGATTTCATGCAGCAATCTTACGGATAAAACGAAACATTCAGGTCCAGCCGCTGTCACACACCAGCGTGATTCCGGTCAGGGGGCGCTGCGCTTCCCTGACCAGAAAATTTGTTCAACTTATTTTTTGGCCGGTCCTTACCGGGCAGGCTCCCGCCGCAGATGACGCTCCAGGAACTGGAATGCGTGGCGTCGAGCCTCGTCCGGAAAGGAATGAGGTGCCGTCGGGTAAATCGCTTCCAGGCCGGCATCCGCCTGGTACAGACGGTAGACGGCAGCGGCTGCTTCCATGACGTCGCGAACTCCGCTGACATCAAAATCGCTGTCATGTGTGGCGGCGCTGGCCAGAAAGGGACGCGGCGCCAGGGCGCCGATCAGCTCGTGGAAATCGAACGGGACCCGCTCCGGATCATTCCCGAACTCGTCCGCGATCCGCGGCAGATACCGTGGTCCCGTCCAGCTGGGAATGTCATCCTTGCTCAGGCTGGTAAAGCCGCAGCTGGACACAATCACCTTCAGCCGCGGTTCAAACACTGCCGTAAAGATGGCATTATGCCCGCCCAGGGAATGGCCAATGCAGCCGATTCGCTCCGGATCCACTTCGGCCAGCGACTGCAGCAGGTCGACCGCACGAATATTGTCCCAGATCGCCTTCATTGAGCCGCTGACATAGCCGCGGGATGCCGCAAAGTCGTAGTCGTGATCACCAAAGGACGGATAGTCCGGAGCCAGTGTCACGAACCCCAGCTCCGCCAGCTCCAGCGCATATTTCAATGCGGGATCTCCGCGAATACCCGCCGGCTCGTCTTTCCCGAATTCCGTGGTCTGCTGCAGACAGAGCATCGCCGGTCGCCGGACGGTGCCTCCACCTTTCACCCCGTCGGGGTCCGCCGGGATCAGCAGCCAGGCCGGCACGCGATCGTCTGCGTCTGACTGAAATGTCAGTTTCCTTCGGATGATCGACCGTGCCGTCTGCGGAGGGTCCAGGCGGACTGATTCTGTATACTCCACGTCCAGCGGCACCCGGCTCAGCGGGCCGGGGAGCGGCCCTGTCACACGCTGCAGGTTCTCGAGAATGTGCCGCCGACGAATCTGCCAGTCCTCAGTCGTGCGGACGGCCTGACGCTTCCCCTCCGGACTGATCTGATACAGCAGATCCTGGTGATCCGGGTACTCGGGCGGTGCCGCGATGGGCGAAACACTGCCAGCTTGCAGCAGCCAAAGGAACGACATCAGGATCAGTCCACGTCGCATCGCGCTGCCTGTCATGTGAAGACACTCCTCGTGAAACCATCGGACGAACGAAAAACGACGACCGGACTGCGATCGCATCGGTTCAGTCCCCGAGCAGCCGGATGATCTGCGGCAGCCATTCCCGGGAGACCCAGGCGATCCCGTTTCCGGGACTGACGAAACTGTGTTTCCAGGACCCGGATTCCAGGACACTGATTATTCCCGGCCGGACAAAAAAATTATCCGTATGCAGCAGAACCGGACAGACGGGTGTGCGTTCCGCAAGGTAGTTGGCGATGTCACGCCCGCTGCCGGGATCAAACGAGCACCCGTCCCGCATCTGCTCACCACCGAGATCATGATCGAGCGAGATGACTCCGCACCGTCCGAGATTTCGGCTCAGCCAGGCGACGGCATCCGGAGCGTTATCGATGAACGTGGCCGACCCCGCCAGCATCGAGGATTCGAGCGATTCGCGCATCGCTCCGATTCGAACGGGATCATTCTCGAGCACGAAGATCAGTCTGCTGGTCATCAGTCGCTCTGCTCGCCCACGGCGCGGATTTCCGGCGTCGCCGCATCGCGCTCTTTCGGTGATGCCGCCCCGTCTGGTTTCGGGAACACGTAGCGCAGCCCGACTTGTACCAGACACCAGATCGGCAGGCCAATCACGGCACTCTCAACTGTATGGGGGACCACCATCAGTGGCCACGTTGGCACAACCAGCAGCATTCCCAGCACCCAGATGCCGACAACGGTGCCGAGCACGAGCATCGCGGGCGCCAGCAATCCAGGAAAAATCAAGGCTCTGCCCGGCACGCTGACGGAATGCATATCCAGCAGCCAGCAGGAGCGGAACCAGAGATAAATACAACACGCCGCAATGCCGACCAGGCAGACTGCCACATGCACTTTCGAATGTTCCAGACGACCAATGAACCAGACCGGCACCAGGCAGGCCAGCATCATGACGTTCCATATGGCAACGTGTGATCTGAAAGTCGGCGATCCGTGACGATTTCAGTTGTCTGCGTGATTTCGGGTCTGGTACTGATGAACCTTCCCGGAATCACCGACTTTCACGAAATACGAGCGACCGTCGGGCGCGACCGACGCCATGATCCACTGGCCCTGGCAGGTTTCGGTGGAACCGGAATTGGCGATGAACTCTGCCGGTGCCTGCAGGGAATTGTCGAGCTGGACATTGCGATGCAGCTGAAACCAGTCTTTCAGGGATCGGACTTCGCGCAGCGTCTGCATCGTCTGTTCCGCTCCGCCCTTCGTCGGGCCATTGCACATCACCGCCACGGTCGGATCGATGGCCAGCACGAGTGCCGGATTATTGCTGACCGGAAGTCCATGGTGCGTGACCATGAACAGATCAATCGTCCCGATCGGATTCCGGGGTGTGACGAGCCGACCTTCGACGTTCCAGGTCAGATCACCGCAGGTCAGAAAGCGGAAGTCGCCGAACTGAAACAGCAGACTCAGGCTGGAGGCATTGTCTGACGGATCATCGGGCTGAGGAATGTGGCGGTCTGCAAAGGGATTCAGTGGCCCGGCATTTTCGGCGACCTCGCCGCCGGAGGTCAGCACGGTCACCGAAAGTGGAGTACCTGTGGATTTCAGCGGCAGGTGTGCGCCCGCCAGCAGCGGGCGGGACGCGTTCTGTGAGGCAGCCCGGTAGGCAGCAATGCGGTTCTCGTACTGCTCGTCCTCTGCCAGGCCATCGGGAATTCCGCGGTCCCAGAAGGTTTCGATGCCGAACCGCGCCTTGAGACCGGCGTGATTACCGTAGTGATCGGCATGCCAGTGAGACACAACCGCATGACTGATGGTCCTGAGCCCGGCCACATCCCGGGCCACGTGAATGATCCGGTCCAGATCGCGCCCGTGATTATCCGGATATCCGGAATCAATCAGCAGCGACTCTCCGGCCGGCGTCACGAACAGCGTCGCCGCTCCGCCTTCCACATCGATGAAGTAGATGTCCAGACTGCCGCTGGCAGCATCCGCCCTCACGGCCGGAGGAAAAGTGACGGCCGCAAAAGTGACGGCCAGACAGAGGACGGGGAACAACAGAAACCGGATCATACAGCACCTCCCGAAGCGAAACTCAGGACAGGAAAACCGGCACGGCCGCCTGGACGTGGCGGAGCCCGTCGGGAAACCAGCTGAACGATCGCATGAAAACCGCGGCCGCACAATCCGGCCATCAGGAAAAACTGCCGTTCGCCGAATCCATCGGGCGACCGCACCCGGAATTATCAGGTCGCTCGCAGCGGCTCGAAGGAGCATTCTGCTGCGGGGTCAGGACAGGAGGAGTTCGGGCAGCGATGATGAACGCGTGCCGGGGAGGGGAGAATTTTCCAGAGCGCGAAACGTAAACACGACGGAATGCTTGGTCTCGCTGGAAAAATTTCTGGTGGCGGCATGAAAGCAGCGGGCATGAAAAAACAGCGCGTCGCCGACTTCCAGTTCGACCGGCACCGCGGTTTTCAGCAGCGCCTGATTTTCCGCCAGGTCAGTCCGCAGGAACTGCTCAGCATCCAGGCGATCCAGGGGGACTGGCTGCCGGTGTGTGCCGGGAAGCACCCTCAGGCAGCCATTGGCGACGGATTCCTGTCCGAGGGCAATCCACAGACTGACCAGTTCCGGCGACTGAAACGCCCAGTAGCGGATGTCCTGATGCCAGCCGGTGTCGCTGCTGAATCGCGGATGCTTCGTCATGACGCAGTTATGATGCGCCAGCGGCATCACGACGTGGTCACCCAGAAGCTGACGGAGTCGGTTCAGCAGAAATCGCTCCCCGAGGAGGCGGCAGAACACCGGATCGCGGCTGATGGCCTGTCGCAGCCGCCGGATGGTTCGTCCGCCTTCGGCATCAAGGGACTCCGGGGCACCCGGGTAACGCAGATCGGCTTCGTATTCGACATCCCCCTGGTGCAGGTCGAGATCCCGCAGCGTCACGCGCTTCATGGCGGCGACATATTCCCGCGGACTCAGCTGTCGGACGATGACATAACCGTCCCGGT
>SXGS01233061.1_pt1 | contig 11511 bp, 12 predicted proteins | sample 3174681 | NCBI WGS metagenome assembly SXGS01 (sample SAMN11356861, study PRJNA531348) | freshwater metagenome | isolation source: freshwater sample F1-80 | place: China: Fuxian Lake, Yuxi | collected 2017-12-25 | reverse complement strand
GCATTTGTGCATACTGGACGGGGTGGTGGCGCAGGGGCGGCAGGGGCTGGCTGCTGGTGTGGTGGCCCGCTGTAGGCTGAGCGCAGACAACTGTTGTTTTGGGTTGGCGCCGCCAGCGCGAGCCTAGCTTAGTTTTTGCGGCCCGCAGGTGCGGATACGTATCGTATTACAGCACTGGAGTTTGATCAGACGTCGGCTTGGTAATTCTGCGCTGTAGTATTGGCACACGCGGCGCAGTGTGGGTAGGCGTGGTGCGGCTGCTGGCAGAGCGCACTGAATGTCTAGGGCTGCCAATGCTGGATTGTCCAAGTAGCGTAATTTCCGCTGTTTACTTAGCTCATATTTCTCGGAATATCCAACAAAAGTGATCATTGACCATTAGGTAATGGCGGAGTGCAGGTTGGCGCAAATTGGTACTTGACAAGTTCGGGCTTAGCGCTTAATCTTTGCTTGTTGTTGGCTTGAATTTCCTATCCATTTAAAGTAGACAACATTGATTGTTGCGATCAAGGTTCCGGATTTTGGGGTCACTGTGGACACAGTGACCCTTTACAAATGGTTTGTCGCCGAGGGCACTGAAGTCGTCAGAGGACAAACAATCGCCGAGATTGAAGCAGACAAGGCCGTAGTGATACTCGAGTCCGTAGCCTCAGGCGTCTTGTTGAAAATCGTCGCCTCCGAAGGCGCGCAGGTTTCCACCGGCGAGGTCATTGCATTCGCAGGAGACCCGACAGACACAGTTCCCCAAAACTGGGAGGGTGCGCCGAGTGCCCCGCTTTCCCCGGAGCCCTTTCCAAAATCAGAACCCCGTTTCATCTCAAAACCTCGCGTGTCGGCCATCCTGCGGAATCTCGCCAGCCAGAAAGGCGTCGACATCGACCGGGTCTTTGGAACAGGCCACGATCTTATGATTACCAGAGAGGATATTCTCGCTGCCGCCGCCAGTCAAAAAAGTGAGCATTAAGGCGATGCTTGGTGTGGCAGCCGCGGACCGAAATTCCGGCGACCACACAGCGGACATGCCCAAACCCATGAATTCTAAGGAAAAATTACTCGAGTTTTTTCACGACATGCTTCTCATTCGCATTCTGGAGGAGCGGATCGGCTATCTGTTTCTGGAAGGGATCATTCCGGGCACGCTCCATCAGTCCCTGGGCCAGGAGGCCGTGGCAGTCGGCGTGTGTTCAGCCATGAACAAGGATGATGTGATTACCAGCGGCCATCGTCCGCATGGGCATGCAATTGCCAAGGGCGTGGACCTGACCGCGTTTATCCTCGAGCTGTTTGGAAAACCCGGTGGATGTTGCGGCGGAAAAGGCGGTTCGATGCATGTGGGTGACCTGTCCGTCGGCATGATCCCATCCCTCGCCATTGTCGGAGCAAACATTCCTGTGGGGACAGGCGCCGGGCTTGCGTTCAAAATGAGACGCGAACCGCGCGTCGCAGTTTGCTTTACGGGCGACGGCGGCGTTGCCGAAGGCGCGTTTCATGAAGGCGTGAACATCGCCGCCGTATGGAATCTTCCCGTGGTGTATGTCATCGAGAACAATTATTATGCTGCCTCCACGCATTACTCCAGGAACACGAAACTCAAGAGCCTCGCGGGGCTGGCGGCGGCGTATGGGATTCCCGGTATCTCAATCGATGGAAACGATGTGGTTGCGGTATATCAAGCTTCGAGTGAAGCGATAGAGCGCGCTCGCAGCGGTGGCGGACCCACGATTTTGGAAGCCATGACCTATCGGCTGACCGGCCATAACCGCCGAGACCCGCGCAACTATATGCCGTCGGCAGAACGGGAACAAGCCGAGGCAAACGATCCGGTCCGGCGGTTCGAAGCAGAGCTCGTCGCTGGTGGATATCTCAGTTGGGCCGAGGCAGCGGAAACAAAAAAAGAAATCGAACAGCTCGTTGAGCAAGCAGTGCAAACAGCATTGGCGGCGGCCGATGCCAATCCGGAAGACGCGTTCAAGGATGTATTCGCTTAGGTGATGCCTTGATTACCACAACAACCAGACAGTCCATTGTACAGGCACTGCGCGATGGGCTGGCAGATGAAATGTCGCGAGACCCCAATGTCTTTTGCATGGGCGAGGACATTGGCATCCCGGGTGGCTGGGGAGGTGTCTTTACAGTCACCCTGGGACTGGAGAATGAATTCCGCAGCCAGCTGCTGGACACCCCTATCTCGGAGCTGGGCTATTTCGGGGTGGCTGTCGGTGCCGCGATCATGGGCATGCGTCCGGTTGTCGACGTCCAATATGGGGACTTTATGTTTCTCGCCATGGATCAGATCGTCAACCAGGCGGCCAAAATGCGCTACATGTCCGGCGGCAAAGCCAAGGTACCGATGGTCGTCCGTGCTCCGGTCGGTGCGACGGGCCGTGGGGCACAGCACGCCCAGAATCTCGAGCGGTTCTTTGTGGGAGTGCCCGGCCTCAAAGTGGTTTGCCCTGCCACCGCGTACGACGCCAAAGGACTGCTCAAGTCCGCAATCCGGGACGACAACCCGGTTATCATGTTTGAGCACAAATTGCTTTACGGCTCCAAAGGGCTTGGTCAAGCGTCAGGTGCAGTAGACGCTTCCAGCGACATTCCCCTGGAAGACTATACCGTCCCCATTGGCAAGGGCATCGTCCGCCGCCCCGGCTCTGACGTCACAATCATCGCCACGCTCTTGATGATGCACGTCGCCATGAATGCCGCGGAGGAATTGCAGGCAGAAGGCGTGAGCGCCGAAGTGATCGATCCGCGCTCTCTCAGCCCGTTTGACTGGGAACTGGTAGAAGAATCCCTCATGAAAACGACGCGGGCTGTCATCGTTGAAGAAGGACCCAAGACAGGGGGGTGGGGCGCGGAAATCGCAGCTTCGCTGGGCTCCAAAATGAGCGAGTATCTCACCGCGCCGGTGACTCGCGTCGCGTCACCCGACATCCCGGTCCCGTTTTCACCCAAGTTGGAGGAGCGTTACCGCCCAAATCGCGCTGATATTCGCCGGGCGGTGCTCAAACTCGTCGATTGATCCGGAGTGAGTATGTCTCATATCAAACCATTACCTGGAGTAACCACCATGCAAGTTGAACCATTGCGCGCAGTGGCCGGCAAGATTGCCATCGTCACCGGCGCCGGGCGAGGTCTTGGCAAGGGCACTGCGGAAGCGCTTGCCGACGCGGGCGTGCATGTCGTCGTATCGGATATCCTGCCGCAAGTCAGAGAGACGTTTGCCCAAATTCAAGAAGAACATCCTGACAATCAAGGGTATGCCGAGATTACGGATGTCTCGGATGAAAACCAGGTCAAGCAGCTGGTGGAAGGGGTCGTCGCCAAGCTGGGGCGCTTGGACATTATGGTCAACAACGCCGGCATGCATATGCATGAAGGTCTGGTCGCCGACATGCCAAAAGAAACACTAGACAAGATTTTTGGCGTGAATTTCTACGGCGAATTCTTTGGCTGCAAGCACGCAGCGCGCCAAATGATGAAACAAAAATCGGGAAGCATCATCAATCTTGGGTCGTATGGTGGCAAGGTGGGCTTTCCCGGATATGCAGCGTACTGCGCCTCAAAGGGAGCCGTCCACACGCTCACGATTGCGCTCGCGCGCGAAATGGCCCCCTACCATGTCAACGTCAACGCGCTCTGCCCGGGTTTGGCAGGCACAGAAATGCATTGGAGTTTTATGAATGCAGAAGCGCAAGACCGCGGCATGACCTTTGATGACCTGCGAAAAGAAGAATTGACAACCATCCCTCTCGGACGCTATGGCGAGGGGCGTGATTCGGCGGGAGCGATTCTTTGGCTGGCTTCCGAATCCGGGTCGTATGTCACGGGGCAGCTCATCAACATCAACGGCGGTTTATATTTTGCCTGACGTTAGCCGACCCGACCTACCCCGGCATGCTGGGGCATCTCAAAAGGAGAAACGGAAATGACACTGGGCTTGATGGCAAAGGACTGTGAGATTCGCATTGACTATGACAAGTTGAGAAAAGACCGCTTGCGAAAAACCAAAGATCAAATGAAGCAAGACGGGCTGGCAACCCTGCTCTGCTTTGATCAGGATTGGATTCGGTACATCACCAGCACCAAAGTCAACGATTGGGCGAATAACAAATTGCTGCGCAGCACGCTTGTGACCGTTGACGAGGCCCCGATCCTTTATGAATTGGGCAGCGCGATCGCGGCAAAAAAAGAGCTCTGCCCCTGGATCGCCGACCGAATGTATCCCTCAATCGGGACATGGCGGGGCGCCTTTCCGACGGATGTGGTCACCGGCAACGCGAAAAAGTTTGCAGTAATGGTCAAGAGACAGCTGCAAGAATGGGGTGTCGCCAATGAACCAATCGGTGTCGATATTACCGATGTGCCCATTCTGCGGGCATTGGAAGCGGAAGGGGTCAAAGTAGTCGACGGCCAACAAACTCTTTTGAACGCCTCCAAGATCAAAACTCCCGAAGAGGTTGAACTGATCGAAACCTCCATCGCTATCGTAGAGGCGGCATTTTGGGAAGTTGTGAACACCACCAAACCGGGCATCCGGGAATTGGACATTGCCGCCATGATGCGTGACGTCATGTATCGGTATGGCGCGGAGGAAATGCTCAACATCAACGTGATTTCCGGCAACCGTTCGCACCCGCATCCGCATGACTTTTCCGATCGGATGCTCCGCATGGGCGATATGTTGTTTATCGACGTGGTGAGTGTGTTCAACGGATACAAGACTTGTTATTACCAGACATTTTGCGTCGGCAAGCCCTCGAAACTACAACAGACGGTATACAAGCAGTGCTATGACTGGCTGTTTGACGCCATCAACATGGTCAAGCCGGGGGTCAGCACGGCAGAAGTAGCGGCGCTTTGGCCCGGGGCAAAAGAGTTGGGACTGTCCAATGAGGCGGAAGCCTTTGCGCTCCAGGTGGGGCACGGTATCGGCATCACCCATTGGGGCAAACCGGTCACCAGCCGCTTTTTCTCGTTCGAGCACCCCGAGATCTATGAAGAAGGAATGGTTATGGCGTTCGAGACCTACTGCGGTCAAGGCAATGATGGCGCACGGATTGAGGAACAGTTTGTCGTTACCAAGGATGGCGTGAGAATGTTGAGCCAATTTCCGTCAAACGAGCTGATTTCCTGTCCCTGTGTCGGCTCCCTATTGCCGGGGTAGCGTTCCGGTCAGCTGTTTGTCGTTTGAATGGCTTTTGCAGAGTCGCGTTCCATTACAAGAGACTTTGCAAAAGCCATGCCGCGAAATGAATACGCAAATCTCAGTCATGCTAAGTTCACGCCGGGCACTAGGCTTCGCGGCATTCATAGGCTGTAGAAAGGGTGCAGGCGGCAGTGCGGCGTAGTAATCCTAGGCTGCAGTTATCGCACGGGCGGCGGAGCATAAGTAACCGTGGTCCAGCTGCTGGTGGAGCGCACTGAATATTCAGGGCTGCCGATGCTGGTCGGTCCAAATCGGGCAATTTCCGCCTGTTGCGCTGAGCGTACCTCTCGGAATGCAATACAAAAGTGATCATTGACTACTAAGTAGTGGCGGGGTGCAGTATGCGCAAATTGGTACTTGACGAGTGCGGGCCCAGCGCTTACCATTACTAGTGGTTGTGGGTTTGTATTTCCTTTCCGCCTCGGTCGATGGTGCCACCAAGGTCGACGCCAACAAGGTCAAGGCGGATGCCGACGGCTTCGCGCTGTCGGACGACTATAAGGCTGTGGTCGTGGTGGCCATCCAGGCGGCGCTTTAGTCGCCTGGCTTCGCGGGCGGCTGTCCTCGTGATGGCCGGCTGTTCTTTTTGCGCCGGGGGAGGGCGGCATCATGCAGCAACTCGTCATCGACCATATCGGCATCACGGCTTACGAGCCGATGCCCGGCGAGAACTGGATCGAGCAGAGCCGCTGCTGGGTGACGAGCCCACGCGACCACCCGGAGTCGATCGAGTTCCTGCGCTATGCGCCGGACTCCACCGTGCCCGACCAGATCAAGAACAACATGCACGTCGCCTTCCGGGTTGACGATATTGCGCCGTGGATCAAGGGTGAGGAGATCCTAATCCCGCCCTTCATCGTTGCAGGATTCGTCGAGGCGGTGTTTATCTGGAAGCACAAGGCCGTCTTCGAATACATGCGCTACCTCAAGGACGGCTGGTTCGAAAAGTAGGGCGGGGATTGGTGTCCTGAACGATCTGCATTGCGTCCTTCGAGGCCCGTCCGCGTTTCGGCCGGGCACCTCAGGATGAGGGAGGGATATGACCTCCATTCGGGAATGCTGCTGCACGAGAGCCCCGTCCTTGGTGGAAAATGCCACCGTCCCTCATCCTGAGTAGCGAGCGCGAGGCGGGAACTTCGAAGGACGATTCTGGGTGGACCCAGCGGGCCTCTCACCATGAACTATCGTGCGATCTACGCCTAGGACTGGGACATCGTCGAACGCGGTGTTCCCGCCGTCATCGCCGAGGTGAAGAGTCTCGGCTTTAAGACCATCGATCTTGCCAGCACCTACCACGCCGGAAAATTCCTCCGGCCGCGCGGCACTGGCGGCAAGGTCTACTTTCCCGAAGATGGCACCGTTTTTTTCACACCGAACCGTAACGCTATGGCCGCATCAGGGCGGTCGCGAACCGTATCCTCGAAGAGCATGATGTCTTCGCCGAGATGACCCAAGCCGGGGGCATTGCGGTCAACGCCTGGATTGTGCTCCTCCATAATACACGGCTTGGGCATACCTACCCGGATGCGACGGTCTAGAACGCCTTCGGCGACCGCCTGATCTTTTCGCTCTGTCCGTCCAATCCCGCGGCACGCGAACTCGCCGTTGGTCTCTCTCGCAATGTGACCGACCGCTACGCCGTGATGGGCCTTTCCGTCGAGATGCTGGGATTCATGCCCCCCTGTTGACGGCTATCACCACGAGTTCAATCTGGTGAAGCTGAACCGCTGGCTCGATAACCAGCTTGTGCTCTGCTTCTGCCAGCACTGCCGTGTGGGCACAAAGGCCGCCGGCATTGATGCCGACGGACTCCGCGCGCACGTCCGCGCCGACGTCGAAACCTACCTCGCGTCCGAATTCGACCTGCCTGGCGAATACGGCCGACGCGATGTGGCTGGCCGACACGCGGGCCGGCGGCACGATGGGCGCCTTCCTCGCATGGCACTGCACGGTGGTGACGTTGCTCGTCGCCGAGATCAGGGCGGCGGTGCGGAAGGATGCGGCGGTGGCGATCATCCCGTCGATGGCGCGGCCTACCGGCAGTGTATGGTAATAGGGCACCGACATCAAGGCGCTGGCTTCTAGCGCCGGCATCATCGAGGACTGCTTCTACAAGCCGAGCGCGGCGCGTGTGCTCGCCGATGCATTTGACGTGAAGCGCTGCATCGGGGATGCCGGGGCCATCCGCGGCATCTTGCGGGCGTCGCATCCGGACCTCAACAGCGCCTCCGAAGTCGCGGCTGCCGTGTCCGGGCTGCATCGAGCTGCTATCGACGACATCGCCTTCTACAACTATGGCTTCTATCGGCACCGGAGTTTTGAGTGGCTCCGCGCGGCTCTCACGGAGACATGAACGGCATGGTTTTCACAGGCAAGGTCGTCGCCATCACGGTTGCGGCGGGAGGCATGGGCCACGACCTGGTGCGGCACTTCGCGTCGATGGGAGCCAAGATCGGCGCCGTCGACCGGAGCGAAAAGGTCATGGCATTCGCCAAGGACCTCGCCCGCGAAGGATTAGGCGAAGCAGATGTGAGAGTTGAATTTTAATTGTGGCCAGGGGTTTATTATGGGGTAGAAATTTTTGCACCAGAGGCAGCAATTAGCAAAAATATTGTGGCGACAAGGCACGGGGAATTACACGCTGGGTGGAATTTGTTAGTCGCTAACTGATTTTTTAGTGTTAGACCAAAAGTTACTAGTTTCACCTGAGCTGTCAAAACTTAGGTAAATGTTAATCATATTGTTTATTACCTAAGAAAAATTTCTTCTTGGCAATAGGGCTATACAGGCGCAGTCTCAAATGTTGTAGCAAGAACTAGGCAAGGAGGGTATTGATGATTTACTTAGTCCAAGTACTGCTGGAGCGGTGGTAAATCCAAAACCACAAGATCAGAATTTCACTGGTGGTAAATGGGTTAAACCCATGAAGGGTCAGTACTTTGCCAATAACTCACCCGCAAACGGTGAGAAGTTCACTCAAATTCCAAGATCAATAAGTCAAGATATCGAGGTAGCAATGAGTGCACCAATCTGGTAGTTGCTGTGATGGATCTTCTCCCAAGTGTTATCTCAGCTAAAGCGAGTTTCTGGATCGGGTTGCGTTATTGATACCGCCACCGCGCAAGCATCGGCACCGCTACTTTGGTGAGCTGGCGCCGAAATCGCTGTGGCGGGAACTGGTGACCGCGCAGGATGGGCAGAAGCTGGCGGCGGGGCGTAAGCCACCGCGGCCAAAGGCAGTGGATGCAGAGCCGATCCCAGAGCTGGAGTTTGATCAGACGTTGAATTGGTAATTCTGCGCTGCAGTAATGGCACACGCGGCGGAGCACAGGCAGGTGTGGTGTGGCTGCTGGCAGAGCGCACTGAATGTCTAGGACTGCCGATGCTGGCCTGCAGAAGTTGTGTAATTTTCGCCTGTTGCGCTGATCCTACCTCTCCGAATATCTAACAAATAGGATTATTGACTATTAAGTAGTGGCGGAGTGCAGTTTAGCTCAAATTGGTGGTTGACAAATGCGGTGTGAGCCGTTATATTGTAAGGAGGCTGAGGCTTCCATCCTTAAGGAGGTGAATATATCTGAGTCTTAAAAATACTATCTTGTAGAAAATGTATTTAGTCGTTTCATGAATACGGAGATATAAAAATGAACAATAAAAATGTAAGTCGTCGTAATTTTTTGAAGGTAACAGGATTGGGTCTTGGCGGAGCAGCTCTGGCCGCGTGCGCGCCGGCGGAGCCCACAGCAACTGTTGCCCCTGCCGCGGAAGCGGTCACGCTCACCATTGCGGTCTACGCAGAGCCGTCGCGCACACCGGGTCAGGAGGCCATGTGGAAGGGGTTTGCGGAGGCCCACCCGGAGCTTCCCCTTGAAGTGCAGTCTGCAGATTTCTCCACCTACTACACGAAGTTGAATGCCAACATAGCTGCTGGAACCACGCCTGACGTCTTCATGATGAGCGGCGCCTATTTCTACAACGGAGCCATGAACAATGCCTTCATGGCCCTAGATGATCGGCTTGCGGCCGCCAACGTCAATCTTGGCGAATACTTTACCGAAGAACCGAACATGAAGTACAAGGGCAAGATATTGGGCATCCCCAAAGAGATCGACATCATGGCGCTCGCCTACAACAAGACTATGTTCGACGGCGCCGGCGTCGCGTATCCGACGAATGACTGGAAGTGGGACGATCTCCTGAACGCTGCAACGCAGTTGACACGCAAGAACGCCCAGGGGCAACAGACCTACGGCATCTATGCGGTCAACAACGTGCAGGAAATGTGGGGCGATCTTGTTAGGGAGAACGGCGGTCGAATGCTGACCCCCGACCTGAAGCAGGCAGCCCTCAACTCGCCAGAGGCGATTGAAGCGATCCAGTTTGCCGTCGACCTGATCTACAAGCACCAAGTCTCGCCGACTCCGCAAGGCGTCTCTTCATTGCCAGGCTATATCGAGTCAGGTGGTAGTCCATTCATGACCGGACTCGTAGCTATGAAGTTCCAGGGCAACTACGAGATGACGCTGCTCACCAGCATCAAAGACTTTGAGTGGGATGTCGTCACCATGCCGACCCAAAAGCAAAAGGGAGGTTTGGGATGGACCCAATCGTGGGTAATGGGGGCAAATACACCGCATCCGGACGAGTCATGGACCTTGTTCAAATGGCTGATCACGGAGGGTCAGCAGATCATGGCCAAAGTACCCGGGCGCGGGATCACACCCTCCTTGAAGCCCGCCGCCTACAGCGATGTCTTCGCCGGCACACCGGTGCCGAACATGAAGGCTTGGCTTGATGGGTGGCAATACCACTTTGACTTCGAGTTCCACCCTGCGTGGTTCGAATACGTGGGCGCCTACAGCAAGGCGATGGATGCCGTGTTCGCCAACGATGTCGACGTGGCAACGGCGGTCGCCACGTCCTCTGAAGAGGTGAATGCAATTCTCGCCCGCTACGCTGACTTTGCGCCGTAGAATTCTGAAAGCCGTACAGCCCGGGATGGGGGCGTCAGCTGGTCGCTCCCATCCATCAGATCCACTCCCCTTGGAGCATCATAGTGCAGCAGCCATCAGCTAGCTCGGCGGTCTACACCCCAATCAGCCTCGGCCTGTGGGGACTTCGCCAGATGAACAGCTGGCTCACCCAGTCGCCTAAATGGTACAACGCGGCGTGGGCCTATTTTATGTTGAGTCCATTCTTGTTTGGACTGTTGGTCTTCATTATCGGCCCGCTCGCATTCGCGGTGCTCGTCAGCTTCATGGACTGGAATATCATCGGCTGGCCGCGCTGGGTGGGAGTTGCCAACTACAAGGAGATGATGGGCGATGCAGTCTTCTGGAAAGCTTTTTGGAACACCATTTTTTACACTGCGGGCACAGTGCCAACCACGATCGTCATCTCGCTGGGGCTCGCCACATTAATGAACCGCCCCATTCGCGGCGTGTACCTATTGCGGGCAGTCTACTTCTCTCCGATTACAGTCTCGGTGATTGCCGTGAGCCTCCTGTGGTCTTGGATGTACACCCCAAACTTCGGTTTCTTGAACTACGCCCTTGGGCTGATAGGCATTCCGCCGATGCCTTGGCTGGTGAAGGCGCAGACCGCGCTACTCTCCCTGATGATCGTGGGCGTCTGGCGCGGTCTGGGCTTCAACATCATTGTATTTCTTGCCGGCCTGAAGAGCATCCCCCACGAACTGTATGATGCTAGTGCCATCGACGGGGCCAACGAGTGGCAACAGTTTCGAAAAGTGACGCTGCCCATGTTGACGCCGACGTTGTTCTTTGCCATTGTCATGGCGATGATCTCTTCATTTCAGAATTTTGAGTCGACATACATCATGACCCAGGGGGGACCGTCCAATTCGACCTCAACTCTTATCTACTATACTTACTTGCAGGGATTCACATTCCTGCGTATGGGCTATGCATCAGCGATCTCAGTGATCTTTCTTGTTGTGGTCCTGGCTATGACCATTACCCAGATCAAGTTCCAAGATAGATGGGTTCACTACGATGAATGATGTCGACAGCTTGAGCAACACCCGCAGCGGTCCATATCCGTTCCTGAATCAATACCAGCGCCGTTTGCTGTTGGATATCCTGACATACGTTGTCCTCTTCGCGCTCCTTCTGGTGATCGTCTTCCCGCTCTTCTGGATGATCGTGACCTCCTTCAAGCCGTTGAGTGAGGTGCGGCGCTACCCGCCAACTATTCTGCCTGAGTCTTTCACCTTTGAAATCTATGTTGACATCTGGCAACAATATCCTTTCGCGAATTTCCTTTTCAACTCGTTCTTTATT